>JGI1358J11329_10001661_pt1 | contig 18121 bp, 16 predicted proteins | sample Subgroupgradi54m_FD_11329 | JGI IMG/M metagenome (IMG submission 11329)
AAAAACTGCACAGTATTGTGCAGTTTTTTGTATTTGCGCGGCGGACGGGACTCGAACCCGCAACCTCCCACGTGACAGGCGGGTGCTCTAACCAGTTGAGCTACCACCGCAAATGAGGCGCAAAAACCTTACGCGAAGCGTATTTTTCTGCGCCGAAGCCTAAGAAGATGCTCGCATATTCTTCAGGATTCGAAGTAGAAAAATAATCCAAGGTTTTTCGCCGAATGCCGCGGTGGCAAGAGGTCTTCCGATTACGACCGCAAACATAATTGCAAACATTTCTCCGATTCTAGCATAACACCCTTTTATCACAAGGGTGTTTTTAGTTTCGGGTGTCGACGGGAGGGAACGATCCTCCGACCTCGGGCTTATGAGTCCCGCGCTCTAACCAACTGAGCTACGTCGACAAATGAGGATGAAATAGTGCGCAGCACTGACTTTTCAAAAGAAAACTTTTTTAAGAAAGCTTGGTTTCATAAAAAAGTTTTCTTTTGAAAAGAAGCGCAACGATATTTCATCCGAATGCTGTCGACGCACGAGGTCTTCCAAGTGCATCGACAAGCACTAGCATTCTCGTCGAAGTGACTATAATCTGTCGATTGCTGTCACTTCGACGATACCTACCTTGTTGCGGGACCTGGAATCGAACCAGGGCCTTCAGGTTATGAGCCTGACGAGGTACCTCTCCTCTATCCCGCTATTATATTTGTTTTGTTGAGCCCTCAGCTCATGAGACGCTCGTGACGCGAGGCACTATCTCCATCTCTATCCCGCTATATTTTTTACTTTTTGAACTTTCAGGTTATGAGTCTCGCATGACGCGAGGTACTATCTCCATCTCTATCCCGTTGATATTCATTTTACTACTGACGCTTGCTTCAACTCATGAGGCTAGACTGAAACGAGGTGCTTCCCCACCTCTATCCCGCTATATTCAATAATCTATATAAACTAATATCTTAAGTGAAGATATGCGGATTATAAGCACAATGCACGTTTTTCGCAAGCCCTGCGTTTTTTGTGTATGATAAAGTAATGGAACAATTCAAGATTCTCGCCTATTCACGGCCGGTGAATATTGCAGTAGGGTTTTTACTTGCCGCAATTTGGATTCTCTTTGCGTATCGTCATGTAGTGGCATACGCAACCTCGGGGCATCTGGCCTTTCTCATCTTCTGCTTTTCCGAATCTCTGCAGGCGGCATTTTTTATTTTTCGCAGTGCACCGAAGACGGTTTCGCTCGACCCCTTCGACTGGACTGTCGGTATTATGGGTACGTTTACACCGCTCATGTTTCGACCTGGGGGGATGGTCATGTGGCAAGGCGGGGAAGTCATGGTGGCGATTGCGGTATTGATGCAAATTGCCGCACTCTTATCGCTCAACCGCAGTTTTGCCATTATTGCCGCACGCCGTGAAATCAAAACTCACGGACTTTATCGTTTCGTGCGTCACCCGATGTATGCAAGCTATCTTATTCTTTTTTCGGGCTACGTACTCTTTAATGGAACATGGCTGAATGTTGGACTCCTCATGTTGTCTCTCGTATTCCTTTTTTTACGCGTTCTTCAGGAAGAAAAACATCTTTCACTGGATGCCGATTATCGCGCATATAAGGAGTGTGTCCGCTACCGCCTTGTCCCATTCCTGTATTAACGGTAGGGAAATTGAAAAATTATAGGAAATGGTGTAGGATTCTTTTGTTCATGAAAGTAATTTATTGATGAGTTTGAGAGAGTATGCTGTTTTATCTGTCTTGGTAGGTACCATCGCAATAAGCCGTTTTAGCTGTTTTGGTAGATAACATCATAAGTAAGGTGAAATCTTATTTATTGATGAGTTTGAAAGAATGCCATTTTAGCTGTTTTGGTAAATAACATTATAAACAAGAGAGGACCTTGTTTGTTGATGAGTTCGAGATAATATGCCGTTTTAGCTCAGTTGGTAGAGCATTTCCATGGTAAGGAAAAGGTCCCCGGTTCAATTCCGGGAAACGGCTCCCTAAAACATTTTGTCAGACAAAATGTTCGGGCGAACATTTTTTGCCCGGCAAAGAATGTTTTAGCCACAATTAAATAAGCCGCCTTAGCTCATCTGGTAGAGCGACGGTATCGTAAACCGTAGGTGCCCAGTTCAAGTCTGGGAGGCGGCTCCAAGAAAACTCGCATTGCTGTGCGAGTTTTTTATTGCACGCAAAGAAAAATAGCCCAACGTTGGGCTATTAAAATTATTTTCTTCCTGCAAGTGCGCCTTTTGCCGGTGCGCGCGGGGATTTCTCTCGGTCGGGGAGAACGCGATGATCAAGTGGAATAAGTGAATCATCGTGGCGCGAATCCAAAAGCGTCGACTCAATCTTGTACCGCCAGATCGCAAACCGACAGACCGTGAGCTCGGCAAGCAGTGCCTTCATGCGATCTTCGAGGTCTGAATATGAGATGCTTCGGCCGGTGCAAAAAGCATCTTTTGAAGAACGATTCGGAGTATCTTTTCTTTTGCGTTGCATGAGTAATTCCGCAACATGGAAATCATGTTTCCTGCAGATTGCAACAAATGTTTCACGTCGTTCCTCGAATACCGGTTCGATAGTGACATGCGCTTCATAGTAGTGTCGTTCCTCGCGACGTTTTTCCACTTTGGTGATCACGTCCGCCAAAAGCTCATCACAATCCCATCCCATATTGCGTGCCATGGAGACAAGCACAAAGAGTGCATCACCCGCCTGTTTGTGGACATTTGAAGCGGTTGGTTCTTTTTCCATTGACTTCACTTGGGCTGATAGGGCACTGATAAGCCTTGGCAATGGCCGTTCTCCGAAATACTCGCGGTCCAACAGCTCAACTTTTTTCAAAAGATCTGTTCTCATATTTTTCTCCAACAATATTCTTTGTACAATCTAGCAACAAAGCGCTAGCGCGTCGAGCTTTTTGCATAAAATGCGAAACTCGCTATGATGCCTGTATGTCCAAACACAAGCAATTTTGGAACGAGGAATATAAAAGCTCGAAACATCTTGCGCTCTCCGATGAACCGGCGGAAGATTTGGAGAAATTTTGCCGTTGGCTCGAACGCAATTACGGCAAGAAATTTTTGAATGTCACGACGCAGGCGCTTGATCTCGGCTCCGGAAACGGCCGTAATCTGATCTATCTCGCGCAAACGTATGGGATGCGGGGGATTGGTTACGATATTTCCGAAGAAGCGGTGAAGCAGGCGGAGCGCGCTTCCAAAGAGCTTCCGATCAAATATACTGCGCGTTCCATTGAGGGAGTCTTTGATATTAAAGATAGCTCAATCGCCGTCGTCCTCGATATGATGACCTCGCACTTTTTACGCGAAAAAGAGCGTGAAGTATTGCGTGATGAAATACTGCGCGTTATGAAGCCCGGAGGGTGGCTCTTTTTCAAATCATTTCTTGCGGAACAGGATCTCCATGTACGCCGTCTCTTGAAAGAAAATGCCGCAGACGAAGCGGATGCATACATTCATCCCAAGCTCGGCGTCTATGAGCATGTATGGACGGAGTCGAGCCTTCGCGAATTTTTTGAACCCTATTTCACCGTACATAAAATTGAACGTTCACATAAGCACATGAAAGATGGCAAGGCCTTTAAGCGCCGCACCATTGTCGCTTATCTCGAAAAGGCTTTTTAAGAGATCATTCAAAGATTCTTTTTGGATGATCTTGCGCGTCCCACCAAGATTCGTATAGTGAGGAGAGCGTTCTTTTTATTGGAGGCTTCAATGCCGCCGAAAATTTCTGTCGAGTTACTCCCACGGTCGCGCGAGCATCTTCTTGCCGAAGCGGCAATCGTTGCACAATATCCCGAAGTAACGCATATCAACGTTCCCGATCAGGAGAAGTTTACATTACGCAGTTTGGATGCGGTTGAAGATCTCCGGCAAGTATACGCAGAGCGTTTTATCTACGTTCCCCATTTGCCCGCGCTCCGTCTGCCGGAAGATCCCCGACTTGATATGCGCGATCTTTGGTTGGTTGTGCAAGGAGATCCTCCGACTTCCATGCGCCCATGTCAATCTTCTACTTCACGAGAACTTATCCGGTTCTGCGCAATGTTTTCGCCTATGGCGGCGGCAATCGACCAGTACCGCGGCATGGCGGCGGATGAGTTGGCATACGTGAAAGAAAAAATCAGCCTCGGCGCGAAAATATTTTTTACCCAGCCATTTTTCTCGCTCCGCTCTTTGGAAGCTTGGGAGACGGCACTTCTGCCGCTTGCGGTCGATGTGTTTTATGGTGTTTCTCCGGTTACTACGGAAAAATCAAAAGCCTATTGGGAAAAAATGAATCGTGTTATTTTCCCTCCGGATTTTTCTCCGGAGTGGGACGCACAGATCGATTTTGCCCGTTCGGTGATCGCATGGGCCAAATCGCACGAGCGTTCGGTTTATCTCATGCCGATCAAGGTGCCGCTTCAGCCCTACCTCGATGGAATTTTTCGGTAAATTTCGAAAGCCCGCAGCAATGCGGGTTTTTTTCATTCCGCTATTGCGGACTTGCGAAAATGCACAGTGAGCATAGGATTGAAGAAGAAGCTATTTTGATATTTGTTTCAAGGAGTCAGTAATGAAGATACTTCTTTTTGTGGGGCGAGTCGCGGGATGGCTCTTGGCTCTCCCGCTCCTTCTCCTTGTCGCACTGAGTGCCATTTTGCTTGTGGGCCCAGGAAGCGGTCTTGCCTTGATCGGTTCGCTCGCGCTTGTTTTTGCAACGATCATTTTTCTTGTTGCACGCATGCCGCGGAAGATCCCGACTATTGTCGGAGGACTTTTATCTCTTTTGGTGCTTATTTTCGGACTTTCATTTCTTTTAGTCCCGCATCTTTTGGAAAAAGGGATGCTTCGGGTGAGTAGAAATATTTCTGATCTTATTTACCTCACGGATCAAAAGACGCATCTCTTGTCCGAATATGCGCATGCAAAACCGATCGACCCCGCCTTGCTTCGTAATGTGCAGTTTGTCGAATCAAGTTCAATCACCGATGTTGACGGAGTCGAATTGGGCTGTTTTGCAAAAGAATATCGCATGGTCATCCCTGTTGATGATGCGCTGAAAAATTCCCCGATCGTAAAAGCGATTTTGGCTTCCGAAGATCAGTGGTTTTGGGAACACAAAGGTATCGACACGTATGCAATTTTTCGCGCCACCGTGAGTAATCAATTGGGTGGAAGAATAAAGTCCGGCGGTTCGACCCTGACGATGCAAGTTGTGAAAAACATGTATCTCTCGCCCGAGCGCACTTTCGCACGAAAGATTAAAGAGGCGATCTATGCCGCACAGCTCGAACATACGCTTTCGAAAGATGAAATTCTGCATTTGTATGTCAATCTCGTCTATTTCGGTGGAAGCTATGGCATTGAAGCGGCAAGTCATTCTTATTTTGGAGTTTCGGCGAAAAGTCTTTCTCCCGCACAAGCGGCATTTCTGGCAGGTCTTATCAACCAACCGAATGTATTTAATTTGCGAGGGGAGAAAGGTCGCGTTGTTGCAATGGCGAAAAAAGAACGTGTTCTTCATCTGATGTATGAGCACCATTTCTTGACTGACAAGGAATATTCCGCCGCAGTCGCTGAAAAAATCGCACCCGAACAGTTTAAGGGCGCGTGCAAAAATGAGGTGCCGTATATTCGTGCGGAAGTGAATCGCGAGTTTGGGGTCAAACAAAATCTTCCCATTGCCGCGATCGGAGCCAAAGTGCAAACGACGATTAAACTCTCGTATCAACGTGCGCTTGAAGCGGCCTGTACCGCATCGCTTTCCGAATATCTGAAGCGTCATCCGGAAAACAAGGAGACGGTTCAGTGTTCAAGTATCGCGGTCGATCATCGCACGGGTGAAATCGTTGCGATGGTAAGCGGGCAGGATTTTGCGAAAAACCAATACAACGGTGTAACGCAATCGGCGCGACAGGCGGGCTCTTCGTTCAAGCCGTTTCTCTATGCGGCGTATCTCGAGAAGTTGTATGGCGAAGAGGACGCACGGCGACAAGCATTGTGTGTAAACTCTTTTCCTGAAGCGTGTCAGGCGCTTCGCGAGTCTCCGATGGATTTAGTGAATCAATGTTTCGTTGTTGATAAGCCGATCAGCGTACCCGCAGTTGTGGGGAGCAAGGGTCAGGTTGTAACGAGACATGACATTCATAATTATCCGTATGATAATCCGAAAAAACATCCGCCTTATTTGGGAAAAACCACCTGTCGTCGCGCTATTGCGGAATCGCGTAATGCGGCAACGGTATGGGCGGAAGGACAGCTTGCACCGGAATCGCTTATGGAGTCCGCACGTTGGACCGAAGGAGAGAAGCGCATCATCGCACTCGCACATCGACTCGGCATTGAGAGTGAACTTGAGGCGCATGCCGTACTCCCGCTGGGGTCCGAGGAGGTGACGCTTTGGGAAATGGCACGCGCATTCATTCCGTTTGTTAATGGGGGGTGTAAAAAAGAACTTACCTTCATCCACAAGGCTGTTGATGCGCGCGGGCAAGTACTGTACGACTCAAAAGGTAAAACCGCATGTGAGCGTGTACTTGCACCCCAAGTCGCCCTTGGGATGCGTACATTGCTTGAAGGAGTGGTGAACGACGATGTCGGAACGGCGCATAGTTTGAGAAATCAAGATATGTTTCCCAAAGGGCTTTTGCTCGGGAAGACCGGAACAGCGACCAATAGCGATGAAGCCTCGACTGATGCATGGTTTATCGGGATGACGGCAAAGTATCTCATTGCGACTCGGATCAATAACACCAAGAAAACTCCGCTCGGAAAGAAGGAAACCGGTGGACGTAATGCACTTCCGGTCTTTGCGAAGTTCATTAAGGATCTGAATCTTATGGACCCTGTGGAGCCTTTCCTTCCTCCTCCTCTGGACGAGCCTCCTTTGCCGCAAGTACCGGAGTCGGCACCTCAAGATGAGTCGCCAGTTCCAACCGAGGTTCCCGATGTCGCACCCGATGACACCGAAGAAGGAGCCGCACTTCCGCCCAAGGTGAGTCCCGAGGATGCAAAGAAAGAAGATCCGATAACAGAAGAAAAGAAAGTCTCACCCGAATAAGTGTGAGTATTTAAAACCCCGTTCGTATTGCACCGAGTGCAAATGCGAATGGGGTTTGCTTTTTCCCCTCAACTCGTTAGGCTGAGGAGAGTCTTGTTATTTGATTTGAATTGAGGTGTTCCATGGAACAATGGATTACTTTTGCGATACTGCTCACGGTGTGTGCTTCATTTTTCGGAGTATATCTCTTGCAGCTTTCTACTTCAATCTTGAAAACGAAACACTATCGGAAGGTCTGCCGTATCATTGGTTGGGGGTGTTTTGTGTTGGTGGTGCTCTTGGGAATTTTTCTTTCCGCATATGCGCATGCAGAAGATCGTACTGCATTGGAATCAACAAAAGAATCTCGCGCCGAATATATCGCGAAGCGTATTATCGAAGGAGATGTCGAGTGTAATAAAATTCCCATGACTGACCGGATCCTTATTGAGAAGGGTGTCGTCATTGAGCGTCCCGTTGTCTTGTGTGCATTTAAGGAAAGTGATCAGTCGTGGCGCATGATTCACCTCCAACTCCTTTATCCTGTGTCGCCCGCATACAATGCTTGTGTCAATAGTGCTTCGTCACTCTTGCTCCGGCGTGCGTGCATCTTGCCTTTGCGCGTCATTACTCCCGGATATCGTATTGTGCATCTCGGGGGATACGGTGTTACGCGAATGATATTCGATGTATGGGATGGGAACGAGAAACTGATCGTCTATCGCACGCGGCATGTGTGGCTTGATGATGACGCGCTTGCATCAAAGGATGTGGTGCGTATCAGACAAACGGCAATTCCGATCAACTATACTCCGTATCATCCTGATTTTCATGATGCGGAAATGGTCAATAAGGGAATTGCATTGATGCGTGATCGCATTCACTCTGCGCAAAAAGAATTGCGTACACGAAGAGTTTACTCTCGAGCATTTCCAAAAAAACTTTTGAGTGATGTCGTTCCCTACGAGCTTCCACTCGTCCTCGCGGCGATTGAACAGATTGATGACATGAAATTCAGGGATGACAATCAAGGAAGCATGGAAGCGGCGTACATCGAATATGCATTAAATGGAGATCGTGCGTTTATGTGGAGTCGCTCAGGGGCCAATGCGCTCGGTGCACTCCAATTTACCCGAGCAACCTATGAGGAGATGGTGGTGCACTATCCCGAAGTGAAACTCATTCCGGATTTTGAAGCCGGAGCACGGAATCTCACCAATGTCCTCACTGCGGCAATTTGTCTCATCGACTATGAGAATGCAAAATTTCCTCCCATTATTCCTATTTATGAGCGCAATCCAATCTTGGGAGGGTTTTATGCGGTCGCCGCATACAATGGGGGACCACCATGGGCGCGAGAACTCTATCGTTTGCTTCGTGAGAAGAAAATCGATATTGAGACGAGCGAAGTGGAAATTCCACACCGTTTGACCTTGATGCAGCGCTTGCTCCATTTACGGAGCGCACCAAAAAAACACAAGGTGGTGGCATTGAAAGCAATCCACAATACGGAAACCCCCGGCTATGTGCAGAAATATTTATCCGGTGTCAATTTTTATGAGCGCCGGTTGCGCGAAGAAGTTGAGCATCAATAGTTTTATTCCCCATATGATTGCCACGGCATCCATGTGGGGGATTTTTTTGTACAAACAAATGGTATAATCATTCAAATGACTGAGGATGAACATCGGCAACACCCGCATGCCGCTCGTATAAAAGAAATTGAAGACGCGATGATGGCGGCTGATTTTTGGGCACAGAAAGAGCGTGCGCAGGCAATGATTAAAGAGCTGCAGGAATTAAAAACTGAAGCCGAAGGGGGAAGCAAGTATGACAAAGCAAATGCGGTGATGACGATTTTTTCAGGTGCGGGAGGGGACGATGCGGAGGACTTTTCCGCGATGCTCTTACGCATGTATATGAAATACTTTGAGCGACGTGGGTGGGGGTATGAAGTAATTCATGAGCACGGCAATGATCGTGGAGGCTACCGCAACATTACGCTTGAGGTTGTGGGGAAAGGTTCCTATGGCGAATTGCGTGGTGAGTCGGGTGTGCACCGTCTTGTGCGTGTTTCGCCATTTAATGCCAATGCAAAACGCCATACATCGTTTTCAATGGTGGAGGTGATACCCAAATTTAAAAAAGGTGATGTTACACCAATTCCCGAATCAGAAATTGAACTTGAGTTTGCAAAGTCAGGCGGCGCGGGTGGGCAGAATGTGAACAAGCGTGAGACTGCTGTGCGGGCAATTCACAAGCCGACAGGTATCGCAGTGCACGTTTCTGCCGAGCGCTCGCAGATTCAAAATCGTGAACGTGCGATCGAACTCCTCACCGCAAAAATTCACCATCTCCAAGACGCGCTCTCCGACGACGAAAAAGAAAAAATGATGATTTCCAAAACCACGAAGGTGGAATGGGGCAATCAGATCCGCTCCTATGTGCTCCATCCGTACAAGATGGTCAAAGACCATCGCACCGATGTTGAAACCGCAAACGTCGTCGCCGTCCTCGAGCGCGGCGAACTCGACGACTTCATCGCCGCAGAGAAGCTTCTTTGATAGCAGTCAATATACATAGGGGAGCCCTATGCGTAAAAAAACCTGAAATAAAAGGCATTAACCCCATGGCATGAAGACAAGCCATTGGACTCACACGCTCGCAAAGCCTCGTGCGTGTCCACGACAAGGTCGCGGGGTATTAAAGCTTTTTTAGCTCTCCTCGGCTCGGAAATGAAAAAGAAGACTTTTTCATTTCGCTCGCTCTACGTCGGCAATAAAAAAAGGTACGAGAGGCGTACCTTTGTAATTATTTATTGTTTGCGTAGAGATACTTTCGATAGGATCGCTCACCGGAGAAGCGATACGCGTACCACGTGCGTTGTCGAAGGAAAAATCTTCCCCATCCTTTTGCGTTGTCGGTTTCATGGGCGATCTCGCGCCGCACACGGAGTCTTTGGAAATAACGGGTTTCTTTGTATTGATTCAAAGATTCAAATGGCACTTCTTTCTGTGTATATCTCTTAGAAGATTCTTGTTTCCACTTGGTCCGAGAGAGTGGAACAGTACACTTCTTCCAGTAGAAATAAACCCAAAGGAATGGTGTAAGCGATTCAGAGACCGCGAAGAGGTTCGACTCAAGTGAAGGATGGAATTCATCTGCACGAATATAAAGTTCATCCCACGTAATGCGGAATGTTGCACTGATACGCCTCGGGAACGAAGGGTGAAATTGATCGCCAAAAAGGAAACGCCAGAGTTGTACCCACGGCATTACCGCATGGTGTCGAAAGAAATACCCTGCAGTAGGATCACCCTTTATCTTTGCTTCGCCATAGAGCAGAGAGAGCAAAAGCAAATAGGCAATTTGAAGAAAAACAAGAATGATGAGTAGAAACATTGTTACTTCCTTTTCAAAAGTGCAAACTGTGGAAAGGATAACACACATATTTCGCCCTGCAAGCGATAGACTTGACCTTCTGCTGACTTTACCGTAGTTTTTATTAATAGAGCATTGATCGTACTTCTTGTGAAGGAGCGTCATCATGAAATCGAGTCCGCTTGTGAGACGGTACATTGATCCCAACAGTATCGCCCTTGAAATCGTCAGTAAGAATTATAGCGAAGTTGCGTGGCCGCCCGGTATTGCGCGTGTCGCCGAACGTTGTCGCAAAGGATTTTGGCAGCTCTTGGATCAGGAGCCGCATCAAGAGCCCTTCCGTATTCCTCCCGCTGAGTATCAATACGACGAGCGCGGCGACGAGCTTGAGATCGGACTGCTTCCAAAATGTACGGGGGAGTCGAAGAAAATTCTCACCCCGCTTGAAATTGCCGAAGGTCGGACCCATAGTGATGGCAATAAGTGGCGATTTCATTTTTCCGATGAATTGCCGCTTCGGCTTTCTGGGAATCCGGAGTTGCTTGCCCGTTATCAGGACTTCTTTGCCGCATGCCGCCTCTTTAATAATCGCGCACACATGATCGCGACCTCCGTTGCGCAGGCGTTTGACGCATACAATCGTTTCCCGAATGAATATCCCGGTTCGCTTGTAAAGCGAGTGCAGCGTGGTCGTGCGGTAACGCGTCTGTTGCGTTATGAAGAATCGAAAGGATCGAAGTTGGTAGTGTTCGACCATTCGGGCAAGCCGACGTATACCAATGAATCCGACCCGCGTCGCATTCTTGTTTTTCCGGGAACGAAATTTTGGGGAGTAACGCGGGGTATCCACGGAACGGGTACGGTGCATGGCGTCTATGATCCGAGGAGTACGCATTTCGATGCGACACTGCATCATGATCGCGACTGCTTTACGGTGCACTGGCTCTCGAAGCCCGAAGCCGATAATTATCGCTTCGCCATCGTTACCTTTGTGCATTGTGCATTGAAACCCGAGGATGTCGCGTTTATGAACAAGAATATGGCGGCGCTTGCCATTGATCCCACGCAGTATGCTCTTTAAGTCTTTTTTACTCCACGTCTCGCGTGGAGTTTTCTTTTGTCCGGGAAATGTAAATGCGTTATACTGAGGATCATGATTTATTTCGACAATGTCACCAAACGCTATTCCGACCATGCCGCCTTGGCTGATGTGACACTCGGCATCGACTCCGGTGAATTCGTCTCCGTTGTTGGGCATTCCGGAGCAGGGAAGACAACCCTCTTGCGCATGCTGCTTGTGGAAGATCGTCCCACGTCCGGTGCGGTATTTTTTGAATCGATGAATGTGCATCGTATCAAAGGGAGGCATATCCCTGAATATCGCCGCCGCATTGGAACCGTATTTCAGGATTTTCGTCTTCTTCCCAATAAAACCGCTTATGAAAACATTGCCTTTGCAATGGAAGCGGCGGGGAGGCCGGATGAAGAAGTGCGCTCTGATGTACCGCAAGTCTTGGAACTTGTTGATCTTGCTTCAAAAGCATTACACTTTCCCCATGAACTTTCCGGAGGAGAAAAGCAGCGTGTGGCAATCGCGCGCGCAATCATCAGTCAGCCCGATGTCTTGATTGCCGATGAACCGACGGGAAATTTAGACCCCTTGAACACGTATGACATCATTCAGATTTTAAAAAAGATCAACGATATGGGTACGACAGTAATTTTAACGACCCACAACAAAGGCGTGATTGATTCGTTGAAGCGTCGCGTGATTACGATGGAGAATGGGAGGATTATACGTGACGACAAAGAGGGGAAATATATTCTTTGAGATTTTGGCGCATTACTTGTCGTTCCCGCCGCAGGTTTGGAAGCAGTATAATTCATACAGCTTCTCAAACACTGCGTCGGTCCACGACTGCGTACTGCATCCCAAATCTCAAAGAATACTCGGCTTATTCGAAATTTGAGTATAAAATCATGAAAAGTGGAATTAATTTGGAATTGAAACATCGCTGTGAAGATTTTGCTCCCATTCGGTCATTATTGCGGAGTATCAATGCAAAAAAAGTTGTAGTCAAAAAGCAAAAAGATTTCTTTTTCAAGCTCCCACCTTACGAAGGGGCGATAGTGCCTCGAATGAAACTGCGCAATGAAGGAGCGCGACAAACTCTTATTTATTACAAAAGACCTGATTTTTCCAAACAAAAAGGCGCAAGTGCGGAATTGGCTCTCTATGCGGTGTCCGATAAGAAATTATTTCCTTTCTTGGAGCATGCGCTTGGAGTAAAGTCTGTTGTGGAAAAGAAAAGAGAACTTTGGAAAAAAGGAAATGCGGTTTTTCATCTCGATGTTGTCAAAGGAGTCGGAGATATTTTTGAAATCGAGATTCAAAAGAAAACCGCTCTCACAAAACGAGATAAAGAGCTTTTTAGGTATTATGCGGATCTCTTTGTGCCGTATTTGGGGAATATTGTCACGGGCTCAAACGGAGATTAGTCCCTATAATTTTTATGCAATATGTTTTTTATCCAATCGCACTCTTCACCATTGCTGTTTTCTTTGTGCTTATTGACCGGGAAATTATTGCGAAGATATCAAAAAAAGTCATCACGATTGGTGAATATCTTTCTTTTGTAGTACATTCAATACTTTTTTCATTGTTGGCTTTTTCTTGCCTTTTCCTACTCCCTATGGGTATTCTCTTTGATTCATTCAAAGTTCCTTCGGCGTTGCAAATAAATTATTACAGCATTGTGTTATTGGCTACATTTTTCTTATTTTTTTCATTCCGTACTCAAAAGCAGTTTGGTTTAAGCGTTTTTCAATCCCTTGGTTTTTTCGGTATCCATGTTATCGGATTTTTCTTAATTGTGTTTATGTGGGATAAATTTGTAAACTTTCTTTTTTAACTTTTATACGAAAGTTTGCCGAAAATTGTTGACGTACGGCGGCTCGCAGTGCTAGACTCTTTTTTGGAGCTGTTCTTGAACCGAACCGCAAGGTGAGGATAAGCCCGGGGGAAACCCACAGGGGAAGGGAAGAAAGCAACCGCGATTCCGAGCGGCATCTGTCATGTCCATGCCAGGCTAGGGTTAATGTGCCCCCGCCAACACCCTTTTGAAGGGTCAGAGGAAGAGCCGCATTCCGGGTGCCTTAACACCCGCGGCTAAACCGTCGGAGCAGTTTCCATTTTTTTAGCGTCACTTCATGTGACGCTTTCTTTTTTGCAGATTTTTAAAAATCATTGATTTGCGAAACTCATCATCACGTGAGAAAATAAGAGAGATGTCAGTTGCTACTACCACACGTCGCGTCATTAAGGCCGGCTTCATTAATTTTTGGCGCAATGCGGTTGTTTCCTTGTCGGCGATTTTTGTCATGACGATTGCGCTGTTTGTGATCGGCACGACAATGCTTTCATCGGTGTTCCTCGAATCCACGCTGAAGAATATTAAAGACAAAGTTGATATCAATATCTACTTTAATGCCGACGCGCAAGAGAATGATATTTTCTTGATGAAGCGCGATCTCGAATCACTCCCCGAAGTTGCCCACGTCGAATATGTTTCTCGCGATCAAGCGATTCTTAATTTTAAAGCACGACATGAGAATGATTATTTAATGACCCAAGCGCTCGATGAATTGGTCGACAATCCTCTCGGTGCAATTTTGAATATTAAGGCAAAGGATACGTCGCAGTATGAAGCCATTGCCGCACACATCAAAACCGAGCAGGAAGTTTCCGGCCCGAGTGGAAACATTATCTACAACGTCAATTTTTCAAAAAATAAAGTGGTCATCGACAAGTTGACGGCAATCACGGCCGGCGTGGAGCGTGTCTCTCTGGCGGTGCTGTTTGTGCTTATCATAATCGCAATTGTGATTACCTTTAATACGATTCGTCTCGCAATTTATATTTCTCGCGAAGAGATTGCGGTCATGCGTCTTGTCGGCGCCAACAATGCATTTGTCCGTGGGCCGTTTATCGTTGAAGGAATTATGTATGGTGTGGTCGCGGCTATTGTCGCGGTTGCATTCTTTTATCCCGCAACGCTGTGGCTGAAGGGTGCAACGGAAAATTTCTATGGCGGCGTTGATCTCTTCAGTTATTACATCTCAAACCTGAATCAAATTTTCCTTGTCTTGCTCGGTACCGGTGTGCTTCTCGGCGCGATTTCCAGTTTCTTGGCGGTACGGCGATATTTAAAAGTCTAATCGGTTCCCAAGCGGATATCTCCGCTTTTTTTGAAATTCATTATGGCAAAGTCGCATAAATATATTTTTGTTGTAGGTGGGGTGATGTCCGGAGTGGGGAAAGGTGTCGCCACTTCCTCGATTGCACTTCTCCTTCAATCTCGCGGTTTCAAAGTATCGCCGATTAAAATCGATCCCTACTTGAATGTTGATGCGGGCACCATGAACCCCACCGAACACGGTGAGGTTTTCGTATTGCGCTCAGGATTGGAAACTGATCAAGATATGGGCAGTTATGAGCGTTTTCTTGGCGCTGATCTCGGCTCTGAAAATTATATGACCGGAGGCATGGTCTATAAGAGTGTCATCGACCGCGAACGTGCGCTCGGTTATGGCGGAAAATGTGTTGAGCCGGTACCCCACATTCCCGAAGAGGTTATTCGTCGCATTGAGGCGGCGGGAGAGCGAGACAAGTCAGATATCACTATTATTGAGATCGGAGGAACACTGGGTGAATATCAGAGCGTGATGTTTATCGAAGCCGCACGCACACTCAAGATCGAGAATCCCAACGATGTGCTCTTTGTGCTCGTTTCCTATCTTCCCATTCCGGGCAAACTTGGAGAAATGAAAACGAAGCCGACGCAATATGCGGTGCGCACGATGAATTCCTATGGTGTACAGCCGGATATTATTATTGCGCGCGCAGAAGTGCCGCTCGACAAAAAACGCAAAGAAAAAATCGCCGAGTCATCGGGAGTGCGGGTTGAGCAGGTGATTTCTGCTCCCGACGTAGACAGCGTGTACGATGTGCCACTCAATTTTGAAAAGGATAACATCGTTGAAACACTGATGCACCTTTTGAAACTCAAACCCAAAAAAGCGGAACCCGCACTTACGTCATGGAAATCATTTGTCCGCCGCGTGCACCACACACAAGGCGAGGTGAAGATCGCTATGGTGGGAAAATATTTCGCAACCGGAGATTTTGTGCTTGCTGATTCGTATCTTTCCGTGATCGAGGCGCTCAAATATGCGGCGTATAAGGCGGGCAAGAAGCCGGTGATCGACTGGGTAACGGCGGATGACTTTGAAGGCAAGCATGCTGCAAAGAATCTCATGGCACTTAAAAAATATGACGGCATTATCGTTCCCGGAGGATTCGGGGCACGCGGCATTGAAGGAAAGCTTGCTGTCATCAAACACGCACGCACGCACAAAATTCCCTACTTCGGACTCTGTTATGGCATGCAGCTTATGGTGGTGGAATATGCGCGCAATGTTCTTGGATTGAAGGGGGCGAATACGGTGGAGATTGATCCCAAGGTAAAGCATCCGCTTATCGACATCATGCCCGATCAGAAGCAAAAACTTGTCGAGGGGGACTATGGCGGTTCGATGCGCCTCGGTGCATATCCCGCGTATTTGAAAGAGCATACGATTGCACGTGCTGCTTACAATGCGGAGATGGTTCATGAGCGTCATCGCCATCGCTATGAAGTGAATCCCGCGTACATTAAGGCGCTCACGGATGCCGGTCTGGTATTCTCCGGAATTTCTCCCGATGAAAAGCTGATGGAAATCGCGGAGCTTCCCAAGTCAAAGCATCCCTTTTTTCTCGGAACGCAATTTCACCCCGAATTCCTCGCCCGCCCACTCACTTCACACCCCCTGTTTGATGCATTTATTAAGGCGTCCGCAAAAAAGAAGAAATGAAACTCTTTGTAAAACATAAAACAATTCTTCTTAAGATATTCACATTTATTGGGAGTATTGTTTCAGTGGCTATTGCGCGAATCGATCTTTCTCTGCTTCCGTACGAATCATTCCCATTTTTTGGAATACCCGCTTCTGTATTTATCGCCTTTTTCTTTTTAGGTCTTTTTCTCAAAACATTCGATAAATTATTTTCATTAAGACAAATGAGCGTGGCGCTCGCACTTTCTTTCTTCGCGATTTTTCTCGGCATATTTTTTGCTAATTTTCAGGGAAATGTATGTCGATCAAACATTGGTGCGACCGGTCGAGCAATAAGCAACGTAGGACAGCTTGTCCTTGGGCTTGAGCGTTATCACCATGATAATGGTCGCTACCCACCCCTTGCTCATAGTTGTCCTTCTTCATCCGAATTAAATTCAGCACTTATCCCTCGATATGTTCCGCAAGTTTTTCCGTCGGGTATTTCTGCAAAAGACTGGAAGAGAAAATTATTTGAGTTTTCCTGTCGAGAGTGGCCGCTTCCCATACATGTGGGAATCAATAAAGAGGGCACAGAGTTTGTTGTTCAAAGTGAACTTACTTATGCAAGTTCCGTGTTGGATGATGATCGTGACGGCACTGTGCTGGGCTGTACATGCGATGATCCAAATTACTGTATTGGTTCAGGTTTTCTGGAAAAGTAGAGAATTTTTCGGTTCCGCATCAAGGTGTCCTTTGATACAGTGGGATGTTGTTGTTCATCCTGCACTCACTTTTTTGATGCATTCATGAAGCAAACGCACTTCGACGAAATCCTTAATTTTGAAATAAGCCCCCATCGCAAGCCACCATTTTGTGGTTTTTCTTGGGAATGAGTATACTCACCTCGTTGTCGTACGACAACGAGTTTGGTATACTTTGTTTCATGCGAAGTAAATCAATTTCATCAGTCCCTCGATTTCAAAAGGGGTCGCGTTATTATGAGATTCTCAAAGAAATTTCTGCTGGTGATCTTTTTGTCGGTTTTCTTGCGTCGGCAGGGAGTAGCCGTCTTATGTATAAAGTCGCTCGCGATCGCACAAAAGAACGCTACGCAAACAAGCTCGCGTTGCAGCGTCTCGAAGGATGCGGGTATGTGCGAAGAAAATCACAAAACGGCAAAATAGGATTTTTTGTAACAAAGGAAGGTAGACATATGCTCAGTGAAATTTATAAAAATTCATCGCGCGCAATTATGCAACCAAAAAAATGGGATGGAATGTGGCGCGTCATCACATACGATTTTCCAGAAGGGGAGCGCTCTGCTCGCAACTCACTTCGCCACGTGCTCGCTAAGTCTCATTTTTTGCAGCTCCAAAAAAGTGTGTGGATATTCCCATACGATTCCACTTTACTCAAAGATTTGCTCGTCAAGAATGATGTCGTTCGGAAGTGTACCGTGTTTATGAAAGTGGTATACGTCTCTTCGGCACCTGCACACAAGAAACACTTCGGCCTCTCATAAACCCCCTCATAACACTGGAAGCATCCCCACCTTGTTGTCGTACGACAATGAGGTGGGGATGCTTGATTTCGAAAAATAAAAAGAGCGATTTTTATGAAGATTTGATGAAGGGGTAAAACGCCTTGACACGACTTCATTTCCGCTTACTTTTTTGTTACCCACTGTGTTATAATGGCTTTATATGAAAAATAATAAATTTTTACCACTTATTATTGTGGCGGGCGCGTTTTTATCTTATGCATCATTTGCGCAGGCTGTTGTAATGGTGAATGATGTACACACAGTCAACG
>JGI1358J11329_10001662_pt1 | contig 18116 bp, 17 predicted proteins | sample Subgroupgradi54m_FD_11329 | JGI IMG/M metagenome (IMG submission 11329)
GCCACCTCTTTTGAAAAACACGCCTTCAATTTTTCCAGCGAAAAATTGTTGCTCTGCTCAGTCGGGCGACCCTGCTCAAGGCAGCAGGGACCATGCTCGCCCTTCCTTGCGCAAGGTTTTTCAAAAGTGTGGCTGGGACTTCCAGAGGATTGAGTTTCTCGGAGCGAGGTTCTCTGTTTCGAACCCTCGCAGGTTCCCGAGGTTCGGTTACTCTTGGGAGCGAGGGCATACCTTTTTGAGTGACTACGGAGCGCGACGGCGCGAGTCTTGAGGAAAAAATCAGCAGATTTTTATCCGTGCACTCAAAAAGGTATGCCCGAGCGACCCTTATCCACAGCAATTTGAGTAATTTCTTTGCTAAGTGCTATAATAAATTCAGGCTTTTTTAATGAACGCCGCTCATTACGTAATTACTCAATAGTTAATTTTTATGTATACACAGAAACGTGACGCACAATCAGAGTCAGGATTCACCCTCCTCGAACTCCTCATCGTGATCTCCATCATCGCCATCCTCTCGGTGATGCTGATTATTGTTATTAATCCCGCCGAAACATTGCGTAAGTCGCGCGATGCACAGCGTATTTCCGACTTAAATACCATCAAGACGGCAATGGGTATTTATACAACAAGTACATCGACACCAGTGCTTTCAAAGTCGGTTGCAAACAATGACGAGTGTAAGACCGGTTCAGGTGGAGGCACTTATGCAACTCCTGCAGTGATGAGAATTCGCTATAGCTATCCAAATACTTCGCCCGGCGCAAATATTTCCGACCTCATCCTTGATGGAACAACCTTTAGCTATGCCGCAGGTGCCAATCAGGTCGCGAATGCAAGTCTTTCAAATACCGATGGAACAGGATGGATTCAAGTAAATTTTGATTCACTGACGAGTGGTTCGCCAATTTCGAACCTTCCCGTTGATCCGACAAACACGATTACTACCGCAGGACTTTCGGCAATGACAAATTCAGAGCTTGTTTATCGTTACGCATGCAATTCAACCAGTTTGACCTATGAAATTGATGCGGCACTTGAGAGTAATGAATACACTGTTGCAAATGATAAGCGCGCTGGGGATGGTGGAAATAACCCACTCCTCTACGAAGTAGGTACCAACCTCAAGATTCTTGGAGCTGCTAATAATTTTTAAAGAAATATTTCTTTTGAAGAACAAAAACCTCGCGTATGCGAGGTTTTTGTTATGGGGAAATTGGTTTATACTCAATACATGAAATCATTGCTCATCACTCACATCGGGCTTTTGCCAACAATATTTGAATTGCTGCTTTTCACGGGTGCCATTTTTGTGTATTTTTTTGCGAAGCGCAAAGAGTTTGTTGCGAAGTGCTTCATCGGAGGGGGGGTGGTCTTTTATCTATTTTACCCTTTTCTTCTCTCTGTACTCCAATATTTGAAATGGGCAGCTGATTCCACTCTGGGAAAAGCTTTTCTGACGCTTCCGCTTGATCCCGCTACTCCATGCCCCGAGTGGCTGCGCCCTCTATTTATGCATGAGCATGGATACTTTCTTTTTTACATCCTTGGGCGTTTTTGGCTCCACGCCGTACTCGCTGTTGTCGGTGCATTCCTTTTTTATCTTTTACTGCAAATGATAAGACGTGCAAAACCATATACCATTGATCCTCTCGAATCCCTTATTGGTTTTATACTGGCTCTTGCGCTCGGTTGGCCGGGAATACTTATTTTTATTCTGTTGACCTTTGTGTTCGTCTTTCTGCATTCATTGTTCAATACGCTCTTAAAAAAGCCTCGTACGCGCATCATGGTGGCACTTTTTCTCGCATTTGTATTCGCCGCTCTCCTTCCGACTTTTTTTAAGAATCTCCTGCATCTTACGGTTCTTATCATATAGGTCTGTAAAATATACTGAAATATCAAGCAGGGGGTGCTATAATAAAAAGGATGCACATTACCGAAGACACACTCCGGTCACTCCTTGTGAATTCCGGATTTATTACCGAAGAGGAATTTTCCGCGGCGAAGGAAGAAGCGCGGAGGAGTAACCACACTATTGCCGATGTCTTGATTGGTAATGGAAAAATTTCCGAAGATTATCTTTTGGAGACGATTCAACCCTATTACGATGTTCATGCCATCAACCTGAAGCAGGTGGTCATTCCTCAAGAGACGCTCGAGCGTATCCCCGAGTTGTATGCAAAATCAAAGAAGATTATTCTTTTTGCATTTGATAAAGAAACCAATGTTGCCAAATTGGGCATGCTTGATCCGTTTGATTTTGATGCAATTGAATATGTCCGTGCCCGTATTGGGGCATGGGTTGAACCGCATCTCATGACCGCAACAAGCTTGCGTTACGGACTTAAGCAATATAAACAACAGCTTGGACTTGAATTTGATAAAATCATTGCGGAAAGCATTAAACAAACCCTTGCAAGTGGAAGCGAAGGAGATATTTCAAAGACCGCCGCATCGGTGCCGATCGTTACTATTGTCGACACCATTTTGGAGCATGCGGTAACCTTGAATACGTCGGATATTCATTTTGAACCACTCCCGAATAGTTTGTTGGTCCGGTTTCGTGTTGACGGCATTATGCAGGAGATCGCCGAATTGCCGCAACATATCGCCCCGATTTTGGTTGCGCGGGTAAAAATCCTCGCAGCGCTTCAGATTGATGAGCACCGTATTCCTCAAGATGGCCGTTTTCATTTTGAAATGGAGGATAGCTCAAGCGTCGATGTGCGTGTGAATATTATTCCTGTCTTTCATGGAGAGAAGGTGGAGATGCGTATTTTGAAATCGACGAGTCGTCCCCTCACGCTTCGTGACTTAGGACTTTCTGATATTGCCGGAGCGATTATTGCCGAAGAAATTAAAAAGCCTCATGGCATGGTTTTAGTCACTGGCCCGACAGGGCACGGCAAGACCACGACACTGTACGCTATTCTCCATATTTTAAACACCCCTTCGGTCAACATTACGACCATTGAAGATCCGATTGAATATGAATTTCCACGCGTCAATCAAACTCAGGTGAACGCAAAAGCCGGAATTACGTTTGCCAACGGTTTGCGTGCGCTGTTGCGTCAGAATCCCGACATCATCATGATCGGAGAAATTCGTGACGCGGAAACGGTGGATATTGCGATTCATGCCGCACTGACCGGCCATCTTGTTTTATCATCTCTTCACACGAATGATGCTCCTTCCGCCCTTCCGCGCCTTATCGATATGGGAGCGGAGCCCTTCCTGCTTACTTCAACGGTGAATGTGGTTATTGCACAGCGCTTGGTGCGCAAGGTGTGCACGTCATGTGTGGTTTCATATCCCACTTCACCCGAGGTGAAGGAACTTATCAAAGAGCAAATGCGCACTCTTGGTGATACCCATATCAAAGAAATTCCCCAGACACTTTTTAAGGGCAGAGGATGTCATGTCTGCGGGGGGAGCGGTTTTCAAGGGCAGATCGGCATCTTCGAGGTTTTTCAAGTGACGGAGAAAATCCGCGAATTGCTTCTCAAAGGTTCTTCGGTGGCGCAAATGCGCAAAGAAGCCATTGCAGAAGGGATGATCACGATGTTTGAAGATGGTCTGAAGAAAGTCGAGCTTGGTGTTACTCCGATTGAAGAAATTCTCCGCGTGGTTCGTGAATAGGAACGACACCTCTCCACTCTCCATTAAATTTTTTATTTTAAATCTCCATCATGGCAACTTTTCTCTACGAAGCATACGACAAAGCCGGAACACTTGTGCACGGCGAGTTTGAAGCCAAAGACAAGGATGAGGTGGTTAGCCATTTAATGAAGCGCGCGCTTACTCCCACTTCGGTAAACCCCTTAAATGGAGGTGGAAAACTCGCCCTTTCATTTTCCTTTTTTGAACGGGTAACAAGTGTTGATGTTCTTTTTTTGGTACGTAATCTCGCAACCGCGCTTAAGGCGGGACTTTCGGTCGTCGAATCACTCGACATCCTTATTGCCGATGCCACCAAGGGAGTGATCAAACGCATGCTCCAAGGAGTAGTGAGTGCCATCAAAAACGGTGAGCCGCTTTCAAAAAGTTTTGCACCATATCGAGATATTTTTCCTGTTGCATTTATCGGAATGCTCCGCGCAGGAGAGATTTCCGGAAATCTTGATCAAACACTTGACTCGCTTTCGCTGTATCTCCGCAAAGAATACTCACTTCGACAACGTGTCAAATCGGCACTTATCTATCCGATCGTGCTCCTCATCGCCTCTATCGGTGTCGTTGTCCTTCTTTTGGTCGCCGTATTGCCTCGCCTCTCCGGAGCATTTGCGCAAAATGGCATTAAGCTTCCGCTCCTTACGAAAATTTTTCTTGGAGCGAGTCACGCACTTACCTATAGTTTCACTCTCGATATTATTGCACTTTTTCTCCTCATTGGTGGCGGTGTCGTCATGCAACGTACGAGGGGAGGGAAGAGATTTATTTCAACAGTATTCGCGCATATGCCCGTTGCAAAAGACGTAGTGCAGAAAGTCGTCTTGGTGCGATTCACCCGTACATTTGGCAATTTGATCAATGGAGGGATTTCGGCACTTGAAGCATTGGATATTTCTGCAGATTCGGTGGGGAATGTCATCTATGCCGCCGCACTTCGTGATGCTGCGGAGGAAATCAAAAACGGCTCTCCGCTCTCGCGTGCGCTTGGGCGTTATCCTGAACTTTTCCCGAATATTCTTCGGAGCCTGGTCTCCGTTGGCGAGCGCACCGGAACACTCGGAACCATCCTTGTCGCGCTTGCCGACTTTTATGACGAGGAAGTGGAAAATAAACTGAAAGATCTTACGGCAATCATTGAGCCGGTGCTTCTGCTGGTGATGGGTCTTGTTGTGGGTGCGATTGCACTCTCCATCTTAATGCCTATTTATCAATTGGTTGGTAACTTTAGCTGATTATGGCCCATACGCGCGGCTTCACACTTCTTGAGGTGCTTATCGTAGTTGCTATTCTTGGCATCTTGAGTGCCGCCGGTGTGGGATACTTTCGTAATGTCGTGCAGCAAGTCTCCTCTGAAAGTATTACCAAAATTTTGATTTCCGATTTGCGTACTGCACAGGCGAAGGCAGCAGCGGGGGAGGCGAGTCGCAAATGGGGGATTCATGCGGTAAACGGTGCCACGCAATATTATCAACTGTTCTCAACTCCTTCCAACTATGCTGATGCACAAACTTCCATTGAGGCCACGACAACCTTTGCAACGGGATTTCTCTTTACCGATCCTGCGGCAGGAATGATGAAGGACATTATTTTCGGAGGCATCGGCGGCACGACAACGCCAACAACGCTTGCTATTACGAATGAAGGGAAAACCACAACGATTACCATTACCTCGCTTGGAACGATCTATTAAAATTCATCTATGCAGTTTCGCACGCAATACAATAAAGGAGCATTACTCATCGAAATCTTGGTGGCGCTTTCGATCTTCACCATTTTGGCCGGTATTGCCGCACAGTCGCTGTATGTGAGTGCGCGGGGAGGAGTGATTGCGACGCAAAAGGAGGTGGGCATTCATCTTATGCAAGAATTGATGGAAGGTGTGCGCGGAGCCTCGGACACGTCATGGCAAAGTCTCTATAATCTTACCAAAACCACAGGGCATTATTCGGTCGCCACTTCTTCGTCGAATGCATGGAGTATCACGACCGGGGACGAGGCGCTCACCGTAAACGGTGTTGTCTATACGCGCTATTTTACCATCGCAAACGTCAGTCGGGATCCGGGAACGCGCGACATTGAAACGACATATAATGCCGCTCATGATGATCCGTCGACGCAATTTGTTACCGGGACGGTGAGCTGGCCGAGCGGAACACCGCTCTTGGTTACTCAATATTTTTTTCGCTTTCGCAATAAAGTTTGTGGACAAACGACATGGTCAACGAGCGGTTCATCGGGGGCGAAGCAGTGTCCCGACGCTACCTATGTAAGCAAATCCAATGTTGATGCGAGTTCGACCCTGCAGTTGACTCCGTTGTAGTCGACTTGAACAAAACTGATATAATAAGAGGAATGCGAGGCACCGTTCATTTTTTTGTCATTTTTTTAAGTAGTGCGTTTGTCATTTTTTCCCCATGGCTCATAGACTTGCGTCATGCCGAGGCGGCCACATCGGGGAAAATGGTTCTCTACTTTCATAAAGAGCCGTCTGATACGAACGAGACGTACAATGCATTAACGCTCACTCCGCCGGAACCCGCCGCATACACGTCTTCCGCATTGACCTCGGTGGTAAACACCAATGCAACTCCCGCAACAGCATTTTGTGAATCTTCGAACAACACCGGCGAAACATTCAACAAGGTGGGTGCTGACGCCGGAACGGTCGGAAATCGCTGTATCGGAACATTTATTTCGTCGCCGGTCGGTCAAGCGATTACACTCTCGACTGCCGATGCAAGTGCGATCTCCGCCGCGATCTGGTCTTCCGAGAGTGCAGCGGCCGTTACCGCGGCGGTAAATATTTATCTTTATCGATGGAATGGTACGGGCTTGACGGTCAATGCCACGGATCGTATCGCAACATTTACTGGCGTGGACCCGGGCACCGTAGCGACATTGTCGACTTTTGCCGCGGCCGCCCCCGCGAACAATATTACGTTTGCCGCAACTGATCGTATCGTTGCCATTGTGAGTATGAATGTGACGGCGCTTTCCGCGGGCACTTCGGTGAGTGTCTATACGGATAATAGTGCGGTAACCAACTCGCAAATCACGCTGAAATATACGACTATCACTCCCAACAAGCCCACCCTTTCGGGAACGCTCGATGATGACTTTGCGCTTGGTGCGGCAACCACCGCATGTACATCGGGTGGTGTTACTTATAACACTAAATGGACATGTCTTTTGGGTACGGCAGCAAGTGTTGCGGGGGCACTCAACAACGGCAATGCCGCAGGAACGATAGGGGATTCGACGCAGTGGCTCTGGCTCCGCAATCAAACCACCGTTACCACTGCGGTGCCGTCAAACTTCGGTACGACGCCTTCAAATACGTTTCTCTATCAACCACTACCCGCAAGTTACGGAGATGGTATAGTGCGCACGGTTATCAATTCTCCGCTCACGTACACGCTGGGTCCAACGAGTCCGACAACACCATTTAATCATTCCGGCCTCGTACTCTGGACATCGAATACCAACTATATCGAAGTACAAGTATATTCCGATGCGGCAAAAGGTGTCGCAAATACGGCAAAAGTCGCATTGAATAATTGTACGAGCGCATGTACGGGCAACAACGGCACACTCACTACGGTAAATATTAACAGTATTGTTTCAAACGGTCTTTACAATCGCGTGTGGGTCGGATTTCAAAATACGGGAGGAAGTTATCAGGCACAATATTCGACTGATGGAACAACTTGGAATAATGTTGGCGCTCCTATCGCACATGCGGCATTTGCGCGCGTTGGACTTAATGCATATACAAGGGTGGGAAATCCGATTCAATCATACACCGGAGCATTCGAATGGTTTCAATATACGTTTGCTCCACCGCCTGCACCGACAAGTTATACGAACAACACCGAAGCAGGATTGAATTTTACCGCAGGGTGCAGTGGTTGTGGCGCACGTATTGGGGGCGGTGCGGGTTTTCGTCAGTCCATCACGATTACGGGAACTAATTTTGGAGCAGATCCCGGTGTGGGGAATCGCTCCAGCGCAACAAATAATGTGACAGTAGGTACGCACCGTATTGTTGATGCAAATGTGACCTCATGGAGCGCAACGTCAATTACATTGCTCACGGATACGGTAGCATCAGGAGATGCCGACAGTGATTGGGGGACAAACTTTGGAGGAGCAAGTGCACTCACGGTTACCGCAGGGGGGCAGACAAGTACCGGACTTAATTTTTATGTTTTCCCGCAGGTAACGTCACTCACTCAGCCGGTCGGATTTCCCGCAGACAGCGCACGTGAATATAATGCTGCTGATACTGATGGCGTGATTACGTTGAATGGTACACGCTTTGGTACTGCGCAGGGGACGGGTTATGTTCGTATTTTGGGTTGTGATGTGAGCACGTGCAGCAGTCCTTCAAGTTCGGTGACGATCAATTCATGGGGAAATACCGCGATCCAAGTCCAAGTGCCCCCTGTTATTGCAAGTAATGCGTATACAGGATCGATTGTGATGCAGCAAGGGACTGGAGCAAATGGTACAACCCATACGTATGCGAACACATTTCGCATCTTGCCGCGCATTACCGGATTTACTCCCGTTTCAGGGGCAGTAGGGGATTCGGTCACGGTGAACGGCGATCATTTTTGTCAGAATGCGGGAGTGTGCCCCGGGGCGTTCAGCGCAAGTAATAAGGTGACATTTACATCAGGAATTGCCGCAACCATTTTTACCAGTTGGTCAGACACGGCGATGGCAACACAGGTTCCTGCAAGCGCGGCAACAGGGAATGTGGTGCTCACATCAAACAGTTTTAATTCAAATGGAAAATCCTTCACTGTTCTCTCGCCGACACCAAGTGATCCCACCTTACTGAATCAATTTCAAGATAGCGCACTCACTCAGGCGATCGCCACTGGAGGGATGGAGAGTACAACACCGATGTATCTCACCATGTCGATGCAGTCGGCGGTATCGGGGGGGACGCTCTATCCGCAAATTGAATACAAAGCAATAGGAACCGGATTCGCATGTACGGGAAGTGGGGCATGCGGAAGTGCGATTGAGGGTACGGGAGTGGCCGGTCCCGGCCCGGTGAATTGCAATATCGTCGGAAACGCCTGTGCGATATCCATTAGCCCCGCGGATAATGTTTATCATTGGCAAGCACGCGTGCGACACAATAAAAGCGGAACGGATTACTATAGTAACTGGATTTCATTCCCACTTCCTGTTCCGAATGCAGAGAGTGCAACTGACTTTAATGTCGATAGTACCCCACCCGCTATCAGTAATATTTCTTCAGGCACGCCGGGCACAAATGCTGCAACAATCACTTGGGATACACTCACCGAGCAAAGCACCTCGCAAGTACAATACAATACGACCGGAACATTTGTTACCAACTGTGCGACCAATAATGATTGCACCACGCTTAATATAACTTTAGTAACTTCCCATTCGGTCGGGCTTTCCAATTTAAATTCCGGAACGACGTATTATTATCGTGTACGCTCGAAAGATGCTGCAGGGAATGAAACAATAAGCGCGAATAATACCTTCACTACTGCGACGGTCAACCAGCCTGCAAAAACTGTGCGCTTTCATGTGATGAGTTTGGAGACCGTCGTCAATGGGGGGCTTGCGACTTCCACAACATTTTTGGTGCATATGCCGGAACTTGGAACTACAACACAGAGTATGTTTGTTGATATTCACGCGCTTTATAACACGAGTGGTGTTTCTCCGAATGGTGTCACGGTGCAGGTCAATTCCGAAACTGCAAAAACCTATGCGCTTCCGACCGGCACGGCAATTATCGGCCCTCTGCGCATTTTGCATCAAGTGAGTGCCGTAGCTCTTGATCCTTCGACAAATACACTGACAATTACCCCTGATACCAATACCTCATTAAACAGTCTCTCGGCGGATCTTTATGTAACGTATAGCTATACACCATGAAATTTATTACTCGACATCCTTTTGTAAACAAATATCTGTTACCACTTGCACTCCTGTGCTCAGTGGTATTGCTCATGATTGTGTTCTTTATTTCGCGATCACTACAATCGGTCAGCTTCACGCATACAAAAAATGCTCCACGAGTGATCACCGACAATATTACTGTTCCTGTTGCACTGAGCATTACCGGTCGAGAGGGGCGAATGGTTGAGTCAACACAAGGACAGCCTGTTCCCCTTGCTCCCCAAGAGGGAAGTCAAACCGTGATCGTTACGGACGCGGTACTCACGGTAAAGGGTGCATATGCTCTCGCTCTTAAGGAAACTGCAAAAGATGCCCCCGATGCCAAGCCGGTCTTTGTGCGCTCCCTTGGTACAGTAACACTTGATGGACATTCGAGTTACTGGCAAGTGGGTTTTGGCTCCGCGAAAAATAAAAAAGGGTATGAAGCACTCATCCAAGGTGAGAAGATCGTGTCGCTCAAAGAAATTCCTTCACAAAGTTATGGATACGCGCTTCCGAAAAATTGGTACGATTCGGGGGACGCCATCGACTCGATTCGCACGATGCCGCAATTTACCGATGCAACCGTTTCATCCATCAGTTTTTTCTATAATGAAGACGGGAAACGATGGGGGTATGCACTCGGAACTTCAAAGGGAACGGTTTCGGTGCCGGTACGATAAGTTTTTTGCGTTTCACAATTATGAAATTTTTTCGTTACACTATTTTTACGATTCTTATCTCCGCGATGCTCTTTCCGGCAAATCTTTTTGCGACCGATCAAGTGCGCACCACCGATCTTTTGGTAACAAGTGCAAACACGATTGTGTCCAGTCAGGTCGATGTTCCCTTTGCGCTGTATATCGGTGATAATATTTCCCCTGTTACCAATCCCCTTAAGTCATCCTATTTTACTATTTCGGGTGTATATAGCGGCGGCGGGTCGCTCACATTTTCGCTGAATAGCAGTGTGGGAAGTGCGCAAGTGTTCACCCTTCCTTTTGTGGCAAGTCCGACTGCATTTGAAGTGTTGTATAAAGACAAGTCGGGGATTATCGCCCCTACTTCCGCAGGGGGATATACGTATACGCTTAATATTATCCCTTCTTTCGGATTGAGCATTTCCGCGTTGGGGGCAACAATGGAGGAGACCCATCGCTTTACTCCTGCGACATGTCCTGATGGATCCTCCACAAATGAGAAAGTTAAAACCAACAGTTTTTTGGTAACCAGTTCGAATGTTGCAGTTTCCGGACCTTTGAGTACGCCGGTTAATTTATATATCGGCGACAATCTCGCGGGAATTACGAATCCTGTAAAATCTACTTATTTTACGATGAGTGGAATTTATACCGGGGGAGGAACACTCACGTTTTCATTAAATGGGAATGCGGCGAGTGCGCAAACATTCACTCTCCCTTCGGTGAGCGCTCCCACGTACATTGAACTTCTCTACAAAGATCCTACCAATACGATCAATCCTTCTTCCGGAGGGTCATACAGCTATACGCTTAATGCTGTCCCTTCGGGGGTGGCGATTTCCGCTTTTGCCGTTACGCTCACGGAGACGCATCGATACAAACCCGGCAGTTGCAGCGGATTCCCCATTCTTGGCGATCTTTATTCCGCGGTTTTTGATACGACGGGTACAAGCACCGGACCTTCCTATAATTCATTTCTTTGGAAAGGTATGCTTGGGGGGGCGCTCGCCGATCAAGGGAAAGTACGTTTTCAACTTGCCGTTTCAGATTGTGCAAATGGCGCGACGAACTATCCGACATGTTCCACGGGGGTGGGATCATGGTCGTTTATCGGGGGCGCAACCTGTTCGGTCACGGACTGGTTTGACCCGGGTGCTCCGGATACAACCATCGATATTCAGGCGAATACGTGTGCACCTCAGTTCAATAATCATCGCTATTTTCGCTATGTTGCTGAAATTTGTTCAAACGACTGCGTCACTGCGGGGAATTTCACTCCGCGCGTTGAAGATGTCGTGGTGAATTGGTCTCCCTAATTCGTCTTTTCCTATGCACCGATTTTTTTTCATCCCAAAACCTACACAACGCGGATTCAGTTTAATAGAGCTCCTTATTTATATGGCGCTCTTATCGGGTATTAGCGTCATATTGGTGAATTCATACGTCTCGCTCACCAAAGGAAGGGGGCAATCCGAGGCGCGCAGTGAAGTAAGTACCAATCTTCGTTTTGCCCTTGATCGCATGAGTGGAGATGTGAAGTCGGCAACAGTCCTTTTTAGTCCGGTTTTTAGTATCGCAACAACGACACTTAATCTTGGTGTGGGAACGACAACGGTGATCTATGATGTCGTGGGTGGGCGCCTCCGTCGCACGCAAGCGCCGCTCGCCGCTGAATTTGTTACCAGTACGAAAGTAACCATTGATGCACTGCTCTTTACTCGTGTTGAAAATTATAATGCACCCCTTGCGGGAACAACCACTCAACTCCGTACAACACTCACTATGCGCTACAATAGTTCAAGTACGGATTGGGCATTTGTCGACAGTGTGCAAAGCACCACCGCGCTCCGCTAACACTCATGATATGAAAAAGTTTTTTATCAAAAAAAATACTCAGCGGGGAATCGCAACAATGCCTATTGTGCTTGCGCTCGGGATTTTGATTGTGGTGGTCGCATTGTCGGTCACCGCACTTTCCTCTGCTGAAACATTTACCACCCACGGAGCATATCAGTCCGAGAAGGCGCTCTTGTATGCGGAAACAGGCGTGCGTGATGCGTTGGTACGCATGGCGCGCAACAAAAATTATTCCTGCACAACGACTGATTGCTACAGTATTGATATTGAGCCGAACGGGTGCGCAACATTGCGTGCCTGCGCCAAGGTTTCCGTCAGTAGTGGAAGTGGGCAGGGGGTGGGTACGGTCAATGGAGGTGGACTGGTGGGGTACTGGGCGCTTGATGAAGGAAATGGAATATCCACCGCCGATTTTTCGGGACAGGGGAATGCGGCAACATTGGTGAATATGGCCATGCCTCCTTCCAGCACAAGCGGTTGGACTCTGGGGAAATATGGTTATGCCCTCAACTTTGACGGAGTTGATGATTATGTCGCGTTGGGGAGCGGTATCAATGCATTGTTTGAGAATATTCTCGACCAAGAAGGTACGGTGACTGCATGGTTTAATTCCAATTCATGGGGAGCGAATAAATATGAAGCCGTTATCTCCATCGGGGCGGATGACAATAACTATGTGATGATTCGCCGAGTGTACTATCTTGGTTTCCTTTTTACGAATGATTCCGGGGGAACATCGCGCACAATTACAAAACCCATTGCACAAGTTCCAACCGGAGTATGGACATTCGTTGCGCTCACATGGAGCAAGTCGGCGAATGAAACGAAGGCATATTTTAATGGTGCACAAGAGGGTGCGACGCTCCCCGGTCCCGGTACGAAAAATTGGAATTTCGGAAGTAAAACAAATACGCTTGGCAGTGCCTATTTTAATACCGGCAGTACCCCCGATCCGGTGGGACTGTTTAATGGGACGATTGATGATACGCGCGTGTACAACCGCGCACTTTCGGCAGCTGAACTCAGTGCGCTCTATGCTGCCGGGCCGCCCGATCCGAAAATTATTACCGCAAAAGGTATTTCAGGGAGCAATGTACGCACGCTTTCAGTCTCGGCGGTCTATGATCCTTCTCAATACGGTCAAATTCAAAGTGCAGTGTGGAAGGAGGTCGGTAATTAATATTTTGCAAAGAGCGTTTTTATTTGTCATAATTCATCAATGGGTTCCTCAAAAAATGGAAAAACCATTTTGGTGATTGAAGATGAAGATGCGCTTCAAGAGGCAATTCGTCGCAAATTATCAGTAGCAGGGTATAATGTACTTTATGCGGGAACCGCCGAGCGAGGATTGGAAATCCTTGAACATGGAGTCCCGTATCCCGATCTCATCTGGCTTGATTTGCTGTTGCCGGGGATGGGTGGGTTTCAACTGCTTGAACTTATGAGAACAAATCCCTCATTCAAGGATATTCCGGTGATGGTTGCTTCAGTCTCTGCGAGTCCCGAAAAAATCCAACGTGCATTTCGTTTGAATATTGTTGAGTATATCGTAAAAAGTGAACATCGTTTGGAAGATATTGTTAAAAAAGTTGATGGTCTTCTTGGTACACCCGATTAGTATTTATTTGTATGTCTATCACCTCACCCATTGCAACTCCCCATCAAAAGGTTATTTTGGTTGTCGAAGATGAACTCGCACTTCATGAGGCAATAAAATTAAAGCTCACGCGTGCCGGGATGCTTGTCTATTCCGCCTTTACCGCTGAACAAGCTCTTGAGATTTTAAGTGGTGCTCGTCCCGATCTCATCTGGCTTGATTTGCTGTTGCCGGGGATGGGTGGGCTTGAGCTCTTGCGCCGCATGCGCGCGGATGAGGGAATGAAGGACATTCCGGTGATGGTGGTTTCTGTTTCTGCGGGACCGGAAAAAATCAAACAAGCGCGGGATTTGAATGCCATTGATTATATGGTAAAGAGCGAATATACTATCGAAAGCTTGGTAAACCGCGTGAAAGAGGTTACGGCAACGCTTGCTTAATTTTTTATGACTACTGAAAAACAAAAAACTGAAGAAAAATGGGTTTTGGTCGTCGAAGACGATGTCTTTATCGACAAGGCATATGCAACAAAATTTACCCATGAGAATATCCCAATAAAAATCGCCACTGACGGCGAGGAGGCATTGACCATACTTGCGCAGACAGAGAATCACCCCCCCGCAGTCGTATTGCTCGACCTCATGCTTCCAAAGAAAAACGGATTTGAAGTGCTTGGTGAAATTAAGAAAAATCCCAAGTTAAAAAATATTCCCGTGATGGTAATGACCAATCTTGGACAAGAGGCGGATGCAAAGAGGGGAATAGACATGGGGGCGACGGAGTATCTTGTCAAAGCGGATACAAAAATCAATGACATCCTTGAAAAAGTGAAGAAATATCTTGGCACCCCGACCGCATCATAGTTCGCCCCCTCTTTTGTTGTTTTGGTGGGGTTGATATACTCAATACGGAAGATCTAAAAACTCCAATGTAAAGGCGTGGCAGAGTCTGATTATGCACTCGCGGACCATACAGGGTCGGTACGACTTGTATGGATGAAGCCCGAGCCACCTTGGTTTAAATCCAAGCGCCTTTTCTTTGGGGTTTTCTTTTTTTGAGAGGAGTTCGAGCATAATGGCACGGGTGTGCCTTTTTTGTTATGATAATATCATTATGTGGTCACTCCGCCGACGTATTGAAATTGTGGGAATTATTCTCGCAGCAATCGCCATTTTCATTGTCTTTCCGTACTGGTTGACTCATCGCGAAGTCCCGAGTTGTTTTGACAATAAGCAAAATCAGGGAGAAGAAGGGGTTGATTGTGGCAGTCCTTGTGCACTGCTTTGTAGAGGGAAAGCGAAAGATCTCAATCTCTTATGGACTAAAGTTTTTCCAATCCGCCCGGGTTTTTATGATGTTGTTGCGTATGTGGAAAATCCCAATTTCAATGTTTCTGCTCCGAAGTTTTCTTATACGGCAAAGCTTTACGACGCGGACGGTACTGTTATTGCCACAAAAGAAGGCGACACCTTCGCACTCCCCAGTGAGCGTTTTGCAATTTTTGCCGGAGGACTTTCGACAGGTGCAAAAGAAGCAAAAAGCGGAAGTCTCGAGATTCACCCGGGAGTTGAGTGGTTTGCAACACAGAAAACGGAAACACTTTTTTCAATCAGCGATAAAGTCTTATCGGGCTCCGATAAGATGCCAAAGCTTACCGCACAGTTGCATAATGAAACCGCGCATCTGTATCGGAACATTGATGTGACCGCCGTCCTCTATGATAGTAAAGGTGCGCCGATTGCCGTTTCCTCAACCAAAGTCGAAAAGCTTGATCCTCAAGGAGTGGAAAATCTTTTCTTTACGTGGCCGTCTCCCTTTAATTTTGTTGCAGAAACGGAACAGTGTGAAACTCCTGTTGACGTAGTCCTCGCGCTCGATCGTTCGGGGAGTATGCGTGAAGATGATAAAATCGGACAAGCAAAACAAGCGGCAACGCAATTTGTCGAACGTCTCACGGCAAATGATCAGGGCGCATATGTTTCATTTGCAACTGATGCATCAAATCCCATTGACCAGCCGCTCACCAACGAAGTCGATCGTTTGCGGCGCGCGATTGCGAAAACGGAGATTGGAAGCGATGGATTGCAGTACACCAATATCGGAGATTCGTTTCGTCGCGCCATTGATGAGCTTCATACATTTCGCCGTAATCAATCCGCACGACCGGTTGTTGTGCTTTTGACGGATGGTATACCTACAATGCCTAAAGATCCCAAAAATAAGGATTATCCTTCGCAGTATGCGGAAGCGGTTGCCGATGAGGCCAAGAAGGACAATATTACCATGTATACGATCGGCCTTGGTGCCGATGTTAATGAATCCCTGCTTCAGCATATTGCAACCTCCCCGGAATATTATTATAAAGCTGCTTCGGGTGCGGAATTATCCTCCGTTTACGCCCAGATTTCCAGTTCAATTTGCAAAAAGGGGCCTTCGGTCATCGAGATCATTCCCCGCGTCAACTCAGCCGATAGTGCACAATGATCTTCGCACGCTTCCGACACGTTGATTGGATATTGCTTTGCGCAACGCTCCCCATATTGGGTGCGGGTCTTGTTTCCATGTATGCGTTTGTCGGCGAGAATAATTTTTTTGAAAAGCAATTGTTGTGGATCGCACTTGCGTTTATTGTCTGTCTTTCCATTTCCTTATTTGATGTGCGAATACTTCGTCGTACCAATACTATTGTTACACTTTACTTTTTAGTTATCGGATTGCTTGCCTTATTGTTTTTGGTCGGAAGCGTATTTAAGGGTGCACGGGGTTGGTTTAATCTCGGGTTTCTGGCATTTCAGCCTGCAGATGTCATGAAGTTGGTGCTTATTCTTATTTTGGCAAAATATTTTTCGCGTCGTCATGTGGAAATTGCACATTTCAAACATGTGGTTATTTCGGGAATTTATACGCTTGTTCCATTTGTGCTTGTGCTGGTGCAACCGGATTTCGGTTCGGCGATTATCCTTTTTATGATTTGGTTCGGCATGACCATTGTTTCCGGTATTTCCAAGAAGCACCTTTTTCTCGTGCTCGCCGGTGCGACACTTTCGTTCGCATTGCTGTGGCTATTTGTGCTTCATCCATACCAAAAAGAACGCATTAAAACATTTCTTCACCCCCTCACCGATATTCGTGGCGCGGGTTATAATGCCTATCAGTCAACGATTGCGGTGGGTTCGGGGGAGCTCTTGGGTAAGGGAATAGGATATGGTACGCAATCACGACTCAAGTTTCTTCCCGAATATCAGACTGATTTTATTTTTGCATCATTTGCGGAAGAGTGGGGATTTTTTGGAATACTCCTGCTGCTTATTTGTTTTGGAATTGTTATCGGGCGTATTTTTCTTGACGCATTTCGGGGGGCAACAAATTTTGAAACGCTCTATGCGCTTGGGCTCGCCATTTTTTTGATGACCCAATTTACCGTACATATCGGAATGAATATGGGACTTCTCCCTGTAACGGGTCAGACGTTACCGTTCATGAGTTATGGCGGATCACACCTCATGACTGAATTTGTTGGAATCGGTATATTGATGGGAATGCGGAAGTATCGACGTGTGTCGCACCGTGAACGCATGAAGAATGAATTTCTCGGTATCTAAATGTACGCTATGAACAAAAAATTTTTTTCATTTTCATCTTTTTTATTCCCTGTTCTTTCGGTGATCTTTTTTTCCGCATCACTTCCTTCGTTCGGATTTTGGCCGTTGGTATGGTTTGCCCCCGCGACACTTATCCTTTTTATACAAAGTAAAGGGCAGACGGCGCGGCGCTGTTTTTGGGGAGTGGCATTGACGGCCTTTTGTTATGGGGTTGTTACCATTTACCCACTGCTGCGTATTTCAGGAAGTTGGTGGCCTTCATCGGGCGGACCTTGGGCACTATTGCTTCAATCGCTTGAGTACGGGCTTTTGATCATGGCTATCGGTATTCTTGGTGCACTTTTTATTTTACCGTTTACATTTGTGGCGCGTCTCTTGAGAGATCGCCCGTATCAGGCGATTCTCCTCGCACTCGTTTGGGTGGGGCTTGAATTTATCCGAATTACATTTGGACTTATGGGCTACAGTTGGGGTGCATTGGGATATCCGCTTATTGATACGGTGTATTTAAAATATATCGGACAGGTGGGGGGAGTCTTTGCGCTTTCGGGGATTGTCATGGTGGGGAGTGTGGCCCTTGTTGAGCTATTGCGATTACTGCTCTCTGTTCGGCATCAACGTGCCCATCGCCTCCGTTATTTTTTTCGGGAAATAATTTTCCGTCCGCAGTTTTTTTCAGGGGTATGGTTGTCTGTTGTTTTTTTTCTTTTTGCATTTTTCTTGGGAACCCTCGAAGAGAGGCGGGCGAAC
>JGI1358J11329_10001666_pt1 | contig 18102 bp, 9 predicted proteins | sample Subgroupgradi54m_FD_11329 | JGI IMG/M metagenome (IMG submission 11329)
GGAACAATACCATCTATTCGACCCCAGAGATCCAGTTCCTGAACGTGAGCATCAATGTCACGTTCTATAACACCACCTTTATCGAGCCGGGGATCCTCGCCGTCGTCTATCCCTTCTTCAATGTGAGCCTGGGCATCCTGAACAGCAACAACCTGAACATCTCCAGCATCGGGCCAGCCGCGTCGAGGGCGTTCTTCTTCAACGGATCCGATCCGGATTACGCCATCATCGCGGTCAACGCGACGAATGTCAGCTCCCTGAACCGCCCGGCCAATGTCACGGTCTATAGCGTCAACTGCACCGCCGGTTTCGTGATGTACTACAATTCGAGCCTCATCCCGTTCATGAACATCCTCAACCAGTCAGCGCCGGTCGCCGACCAGGCCACCGCGTCCGGCAGCGCCTGCAACACGCCGGCGAACTGCTCCAATGTCCAGTGCACCGGCGGCAATGGCGGCACGCTCACCTTTGGCGTGACTAACTTCTCCAGCTACGGCGTGCAGGACTTCAACGGCTACAGCTGCGGCGCCAACATCACCAACAGCGTGACGCTGACCAAGGACCTCAACATGTCCAACGCAGGCTACTGCCTTCGGATATGGGACAACCAGATAACGCTCAACTGCAACGGCCACACCATCAACCGGACCAGCGACGCCAACTCGAGGAACGGCACAGGTATCTATATCCTGAACCAGTCGAACATCATCATCGCCAACTGCTCTATCCAGGGCTTTTTCCGGGGCATCGCCCTGAACGGCAGCGTCAACAATACCATCATCCAGCAGAACAATTTCAGCGTCAACAAGCGAGATATAGACTTTTCCCCTAATAAAACTGATTCGATAACCATCACGCGGGCATGGAAGCTGAATTCGACCATCCGATGGAATAAGTTCAACGGCACTATCGGCCCGGCAATCATACTCGGTGTACAGCAGAATACCACCATCTTCCAGAACAATTTCACGGACAGCACCAAGGGTATCGTCGCCGCAAACGCGAGCAGGGTGGAGAACATCACCATCGAGAGGAACTTCTTCTTCGGCTCAAGCGCCATCAATGTCAACTTTTCCGCGGACGGGTCAATCGTCTACAATGCCAGCATCAGCGACAATGAGTTCTACAACTGCACGGTCAATTGCCTCCGCCTCGGCGGCGGGATCGCGAGAGTGGACAGCGTCATCGTCGAGCAGAACCTCATCCAGTCCTCCGGCGGCGGCCATGGCATCACCTTCACCGATTTCCTGACCAATGTCATCATCCGGAACAACCAGTTTGTCCATAACGATACGTCGGCAGCGGCCGCGCTCTTCTTCAAGGCCAATCGCACCGGCTCGATGAACCTGACCTTCATCAACAATACCATCAACTCGAGCGACGGCGACATCCTTGTGGGGAACGCGTCGAGCGCATCCACCCCATTCAACATCACCGGCAGCATCCAGTTCTGGAACACCACCTTCCTCGGCTATCCCTTCATCAAGTTCACGAACAGCAGCATCAACATGAGCTTCTTCAATACCACCTTCCGCAACAATGGTGTCGATGTACTCTACCAGTTCTTCAATATCAGCCTGCGGGCCTATGCGCTTTCCTCGAACGGCAGCCTGAACATCACGTCCGCCAACGCGCCGGCGGCGTCGAGAAACTTCTACATCAACGGCACGGTCGGCGAGTTCGGCTTCGTCGCCGTGAACGCCACGAACGTGACTGATCTCAACCGCAGCGCGAACCTCACCTTCCCGGGCTTCAACTGCGCCAATGGCTTCCGACTGTACTACAACGATAGTTTTCTCCCGTTCATCGACACGATCAATATATCCTTCGTGGCGGCGGACTCCTCCACACCATCTGGAGGTGCATGCACCGCGCCGGCAAAGTGCAACAATGTGCAATGCACCGGCGGCATCCTCAGCTTTGGGGTGACGGACTTCTCCACCTTCGGCGCCCAGAGCGTGCCAAGCTGCGGCATCACCATCACCTCGAGCACGCAGCTCACCAACAGCATCACGCAGTCGAGGGCGGGCGCGTGCATCACCATCGGCGCCAATGACATCGTCCTGGACTGCGCCGGCCAGACGCTCACCGGCAACGGCACCGGGACGACCGGTGTCCGCGCCGAGAACCGGACCGGCATCACCATCGGCAACTGCACCATCCGGAATTTTGCGACCGGGATAGAATTCACGTATGGCATGGGAAACAGCACCATACGGGACAATACGTTCCTCAACAACACGAACGGCACGGTCCTCATGGGGAACAGCTCATCGACGCTGCCCGTCATCAACATCAGCATCCTCTCGAACCGGTTCGCCGGGAGCAACATATCCATCCTCGTGCCGAATGGCGGGGGCACGGGCCGTGTCGCCTACATCAACATCTCCGGCAATAACATCACTAACAATACCGGCGGCGGCATCATCCTGCGCGTCGCGAACGCGAGTGTGCAGAACAACCAGTTCCGCAACGGCACTGTCGGTGCGGCCATGTGGTTCCTGTCCTCACCGGTGTACATCACGGACAATATGATCAACGGCAGCGCTACCGGGATAGCGTTCGCCGAGCTTGGCGCCACCGCCAACCTGACCATCCTGAACACCAACATCACCGCGAGCGGGATATGCATCCAGTCCAATTCGTCGAGGATGCAGGGCATCATCGATACGGTCAGGTGCGACAATGTCTCGATCGGCCTCTCTTTCGCCGTGACGAACAGCACGTTCACCGGATCGCTGAGGAACTTCACCATACAAAATATCTTCATCAATGCCACGGCACAGGATTTTATCGTCACCTCGGCGAATCTCACCCAGATTCCCGGTACCATCGCGCTCATCAACGCCACCTTCGCGACCATTCCGGTGATCTTCATCGAGAACAATACGATCAACATCACCTTCAACGCGACGAACTTTACTGATGACGCCCTCAGCTTAGTTTACCCATACTTCAATATCAGCACCAACACCTCAGCCTCGAAGCGGTTCTCCGCGGCATTCGTCCTGAACCTCTCTGCATTCTATATCAACGCCAGCGTCGGTGATTTCGGTGTCATCGCCGTGAACACCACGAACCTCACTGACTTAAACCGCAGTGCGGGCGTCTACCTCTCTGGGGCTGACTGCACTGGTTTCAGCATCACCTACAACAGCACGTTCTTCCCGTTCATCGACACGCTCAACCAGTCGTTTTTGACCGGGAGCCAGCTCCTGTCGCAGGGCGGCTTCTGCACCGCGCCGGGCAACTGCTCGAACGTGCGCTGCAGCAACAGCATGCTGACCATGAACATCACCCAGTTCAGCAGCTACGGCATCCAGAACCAGCCGGCAAATTTCACCTGCGGCGCCACCATCACACAGAACACGACGCTCAATGACAACCTCACGCAGTTAGGCCCCGGCGCCTGCTTCACTTTTGGCGCGGACAATATCTTCCTGAACTGCAACAGCTCGATGGCGGTCACGCTCACCGGCAACGGCACCGGCACGACCGGCATCATCGCGAGCGCGAGGTCCGGCATCCGCATCTCGAACTGTACGCTCAGGAACTTCGCCACGGCCATCGAGTTCACGAACAACGTGAACCACAGCCTCATCCTGGAGAACTGGTTCATCAACAACACGAACGGGACGACATTTGGGGTGGATCCCGGGGCCAGCAGCATCATCGCCCGCAACATAACGATAGCTACCAACCGGTTCAACATCACTGGGGTCGCGGTCCTTGCGAATTTCGCACCCGGAATAGCAGGATTCACGATAAACGACAACAATTTCACGAATACGACGACGGCGAGCATCCAGATCGAGGAGAACGCCACGATCCAGCGGAACCTGTTCAGGGGAACCATCGCGAGCGATGCCATCCAGATCTACTCGAACGGACTTCCGGCGAGGAATGTCTTCATGGGCCAGAATGTCATGAGCAATGTCTCGACAGCAGTCGTCCAATCGCTCGGAGCGACGGCGTTCATGGATAACCTGACGATAATAGATACCAACGTCAGCGAATCGACGACGTGCTTCAACTTCTCCGACCTTACCAGCTTCAATGGCACGCTCCTCCGGAACCGCTGCTTTGCCGCGACTGGTTTGCGCATGACGAGTTCGGCAGTTGACAGCGTATATTTCCTTAACATTACTGACCTTTTCCTCAACACAACCATAGAGGAGATTTCTATTGCTCCTTCGATAGGCTTTGTCTCGGCGAGAGTCTCGGGTTCCAGCGTCTTCATCAACACCACGTTCGTGACCGCCCCCAACATCCGTGTTGAGAACGTCAGCATCAACATGACGTTCAACGCCACCAACTTCACGGACAACAACGCGAGCATGGTCTACCCATTCTTCAACATCTCGACCGTGACCCCTGCCTTCCCGAGCTTCATGGTGAACCTCTCGGTCTTTTATGTCAATGGCAGCGCCGTCGATGAATATGGCCTGGCGGCGGTCAATGGCACCAACCTCACCTTCCTCAACCGCAGCGCCGACTTCTATCTCGTCGGCGTTGACTGCACTAACTTCCGCATCACCTTCAACAGCTCGTTCATCCCCTTCATCGACACGCTGAACCAGTCCTTTGAGGTCGCCAACCAGTTCACCGCGCAGGGCGGCAGCTGCAAGGCGCCGGGCAACTGCACCAATGTGCGCTGCGCCAACGGCATGTTGACTATGAACCTCACGCAGCTGAGCAGCTATGGCGTGCAGAACCAGCCGGGCAACTTCACCTGCGGCACGACTATCACGACGAACACGACGCTTGTCGATAGCCTGATCGCGACCAATGGCAGCTGCATCACTATGGGTGCGAGCAACATCTTCCTCCAGTGTGGAGGCAATACGCTCACTGGCAATGGCACCGGCTCTTATGGCGTCTCCGCGAGCGATGTGGAGGGCATCCTGATCGCCAACTGCACGTTCAGGAATTTCGCGACCGCAGTGGAGTTCAGCAGCAATGTGAATCACTCACGGATCATCCAGAACCAGTTCATCAACAATACGAATGGTACAGCTTTTGGCACGAACTTGGCAGCGATTGCCACTGGTAGGAATGTGACCCTCACTCTCAACCAGTTCAATGGCAGCACGACAGCTATTAGTGGCACTCTCATGATCCTCGAATACAATGTCAGTGAGAACAATATCACCAACACCAGCGCAACTGCCATAACCCTTCCATCAAATGTATCCATCACCCGCAATCGCATCATCGGCACGTCTACCGTCAATGCTATATACCTCGTTACGGCAAATACGGCTCCCACCATCAATACGGTCATCAGCGAGAATTTCATCAGCAATGTAAGCACAGGCATCAACGCGTCCTATGGCAGCGCTGTCGATAATCTCAGTATAAGGAATACGAATGTCACCGGGGGCATCTGCATCGCCTTTGCCAGCGATGCTATCAATGCCTCAGTCTTCGATATGCGATGCGAGGACCCGAACGCGGGCTCGACCGGCATCCTCCTGACCTCCTTCCTCCCCGGCCCGAACGCCAGTGTCAGCATGACCAATATCTTCCTCAATGTCAGCCGTGACATCAGCTTCTATGCCCGCGCGCCCCTGTCACCGGCAAATTACCGCGGCAACTTCACCTTCGTCAATCTTACCATGGTGACGATGCCGGTGATAGAGATGGTGAACGTCACCATCAACGCCACCTTCAACAACACCAACTTCACGGATGGCAATGCCAGCCTGTTCTATCCGTATTTCAATGTCTCGACGGATGTGTTCACGCAGTCATTCGTTCTCAATCGCTCTACGCTTTACGCCAACGGCAGCGCTATCGATGAGCATGGTGTCGTCGCGGTCAACAGCAGCACCCTCACCGGCCTCAACCGCAGCGCGAATGCCTACCTCAATGGCATCGACTGTGCCAGCTACCGGCTGACCTTCAACCTCACCTTCTTCCCCTTCATCGATACGCTCAACCAGTCGTTTGAGGTCGCGGGCGAGAACACGGCGGCTGGCGGCCGATGCACCGCACCGGGCAACTGCACCAATGTGCGCTGCAGCAACAGCATGCTCACCTTCAACATCACCGCCTTCTCGAGCTTCGGCGCGCAGAACCAGCCGAGTACAGTCCCCATAAGCTGCGGTGCCACCATCCTCCAGAACACGACGCTCACTTATAATCTCAACACGACCAATGGCGCCTGCATCACCTTCGGCGCGGACAATATCTTCCTCGCCTGCAATAGCGGCGCCACGCTCACCGGCAACGGCACGGGCACTATCGGCGTCACCGCCAGCAACCAGAAAGGCATCCGGATAGAGAACTGCACCTTCCGTGACTTCGCCACCGCTATCCAGTTCCCCACTAATGTGAACCATAGCATCATCCGGACCAATTGGTTCTTCAATAACACGAATGGGACCACCTTTGGCACTGATCCGGTATCCACGAACTCGGACTTCAATGACACGGTCTCCTTCAACCGTCTCAATGGCAGTTTTGTCGGCCTTGATTCGAGTTCCGGTTCCGTCATTGACCTGAACATCACGGACAATAATTTCACGGGTTCGGTCAATTCGAGCGTCAGGATAGCCCTCAATACCACGCTCGAGCGGAATAGCATGGTGGGCAACCAGTCGAGCAACGGCATCGTCCTCTCCACATCATCGGAGAACATCCACATCAACTTCAATGCTGTCTACAACACATCCGTAGGCATCACTAGCGCTGGAACCTCCGCGTTGGTGGATAACCTCACCCTGACGTATTTCAACGTGACCAACTCCACCACCTGCATACTCTTCACCGCCTTCACCATGAACGGAAGTATGACAAACATCAGATGCGATGGCGTCTCCACAGGCATCGATATCTTCACGTTCACCTCAAGCCCGTCCATCGCCATCAACTTCAGCAATCTCTTCCTCAATGCGACAGATAGGGAAATCCTCATCCGGCGTAACACTGGAGGCTCCTCAAGCGTCGATGGCGGTCTTGACTTCATCAACACCACCTTTGTCACGGAGACCTTCATCGAGATACTCAATATGACGGTCACGATGAATTTCAACAATACAAATTTCACGGACAATAGCGCGACCCTGTTCTACAGCTACCTGAACCTCTCCACGAATGCGAACACCCAGCCAAGCCTTGTCATCAACAGGTCAGTCTTCTTCGTGAATGGCAGCCTGACCGACGCCTATGGCCTTATCTCGCTCAACAGCAGCAACCTCACTGCCTTCAACCGAACCGCCGAGGCGTATCTCACCGGCATCGACTGCACCAAGTATCGGCTCTTTGTCAACGCCAGCCATACGGTGCCCATAAACTCGATCAGCCAGCTCCGGAACAACTCGTTCACGGTGCGGCGGAGCTTCAATGCTGATGGGGGTGCCTGTTCACTGGTTAGCCTTGCGGGAGGCGACGCTGGATTCCCCCCCTGCTCGAACGTGCGCTGCTCGAACAGCATGCTGACCTTCAACATCACCCGTTTCCACAGCTTCGGCGCCATGAATAATACCCCACCGCCTGGCGCCATCGTCCTCGTCAACCCGACGAACGGCAACATCTCGGTAGTCGAGCGGAGGCCGGTATTCGAATGGGGCAATGACACGCTGCCAGACCTTGACCGGGATAATGTCTCCTTCCAGCTGAACCTGACCCACAACTTCTGTCCTGGCTTCCTCACCAATGTCAGCAACGCGACGAACCTCACGCCGACCTTCAACCTCTGCACGAACGGCGACAATGCCAACCCGTTCAACTGGACCATCCGGGCGGTGGATGGCACGGACACGAGCAATGAGACCGTGACGTTCAACTTCACCATCGACGCCTTCATCACGATCAACCTGACGACGAACACCACGGACTTTGGCAGCCTGAACGTCAGCAATGAGGACAACACCTCGGACAACAGTCCGGCGCCGTTCGTGCTGCAGAACGACGGCAATGTCCTCATCACGGTCCGTCTCAACGCCAGCCAGTCGATGTGGCTGTCCCAGCCCCTGAACACGCGCTTCTTCCAGTTCAGGATAGACAACACGACCGGCGAGCCTAATCCTGGCTCGTTCAATGTCACCGGCTCTGTCCTCAACTTCACCAATGTCACGAACACGAACCTGACCGCCATCAAGCAGCTCAACTTCAGCGATGCGAGCGACACGGCCGAGATAGACTTCCTCATCCGCGTCCCTTCAGATGAGCCATCCGGCAGCAAGTCGAGCAGGATAACCATGATCGGAGAGTACGACGAATGATGCGCAGTAACCATCCCGTAACCAGTAAGGCAAGGCGCCCACCCTGTATAGCCCTTGCTCTGCTGGTCATGGTCAGCTTCATAGTGCTTTTCTCGCTCTTCTCTGTGGATGTGGCGGCGCTCGGCATCGCTTCCGGAAGGGTAAATTATAATTTCGAGCCCGGCCTGACGAAGACCGTCACGCTGCGCATCATCAACAATGAGCATAAGGATATCTCGGTCGCCTTGTTCACGCGGGGCGAGCTTGCGCCGTACATCTCCTCCGACGCTTCGCTCATCACCATGACCAAGGATGAGAACGAGCGCTCGTTCACCTACACTTTCAAGCTGCCGGACAAGCTTGACCAGCCCGGCGAGCACATGGGGGAGATTGTCGCGCTGCAGCTGCCGCCGAGCGAGCAGCCCAAATCCGGCGGCATGGTGATCGAGGCGGACATCGCCGTGATCTCCCAGCTCGCCATCAATGTGCCCTATCCCGGCAAGTACCTCCAGACAGACCTGTTTATCCCATCGACAGAATACGGCAAGCCGGTTGAGGCCACCGCCTCACTATATAATATCGGTACAGAAGACCTGAAAGTCATCACGGGCACGCTGGAGATACTCGGGCCGACCAATGAGCGCGTGACCGAGGCGGAATTCAGCACGATCCCCCTCAGCAGCAAGGCCATGGGCAAGATCACCGCCACCGTCGAAGACAAGTTGAATCCAGGAACCTACCATGCGGTCGCGCGCCTCGAGTTCGACGGCCAGAAGATACGGAGGGAGACGGACTTCACCGTCGGCCAGAAGTATGTCGAGATCGTCAAGATCGAGTCGGATGACTTCAGGCTCGGCGAGATAGCCAAGTTCGACATCACGCTGGAGAACCGGTGGAACAATGACCTCACTGGCGTCTATGGGGAGATGAGCCTGCTGGACAAGACCGGAGCGACGCTCGCGTCCACAAAGACGGCGTCCGTGGACATCGCCGCGAAAGAGCGCGAGAAGATCATCGCCTACCTGAACACGCAGAGCCTCAATCCCGGCACCTATGATCTGGATGTGACCGTCCATTACGCTGATCTGCAGACGCGGCAGCGGAGCGAGATCGAGGTGGGCTTCGATTCAGTGCACTTCTCGGGCACCGGACGGGTAGTGGCGCCCAAGATCTTTGGCCAGAACGCCATCCTGGCTGTGCTGCTCGTGGTCCTGGTAGGCATGAACCTGATATGGTTCTTCTACATCCGCAAGCTCGTCAAGCCGAAAAAGCCAGGCGGCGGAGCTTCTCCTCCACCATCAGTTCCATCGCCACCGGCGCAACCGCCAGCCCAATAAAGTCAGTACAATAAAAATAGCCTATAACCTGATTAAAAGGGCATAAACTACGTTTGCCAGATTTTGTCGATTCGAAAGCTTTAAATAGTCTATTCGAATAAACAGGCCAGTATACCAACTAAACAAAAAAGGCGTTTGGATGTCCCACGATATAAGCAATACCGCTGTAGTCATCCTTCTTGTCCTTACCATCCTCGTGGCGCTTGCCGGCACATGGACTGTCCTGGAGACAGCCGGTCAGGCGAGACAATTGCAATCACCGAAAATATCTTCTTCATCTGGGCAGGTCACCGAGATGGCCCAGCAGGAGCGGCGTCCTGCGCCAGGCGATACCTCACCAGAGGGGAAGATAGAGCTCACTATTGTCCAATAGAGATCATCAATAAAGATTAAATAGGAGAACAAAGACCAAACAAAAAGAGACAATGACAGAAGTATCCAATCGGACATTGGCCATCCTTCTCGTGGCAGCCATCGCCATATCACTCGTCGGCACGCTGATCAGCCTTGACCGCATCGGCAAGCTCGGCGGCGTCACGGGCCTCGTCACCATCAACCAGAGCGAATCAACCGGTACGGTCTCGGTGACGGTCACGGCCAACGCCGAGGTGACGCTGCGCGTGGAGACGCTCGCCTTCGGCAGCTGGAGGATCAACGGTTCAACCACCACCAAGAACTGCACGCTCACGTCCGCCATCAACTCCTCCTCGAACGCGGGAAACAATTTCACCGACTTCGACTTCTTCAATGGCACCGGAGCGAGCGCTGGCGCGGACTGCATCTTCATCTCCACGGCAGGCTACAGCCCGCCGAGCAGCTTCGAGCTGGAGAATACCGGAAACGTCCTCTTCACGAACGTCACCATCAACGCCTCAAAGAACGGGAGCAGCGGCGGTGAGCCGACCAGTCAGACCTATGATTTCCTCATCAATGAGACCGGAGACATCCTCAACTATCGCGTCATGGAAGAGGGCAATGCCTGTTCCGATACCAATGCGGCCATCCCTGGCGCCAATGGCTCAACAGGCGTCGTCAGCACGAACAACGCGACCGTGTGCAAGAACTTCAACTATACCGATGCGCAGGACGCCATCGCGGTCCAGATCAATATCACCATGCCCTCTACCACACAGGCGCAATCCGCCACCAACACCATCACGTTCAAGGCCTATGCCTTTGGACCGATATGAATGGCCCGCGAGATAGTCCGAAAGGTTTTTATCTTTGACTATCCGCTTCTGCTCCATGGCACCACGGTTTTTCAGGCTTTTGGCGATTGTTGTACTCTGTTGCGCCCTGAGCGCCAGCTTTGTCTCCTCGGTCGGCCTCAGTACCTATAATAGCATCGTCAAGCAGCTTGATTTCCAGCCGGGTGGCGAGGTCAGGTTTCCGTACCGCATCACGCCAACGACCAATCGCGTCATGGATTATGGGTTTACCAAATCAGGAGACATGGCGGACTATGTCTTGTTCGATCCACCAACCTACGCCACCGCGACTCCAGGGCAATCCCTGCCGTTTGACGTCGTGGTCCGGTTTCCGCAGACGGATGAGAACCTGACACCGGGCATGCACACGGTCACCTTTGGCGTCCAAGAGCAGACCCCACCGTCCATATCCGGAAATATGGGCTTCAGCGCGAGCACATCGGTGCAGACCGCCATCCGGATCCGTGTCCTCTCAGGGAACAAATCCGTCGAAGCGGGTATCGCCGCGCTTCCGGTCACCGAGGGTGGAGACCTGGTCATCAGCACCGCGGCCACGAGCTGGAGCAAGCTGGTCATCGATGAGGCGTACATGACCGTCCGTATCCTTGATGAGCACGGGAAGATCCTCAAGGCCTTCGCTACCGAGAAACGGCAGATCCTGCCCGGCCAGGCCATCAGTTTCCTTCCTATCCTCTGGAGCACGCTCGGCATCCGTCCAGGCGTGTATACGCTTGAGGGGACGCTGCATTTCGACGGCTATCAGGACATAGCGCTGGCCAACGTGAAGATCGGCGAACTCACCGTGACCATCGAAGAGTACACCAAGACGCTCACGGCCGGCAAGATCAACCAGCTCATGGTGATGGTCGCTTCAAACTGGAACCATCCCCTCGCGGACATGTATTACACGCTCGAGAGCGCCAAAGGGAAGAAGAGTCTCCGCTCGCCGACGTTTTCCATCGAAGCCTTTGACAAGGTCGGCATTCCGGTCTTCTGGGATGCCACCAGTGATCCGCCCGGAGCGTACGACGTTTCCATAACCGCCCATTATGCGGAAAAAGAGACCAATAAGAAAGGCACGGTCTCCATCATCGCTGAAGAGGCGGTGCAGCAGCTCGAGCGGCCGGCCATGCTCAGCATGCTTGCCATCGTCCTGCTCGCCATCATCCTCCTTGCGCTGCTTATCAGCAATCTCTATTGGTTCAAGCGGAATAAGGAAAGAGAGAGGAAAGAGAAAGAATCGCAGCAGAAGATGCCTCATGACACTACCCCGCCGCAAGAGCAGCCTTCTCAAAAATAAGCGCTTCATCCTTTCGGTGAGCATCGCCATCGTCCTCGCTATAGGTGGCCTCATGTACTATTTTGCCTTCGGCGTCATCGAGGCATCCTATAGCATCCCGATGATGATTGAGGTATCCAACAAGCTTGGCATCGCGGGAGATACAGATGTCCTCAATTTCGGCGCGGTCCAGCCAAGCGGCTGGTCGAAGAAGACCTTGGTGTTGACGAACAATGGGACACACCCGCTCGAGGTCATTATGGTACCGACAGGGAACATCTCGCCGTATATCGTGTTCCCGGAAAACTTCTTCCAGCTCAATGCCACGACCACCCGGACGATTGATGTCTGGGTCCAGACGCCGGAAAACATCAGCTATGGCGGGTATGACGGCAGGCTGAATATTATTATGAAACGATAAGAATATAAGAAAAGATAAAAGATGATTCTACGTTCTATGCCGCTATCTCCATAACCTTGATCTTGAAGGTCAGGTTCTTGCCAGCCAGCGGATGGTTGAGGTCGAGGAAGACCTGCTCTTCTTCCACCTTGTCTACGCGGACCATGAACTGCTGGCCTGTGGGGGCGCGCATGCTGAGGATCATATCCTTCTTGATCTCGATGTCCTGCGGCAGCATCTTGCGCGGCACGGGCTTGATGAGCGACGGGTCGCGCTCGCCATAGGCGTCCTTGGCGTTGATCTTGATGGTCTTTTCCTGCCCGGTCTTCATGTCCCGCACGCCGTCGTCAAAGCCTTTGATGATGGTGCCTTCACCGACCTTGAACCCCAACGGTTCCTTGCCTTCCGAGCTGTCGAAGACCACGCCATCATCGAACGTGCCGGTGTAGTTGACTTTGATTGTGTCGCCTTGCTTTACGGTACGAGCATCATTGCCTGCCATGTTTGTCCTATCCTCCTGTTTTCCCGCAAGAAACGGCCGATATTTAAAAAGGTTTTGAAGGGTCAAGGAAGGGAGGTATTAGGATTCACCCCTATTTGGTTTAAAACCCCCAGAAGCTTTAAATACTGCTCTGTTATAGTATACATCATGAGATGCGTCCTATCGTATCGGCACTTGGCCTTGATCATCGTTATCTTTCTGCTACTTGTCGGGCTGGCCTCCGCCCAAGCAGGGGTGGCACCAATTCAGAATGCCCCTATCCGGTCTGTCCAAATCCCATCCACTCATGGATTGGGCGGTTTGTCAGAAGCTACCCGACAGCAAATCGTCAATTCCGTCTCCTCGTATGCAAAAACTGATCCCGCTACCGGCTTCAGGGCGGTCGTGACGATCCCGAACACCATGCAGGTCAATCAAAGCGTCCGGGACATGATGCTGACAAAGCTGACGAGCTGCGTAAAAAAAATAACTGTGTTTTACGGATTGCCCATGCCACCAAGATTTGAGATACGATTCTACAGCACGTCGATCGGTCCGCGTCCTCAAGTGCCTTGGAATGGCGCGCTTCAACTTTGGACCGCGATAACTGACGCCAACGTCTATTTCGCTGAAGGTGGTTTTACTGTCAGACCTGACTGCTTCGTGTCCACGCACGAGATGGCTCACGCCCTCGGCCCGCATGATAAAGGGATCCTAGAGGAAGGCTATGCGACATTCACCCAGTGGATGGTCGGTCCGAGGCCTCCCGTCAATACTGTCGTCTGCGCAGAGGAAGGATACTGTGTGGACATTGATTCAGAGCATTATTTGCTTCCTTATTCTCTTGCGCATCCCACACAGGTAAACGGAGAAGCGTATGACGGGGCGAAGTATCCAACTGGTCTCTGCGCTTGGGCGTATATCGACAGCAAATTCGGGAGAAATAAGCTGCGGCAGATCATTGATGGGTTTGAATCGACAGACTGCGAGTACGGCGACTGTATAACTGATTTCATATTGCCAGTCTTGAAAGAACGTCAGACAAGACTGTTCGAGCAGAAGTTTGACCTGGCGAGATCGGATAATGACATATCCGCTTCGTCCCTGCAGCCCATCCGAAGAGTGGACAGCTGCAGCGACGTTCGGAGTGCCGCATGGTGGCGAAAAGAGCTGATTCTTCCCGTCCAGGGCATCCGGCCAGGCGCTGTTCAGGCAGTTGATCCATCGCTTCTGTCATCCAGGCATCCCTCTTGGTTTTTAGGATAGTCTCCCTGTTCTTATAGAAAGATAAGTTTTTATACCGCCGAACGTTGTCCTGCTCCATGTTCAACTTTCAAGAACTCATCGACGTCATCATCATGACGCTCGCGCTCGGCTATATCTTCAGGGATGCCTTCCGCAAGCCGGAATATCACCATTACGACCCGCTCGAGGCTCTGCGGCATATCCGCCAGAGCACGGCATGGCAGGATTTCCAGTTCGCCGCCATGATCACCGCTCCTGCAATCATCCTGCACGAGCTCGCCCATAAGTTCGTCGCAATGGGCTTCGGTCTGCAAGCCACCTTCCACGCCTCCTACAGCTTTCTCGCGCTCGGCATCCTGCTGAAGCTGCTGAACTTCCCGTTCATCTTCTTCATCCCGGGTTATGTGAGCCATAGCATGGCAGCGTCTCCATGGCAGGCCGCACTCATCGCGGGAGCAGGACCGTTCACCAACCTTGCCCTATGGCTTGTCTGCCAAGCGCTCTTGCGGAGCAAGGCCTTCATGCGGACGCACAGATCATGGCATGCCGCCCTGTTCCTCTCCAGCAGGATCAATATCTTCCTCTTCATCTTCAACATGCTGCCGATACCTTTCTTTGATGGCGGGCAGTTCTACGTCAGTATCTATCACGCGATAGTGGGCTGATCCGCTCTGTCGATTTTTTGATGATGCTCCTCAATAGTAAGGAGCATCATCAAAAAATCAGATACCTAGATCGATTGGCATAAACTTTAGGCACAAACTTTAAAAACTACCTCCAAACTATATTGATGATGCGACTATCCAGCATTTCATCAGTTCTCGTTTTTCCAGGGGTGACGCTCGATGCCTGATCCAAAGACAAACAAGACCAAGTTCATCGTGGTCACTGGCGGCGTACTCTCCGGCCTGGGCAAAGGCATCGCTGCCGCGAGCATCGGCAACCTTCTTTCCAGCCAGCTGAAAGTCATCCCGATCAAGTGCGATGGCTACCTGAATACCGATCCCGGCACCATGAATCCTATCGAGCATGGCGAGGTGTTCGTGCTCGATGATGGCGGTGAGGTGGACATGGACTTCGGCCATTATGAGCGTTTCCTCGGCATCGCGTGCAAGTTCAAGTGGAACCTCACCATGGGCAAGGTATTCGAGGCCATCCGCCAGAAGGAGCGTCGGGGTGATTACCTCGGCAAGACGGTACAGTTCATCCCGCATGTGCCGAACCTCATCAAGGGCTGGTGGTCCGAGGTCGCGGATGAGGAGAAAGCGGATGTCATCCTCATTGAGATCGGCGGTACGGTAGGAGATATAGAGAACGAGCTCTATATCGAGGCGGCAAGACAACTGCGCAAGGATGTAGGCGAGGATAACGTCCTTTATGCGCACGTCACGTATATACCGATTCCATTCGGCACGAACGAGCAGAAGTCCAAGCCGACGCAGCAGAGCGTCAACCTGCTCCGCCAGAAAGGCATCACGCCGGATGTCATCATCGGTAGGTGCAAGGAGCTGCTCTCCAAGGAGATCCGGCAGAAGATTGCGAGCTTCTGCGATGTAGAGGAGAATGCGGTCATCACTGGCCTCGACGTGAATACTATCTATAAGATCCCTATCCTTTTCGAAGAGCAGGGCCTGATGGAGCTGCTCGGCAAGAAACTGAAGTTCAAGGTCAAGCCTGACCATGCGGAATGGAGGAGGCTTGTCGGCAACATCCATACTGGCCAGCAGGTGACGATCGCGGTCTGCGGCAAGTATACGCGGCTCGAGGATTCCTATGCGAGCATCATCGAGGCCCTGACTCACGCCGGCTCGCATCTCCACTGCGATGTGAAGCTCAAATGGATCGAGACCACGGATGAGGAGACCGTGCTGAAGGACCTGAAAGGTGTGCATGGCGTCATCGTCCCCGGCGGCTTCGGCAGCAGGGGTGTCGAGGGCAAGATCCAGGCTATCCGCTATTGCCGGGAAAACAAGATACCCTTCCTTGGTTTATGCTATGGTCTTCAGCTCGCGGTCGTCGAGTATGCCCGGAATGTGTGTAGCCTCGCGGGCGCAAATACCACTGAGGTGGACGAGAAGACACCATACCCGGTCATCGACATCCTGCCAGAGCAGCGTGGCGTCACGCAGAAGGGAGCCACGATGCGCCTCGGCGCCTATGAGGCATGGCTCAAGAAAGGGACCAAGGTCCATGAGCTGTATGGCGCGGACAAGGTGTCTGAACGCCATCGCCATCGCTATGAGGTCAATCCTGCGTATCATGATGTCCTGCAGCGCAATGGCCTCGTGTTCTCCGGCATGTCGCCGAACCAGCAGCTGGTGGAGTTTATCGAGCTGCCGAAGCACCCCTGTTTTCTGGCCACCCAGGCCCATCCAGAGCTTAAGAGCAACCTGCTCAAGCCGGCCCCGTTGTTCTACGGCCTGGTACAGGCGGCGAAAACGCTCGCCAGCTCTCCTAAAGCATAAATAATGATGTTACAGCCGGTCAAATAAAACCGTAATCATTTTAAATGACCGCTTGTTCTTGCGCTTCATGTCCAAGAAAAAGCTCCGCCGAGAGATGGCGCGCCTGAAGGCCTTAGGATTGCAGCCGCATCATCAACAGGTACCAGGCGAGATGCCCACACCTGTCTCGATGTATGGCGCAGCCCATACCCATACAGGGCCATCGCACGCGCATCAGTCTCCCCACACTCCCTCTCATCCGGGTGAGCGGAAGCGGGGCTGGAAGGCCCGGCTCGAGCGCATCTATGAATACGAGTACCGGAAGCTGACCTATTTCACCATCATCATCCTTGTTCTTGCGATCCTACAGATCGGTTATCAGGTAGCGACCACTGGCGATTTCATAAATAAGGGTGTCTCGCTGAAAGGCGGCCTCACGATGACCATCCCTTCTGCAGCGCTTCCTCCGGAGGAGATGGAGAGCGCGCTCAAGCAGAAGTTCTCCAGCTATGACATCGCCGTGCGGAGCATCACGAGCTCCGGCGGAGCCAAAGGGCTGATTGTCGAGGCGGACATCACCGATCCCGATGATATCCGTGCCTTCAGGCAGGCGCTTGAGGAGAAGCTCGGACTGCAATCAGACGCTTACAGCGTCGAGCAGATAGGTTCCACGCTCGGCGAGAGCTTCTTCATCCAGATCATCATCTCCCTGATCGCGGCCTTCATCCTCATGGCGGTCATGGTCATCATCTGGTTCCGCAATCTCGGGCCGTCGATGATGGTCATCCTCGCGGCATTCTGTGACCTTGTCGAGACCATCGCGGTCATCAATATCTTCGGCATCAAAGTGTCCACCGGCGGCATCGCGGCCCTGCTCATGCTCATCGGCTATTCCGTCGATACGGACATCCTGCTCTCGACGCGCGTGCTCAAGCGCAAGGAGGGCACGGTCTATGACGCCACGGTGGACGCGTTCAAGACAGGCATCACCATGACGCTGACCGCCATCGCCGCGGTGAGCGTCGGCTATCTCGCCTCGAGTTCCGTCGTGCTCCAGCAGATCATGCTCATCCTTTTCATCGGCCTGGTCTTCGACATCTTCAACACGTGGATACAGAACGCTGCGCTCCTGCGATGGTACGTCGACCATCAGGCGAAGAAGAAGGCAGCGAAAGAAGGTGCGGCGTGATGGGGCTGAAGAAAGCGATAACCAATGTCCGGATCATCATCCTCGTGGTATTCATCCTTCTCTCCTTAGTGGCTGTCCATCCTTCATTCGGCCGTGAGGGAGTGGCCATCCGCAACGTGATGCGCAACGGCTCCGCTGCCGAGGCGGGTATCAAGAGCCCGCAGCCGAACGCCCAGCCTATGAGCAGGGAGATCATCCTTGCCATGAACAATGTCCCGATCCAGACCATGGATGATTATTATGCCTTCACCAAGGACCTTGACCTCAATCGAACGATCCAGGTCAAGACAAATAAGGGCCTGTATCGGCTGG
>JGI1358J11329_10001671_pt1 | contig 18087 bp, 18 predicted proteins | sample Subgroupgradi54m_FD_11329 | JGI IMG/M metagenome (IMG submission 11329)
ACACCTTCAAACTCCGCCTGCCGGCCGCGGTGCAGGCGGCCGCGGCGGGAGCAACACCGGTGGCCGGAGAAGCCAACAGCGAAAAGAGCGCGGCGGCATGAGCGCCAGAGTACTCATTGTAGACGACGAGCCGGAGATCCTGGACACCACGAAGTGGGCATTTGAATTGGCCGGGTTCCAGGTGCAGACGGCCGCCAGCGCCGAGGAGGCCCTGCCCCGGGCGGAGTCGTTCCGGCCGGAGGTCCTGCTGATCGACTACAAACTGCCCTCGATGAACGGGCTGGAGCTTCTGCGCAAGATCCGATCCTGGGTCCCCAACGCCGTCGCAATCATGATCACGGGACTCACGCACCAATCGGAGAACCTAGAGGAGGAATCCCGCCGGCTGGGGGCGGCGGACTACGTGACGAAGCCGCTGACCCTGCAGGACATCGACCGGGTCGTCCTCTCCCGCCTGAAGAAGCCCTGATCGCCCCAAGATGACCCAAGCCCAGGCGGACGCGGAGCGGTGCGGGCTGGTCCCTGAAGAGAACGATCCCTCCTTCTTCGCCCAGCATCTGAGCGCGTACGCCTTCGTGCGGCCGAGGGTCGCGGGCCAGCGCATCCTGGAGATCGGGTTTGGGGACGGCTACGGGGCCGCTTATCTCGCTGAAGCGGCCGCGCAGGTGGACGCGGTGGACCTGGTACAGGGCAACATCCTCCCCGCCCGGGCCAAGTACCCCCGTCCCAACCTCTCGTTCCATGGATTCGACGGCATGCTCCTGCCATTCCCCGATGGGACATTCGACGCCGCGGGCAGTTTCCAAGTCATCGAGCACGTGCCGGAACCCCAGCTCCTGCCCTGGCTAAAGGAGATCCACCGCACGCTGAAGCCCGGCGGCCGGTTCTTCGTCTCGACGCTGAACCTGGACCACGCCCGCAAGCCGGGAAAACCGTACGAAAAGCTGATCTACCACGAGAAGGAGTTCACCGCGCCGGAGCTGGAAGGATTGCTGAAGCAGGTTTTCGGCAAGGTAATGATGTACGGCCTGCGGCCGACGCCGGTGCACCGGTTTTTCCTTCGGCTGAAGAAGTGGGGGCTCCGGTGGGATCCTTACTTCCGGCGGATCACCGTGCGGGACTACGCGGCCGGCGCAAGCGGGCTCCGCTCCTGCTGGGACCTGATCGCCGTCTGCGAGAAGTAAGAACTTTTCAGGGTTAACCCTTCGGCTTCAGAACGAAATCCGCGACCTCCACCTCTTTCACGGTCCCCAGCCGCACCGGAGCGTTGAAGGTCAATCCGCGCAAAATACTGGGAAGCGCTCTCGAGGGCCCTGCGCAGGCGTTAGAGCGGGTATAGAACGAGGTCGTTGTAGGGGAAATCTTTCCGGTTATACGTCAAAAGAGGTATGCCGTGATGGAGCGCTGTCGCGGCAATAACGGCATCCACCCACTCGCGAGGAGAATTCCGTTTTTTCCCTCTTTTCAAGAGATCGGCAGCCGAGCGAGCGATGATTCGGTCCACCGGAATGGCCTCGAGAGCATCCAGGAAAAGACCCGTCTTAGAAAACTCGGAAGGCCGGGCCCCTGCCCAAATCTCCAGCACGCTGACCGCGGAACAGGCGATCGGTTCCCCTGTCTCTTCCACCATCTGACTCAAAACAGCGATAGTATCCTGACGGTTTCTTAAGACCCAGATCAGGACGTCCGAATCCGCCAGGTATCTAGGCATTCCGGCGGAAGCGCCCACGAAAGCGGGCCAAGTACTTGTTAATATCGTTCTGATTCTTCAGGTCAGAATGGTTTTTGTCACTCCAGCAGCCGGCGGCGGTTTTCAGCGCTTGGCGAAATTTCAAAGCCCGCAGCTTGGCCTCAATGGCCTCCGCGATGAACTGACTGCGCTTGCGGACAGGGATGGCGCTCTTCAGACCTTGGGCAAGTGCGTCGGGCAGAACAATCTGAGTTTTCATTCTGTCATTCCTCCTATCAATACAAGTATATTGATATAAGAGGTGCCTGTCAACCCGCTTTCCGAGGAGAACTAGAAGTAATCCTGCAGGAGGCGCTGGACGGTCTCCAGCGGCCGCATCCACGGGGCGCTGTTCGACGGGCGGGCCGCCGCGGACCTGCGGCGGGCGCTGTGGCGCAGGAGGCCGATGGCGACCGCGTCCTGGGCCTTCAGAGTGATCCCTTCCGCGACCTCCACCTCTTTCACGGTCCCCAGCCGCACCGGAGCGTTGAAGGTCTGCTCCGCCATTTCGAGGAACCCTTCCAGCCGGGAGAAGTGCCCGGCCATTACGACGCCAGAGGCGCAGTCCAGGAAGATCGGGTTCCCCTCCAGCCGGCGCTGGACCCGGGTGAGCAGGTCCTTCGTCCGGGCCCGCACGGCCTGGACCACCTGCCCCTGGGGGAAAGAGCGGACCGAAGCCCCCAGCCCGGCCCTCAGGGGGACCGCGGCCCTCTCCTCGGAAAGCTCCTCGACGGTGGAGACCTGCTCCAGCAGGTGCTCGGCGGAGACGTGGGGCAGTTTGAAGGAACGGGAAATACTCTCCGCCAGGTCCTCCATGCCGCCGGAGATGAGGAAGGTTTCCCGCACCTCGCCGTCGTCGAACAGGAGGACCTCCATCTGCGAATCGCCGACGCGAACCAGCGTGACGCCGAGGTCCCGGTCCACGTCCGCCAGCACCGCCTCCGCGACGCCGATGCCCGGCAGGACGAAGCGCTCCACTTCCAGGCCGGCCCGGCCGAGTACCCGCGTCAAGCTCTGGATGCCGGTGTTCGGGGCGGTCACCAGGTGGAGGTCCACGCTCAGTTTCTTGCCGGAGAGGCCGATCGGGTTCTTGACCCCCGTTTGGCCGTCCACCGCGTAGCCCCGCTCGAAGGAGTGGAGGATCTGTCGGTCGTAATCGAGCGCCAGCGACCGGCAGGTGCTGACCGCCTTCTCAACGTCCTGGCGGGAGATCCCGCCGCCGGGGTCCTGGACCGGGACGACGGCGTTCGCGTTGAAGCTCTTCAGCTGGCCGGCCGGGAAGGCCACGGTGGCGCCCGGGATGCGGGAGGAGAGGGCCCGTTCCGCCTGGCGGACAAGGCGGGAGACCGCGTCGGTGCATTCGATCGGGTCGGTCAGCCCCTCTTTCTCGAAACCCTGGGCCGGGACCGACTCCACCGCCTGAACGACCAGCTGGTGGGAATCCCGCAGGACGCCGGCCGCCAGGACGAACTGGCGCGGCCCGAGGTCAAGACCGGCGACGAGCGGTTCTTTTTTCATGCTTGGATTTTTCTCCGATAACAGGGTCCCCGAAGCGCAGGTCCACGTAGCGGGCTTCATTCAGCAAGCCGGGGCTGCGGCCGACCAGGCCGGCCAGCTGCTGCCATCCGGTCGCCAGATGGTTCCCCGCGAAACGGATCTCGGCGCCCGATTCCAATCGTACGAACAGGCCGTCCCCTTCCACCCGCACCTCGGTCACTTTGTGGCCGGCGATCCCGCCGTCCCGCTGGAGCGTGCACATCAGCTCCGAGGCCTTCCAGAAGCTCGGCGAATCCATACTGCGCCCGACCCGCAGAGGGCCGCGTGCCCCTTCCAGGATCAGCACCGGCAGGCCCGGCCGAGGCGCCGCCGAAGCGGGATAGACTAGGATGCCGTCGTCGCTGACCGGCGCGTACGCCCCGGCAACCTTCACCTGGCCCACGATCTTCCTCTGCCGCATCGTGGCCACCAGCCGGTTCGGCAGGAGGCGGCGGATGTTCTCCACCTCAAGGGAAGGGAATTTCCGCTGGAAGCTGGTGGCCAGCGCCTTCAAGTCCACGCGGAAGACGGAGGTCGGCGGGTTGAGCCGGAAGCGGGGCGAATGGGCGGGCGTTCCGGCCGGCCACTGCACCTCCACCTCCCGGACCAGGAAGGCAGGATGGGAAAGGAACTCATCCACGGCGCCCTGCGCGGCGATCAGCAGGGCGATCCCCGAGATGAAGCTGACGCTCAGGAGGAGCGCGCCGCGGCCGGTTCTCTTTTTACCCATGCGGAATTCAGCATTTGACGACACAGTCCGGTGAACGGGATCCCCACGGCGGCGGCTGCCTTCGGCAGTAAGCTGGTCTCCGTCATGCCGGGGATGATGTTCAACTCCAGCAAAACCGGTCCCCGATCCCGCGCCAGGATCAGGTCCACCCGGGAAAAGGATCGGCAGCCGAGGGCCTCATGCGCCCGGACCGCGAGCTCCTGGGCCGCGCGGGCCGTTTCCGGCGGCAGGGGGGCCGGCACAAGATATTCTGTCATGCCGGGGGTGTATTTAGCCACGAAGTCGTAGAAGCGCCGCTTGGGGACGATCTGGATCACCGGAAGGGGCCGGTCGTCCAGGATGCCCACGGTCAGCTCCGGGCCGGCCAGGTATTCCTCCAGCAGGATCCGGTCGCCGAAAACGGCCGCCTGCTCGACGGCGCCCGCCAAGTCCTTCGCGGAATCCACGATGCTCATTCCGAAGGAGGACCCTTCGGAGACCGGCTTGACCACCAGCGGGAACTTTATCTCCTCCGCCCGGGCGGCGGCGCTCAACGGGTCCGCCTCCTTCCAGCGCGGGACGGCCAGGCCGGCCGCCAGCCATTTCAGCCGGCTGGAGGCCTTGTCTAGCCCCAAATGGCAGGCCTCCGGCGGCGAGCCGGTGTAAGGGATCCGCATCTCTTCCAACAGGGATTGGACCGTGCCATCCTCGCCGAAGAAACCGTGCAGGGCAATGAAGGCGCATCCCAGCTCCGCGGAACGGATCTCCTCCGGGATCAGCGCCGGGTCTTGCGAGAGGGGCACGAGAACCGACGGCAGGCCCAAAGAGCGGAGCGCCTCATGGACTGCCCGGCCGCTGCGCAGGGAGATCTCCCTCTCGCGCGACGGGCCGCCGCAGAGCACGCCGATCCGGTCGCTCATCCGATCACCTGCACTTCCAGCTCCAGTTTGACTCCGAACTTTTTCAGCACCCGGGCGCGGGCCTCCTCCACCAGAGACAGGACATCGGCGGCCCGCGCGTTGCCTTCGTTCAGAATGAAGTTCGCGTGCCGCGGCGAGATCACCGCCCCGCCGACACGGTATCCCTTGAGCCCCGCCTGGTCCACCAGCCAGCCGGCCCCTTTCTCTCCCTGGGGGTTCTTGAAGATACAGCCGACGCTGGGGGCGCTCCAATCCTGCGTCTGCTTCTTGAATGCCCAGAGCCGCTGGACCCGCCGGCCGATCTCAGCCGCATCGTCCGGTGTCAGCCCCAGGAGCGCCTCCAGCACGATCCATCCGTTCAGTTGAGAAGAGCGGTAGCCGAACCCGGCCTGCTCCGCCGGCAAGGTCTTGATCCGGCCGGCCAAGTCCATCACCCGCAGGGACCGGATCCGGTCGCCAAAATGGTGGAATTTTCCCTCGTCGTCATGCGTGCCGGCATTCATCCGGACCGCCCCGCCGACGTGGCCCGGCACGCCAGCCAGGAACTCCACACCGCTCAACGAGGCCTCCTGGGCTTTCCGGATCAGCCATTCCAGCGGGAGGGCCGCTCCGGCCGTGACCCCTTCCCCGGCGGTATGAAATGTTTGGAAACCGGGACCGCTCAAGTGGATGACCAAGCCCGGGATCCCCTCATCCCGCACCAATAGGTTCGCTCCGCCCCCCACCATCGTCACCGTGAGACCGGCATCCGCGGCGGCGGCCAGCATCCTGCGGAGCTGCTCCGGTTCCTGCGGCTCGGCCCAGATTTCGGCCGGCCCCCCGATGTGGAAACTGGTGTGGAGCCGCATCGGTTCATCGAACCGGACGCGTCCGGGCGCCGCGGCCAGGATCTCCTCCCGCAGTTCCGCGTTCACCTTCATCCCAGCCGCTGGAGGAACCGGCCGGCCAGCCGGCCGACGTTCCCCGCCCCTAAAAAGAGGACCAGGTCACCCCGTTTTGAACTGCGCTCCAGGTATTCCAGCGCCTGCTCCGGCTCTTCGCACATCCTCACCTTCTCCCGCCCGGCGGCCCGGATCTTCCGGTAAAGCTCGCCGTCCGATGCTCCGGGGACCGGCTCCTCCGACGCGGCGTAGACCGGCAGGAGGATCACTTCATCCGCTTGCGCGAAACAGGCGGCAAACCGGTCCATCAGGTAACGGGTCCGGCTGTAGCGGTGCGGCTGGAACAGACAGCGGACCCTTCTGCCCCGCCAGCCCCGGGCCGCGCTCAAGGTGGCCCGGATCTCGGTGGGATGGTGGCCGTAATCCTCGACGACCATCACACCGCCGCGTTCCCCGTGGATCTGGAACCGCCGCCGGGCGCCGCGATACTCTTCCAGGGCCGACTGGGCTGTCCGGAAATCCAGACCGAGCGCCTCGCCGGCCGCCACCGCCGCCAGCGAGTTGACCACGTTGTGGAGGCCGGGCACTCGCAAACGGATGGTCCCGAGCACTCTGCCCCCTTTCACACAGCGGTATCGGCTGCCGCCCTCTTCCAGCCGGATCTCCGCCGCCCGAATCTGCGCCTGCTTCGAGAGCCCATAGCCGATCCGCCGCCGGCGGGAACGGGCCAGCAGTTTCCGCACCGAGGGATCATCGGCACAGCCGATCAGCGCGCCGCGCGGCTTCACGCGCTCCGCGAAAGCGGCATAGCATTCCTCAATCTCGGCCCGGCTGCGGTAGTAATCAAGATGCTCGTCGTCCAAGTTCGTGATGATCCCGACAAAGGGATTCAGCCAAAGGAAGGAGCCGTCCGATTCGTCCGCCTCCACCACCGCGCAGGGGCCTTTGCCCATCCGGGCGTTTCCGCCGAGCTCCTCCACCTCCGCCCCGAGGACCACGAGCGGATCCCAACCGGCCTTCACGAGGAGCTGGGCCGCCATGGCTGAGGTGGTGCTCTTCCCGTGCGCGCCGGCCACGGCGACCGTCCTGCGGCCGGCCGTGAGCTCCGCCAGCAGTTGGCCCCGGTGCAAAACCGGGATGCCGCGGTTGCGGGCGGCGATCAGCTCCGGGTTCTCGGGCCCGATGGCGGAAGAGTAGACAACGACATCAGGGCGGCCGAGGTTCGACGCGGAGTGAGCAGACCGCACCCGCGCGCCAGCGGCCCGGATCTTCCGCAGAACCGGGCCGTCACTGCAGTCGGAACCGGACACCCGGACCCCCCGCTCCATCAGGACGCGGGCCAGCCCGCTCATGCCGATGCCGCCGATGCCGATCAAGTGGGCCTTCATTTGCTTTTCTTCCCCCGCGCCACGCGGCGCACCAGCTCCGCCAGCCGGCCCGCCGCGGCGCCGTCGGCATGGCGGCGCAGTGCCTGCCGCATCCCCTCCATCCGTTTGGGATCGGCCAACAGACCCTGCACCTCTCTCATCAACCGGTCAGCCGAAAGGTCCTTCTCCTCCAGAACGACCGCCCCGCCGGCCTCCTGCATCCAACGGGCGTTGGCCCGCTGGTGTCCGCCGGCATAAGGATACGGGATCAGGATCGAGGGGACCCCCATGACCGCCATCTCGCCGATGCCGGTGGCCCCCGCGCGGGAAACGGCCAGCGTGGCCGCCGCCAGAGCCAAGTCCATCTGATGCAGGAACGGGACCACCACGTGCTTCACACCGCCGCCCAACCCGCCGTAGGCCCGCTCCACGAAACCATGCTCCTGCGGACCGGCCAGATGCAGTACCTGGAACTCCTGCCGTTTCGCCGGAGGGATCAGTTCCCACATCCCCAGCACCACGCGGTTGACCGTGCGGGAACCCTGGCTTCCCCCCATGACCAGCAGGAGCGGCCGCTTGGGATCGAGACCCAGCTCGGCCCGCGCCTTCTCCGCCGTCACGCCGCCGGCCTGGATCCGCAGAGGGTTGCCGGTCGTCTCCACCGCCGTCCGTTTGGGAAGATACCGCCCGGTCTCCGGGAAGCTCACCGCCACCGCATCGGCCACCCGGGCCAGCCAGCGGTTCGCCCGGCCCGGCAGGACATTCTGCTCATGGATCACGGTGGGAATGCCTGCACCGCGGGCCGCCATCACGCCGACCGCGCTCAAGTACCCGCCGAACCCGACCACCACGTCCGGGCGAACCTGTTGGATGATCGAGCGCACCTTCCCGGCCGCCTGAAACTGGCACGAAAGGTACCCGGCGGAAAACCATCTGCGGACCGGCAGGAACGGCTGGAGGCCCACGGTTTCCCATTTCACGGAACGGCTCCCGTCGGCCGACAGGATCTGGTCCACCGGCCTGCGGGTACTCACCAGGAAACAGCGGTCCTCCGACTGAAGATGCTCCGCCAGCGCCATCGCCGGCACCAGATGGCCTCCGCTCCCTCCGGAAAACAGTAGGATGTTCATTATGCAGCGCCCTTTCGCGGCATGACAACATTCAACAGGACCCCGATGCTGATCAGGTTCGCGATGAGCGAACTGCCGCCGTAGCTGATGAACGGCAGAGGCAGCCCCTTGGTCGGGATCGCCCCGGTGGCCACTCCCACATGCACCAAAGTCTCCAGCGCCAACAGCATCACGATCCCCATCGCCGCCATCATGCCGAACGGGTCGGGCGCCCCGAGCGCCAGCCGGATGCCGTACCAGCAAAGGACCCCGAACAGGATCAGGACCACGGTGGCCCCCACAAAACCCAGCTCCTCCCCGATCACCGAGAAGATGAAGTCGGTATGCGCGGCCGGCAGGTAGAACAGCTTCTGCCGCGACTCCCCCAGCCCCACCCCCAGCAGGCCGCCCGAGCCCAGCGCCACGAGCGACTGGATCAGCTGGAACCCGGAACCCTCCGGGTCGGCCCAAGGATTGAGATAGGCCACGATCCGCCGCATCCGGTAGGGCTTCGTCAGCACCAGAACCACGACGGCCGGCACCGCCGACAGGAACATCGGGAGCAGGATCTGCCAGCGGACCTCAGCGATGAACAGCAGGAGGATCGCCACCACCGCCGTGGCGACCGAGGTGCCCAAATCCGGCTCGATCACGATCAAGCCGACCGTCAAGCCCAGCACCACGAGGGCCGGCAGGACTCCCTTGAAGAAATCCTGCAGGAGGGACCGCTTGCGCGTCAGCACGTCCGCCATGTAGAGGATCACCGCCAGCTGGGCTATCTCCGACGGCTGGAAGCTGAACGGCCCCAGCTTGAACCAGCGGCGGGCGCCGGAGACCCGGTGCCCGATCCCGGGGATCAGCACCGCCACCAACATCAGCAGGACCAGCGCCATCAGCGGCTTCGCCCACCGGCGGATCTGTCCCTCCTCGATGCTGAGCACGCCGAAAAAGGCGGCCAGCCCCACCGCCAGGTAAACCAGGTGGCGCTTGAGGAAATAGGCCGCGTCGCCGTAGATCTCCTGCGCGTAGATGGCACTGGAGGAATAGACCATCACCACCCCCAAGGCGACCAGGATCGCCGTGACGATCAGCAGTCCCCGCCGGGCAGAACGCACCTTCAGCTTCCCATCGCTTGGACGACTTCCACGAACTTCTCCCCCCGCTCCTCGAAATCCCGGAACATGTCGAAACTGGTGCACATCGGCGACAGCAGGACGCACTCGCCCGGCCGCGCGAGCCCGAAGGCGGTGCGCACCGCTTCCCGCAGGTCCTGCGCCTTCTTCAGCGGCACCGCTCCCTTGAGCGAATGGGCGATCTTCGGGCCATCCTCGCCGATCAGCACGGCCGCTTTCAGCTTGGAGTTCAGGACCCGCAGGCGGCTGAAATCCCCTCCCTTGTCCCGCCCGCCGGCGATCAGCACCACCGGGCCGGGCGCCGCCTCGATCGCGCGGATGCCGGAGGCCACCGTGGTGGATTTCGAATCGTTGATAAAGGTCACGCCTTCCCTCTGCGCCACCCATTCCTGGCGGTGCGGCAGACCCTTGAAGGAGGAGAGGACCTGTCCGCTGATCTCCGGCGGAACGCCCAGCAGTCCGGCAATGCAGGCGGCGGCCAACCCGTTCTCCTGGTCATGGAGCCCTTTGCGGGCCAGGTCCTCGACACGGCAAATGGTCCCCGCCAGGGCCGGGAGGTTCAGCCGCAGTTCGCTCCCGCGCAGAAAGGCGCCGGAGACCCCTTTCGTCCGGCTGAAGGACACCCTCTGCGCCCGAATCTCTCCGTCCATGCTGGAACAGCCGGCATCGTCGGCGTTCAGCACGGCCCAGCCGCCGCGGGACTGGTAAGAGAAGAGGCGCGCCTTGGCCGCGAGGTAGTCGGCGAAGGAACCATGGCGGTCCAGATGGTTGTCGGTCACATTCAATACGCAGGCAACCTGCGAGTGGAACGACAAGCTGGGCTCCAACTGAAAGGAGCTGACTTCCAGGACGACGTGAGTCTCCGGTTCGATCCGATCCAGCACGGAACAGAGCGGGGTGCCGATGTTTCCGCAGACGACCGTGTCTTTCCCGGCCGCCCGGAGGATCTCGCCGACCATGGAAACCACCGTGGATTTGCCGTTGCTTCCGGTGACGGCGACCGTCCGCCCCGCGCAGTACCAACTGCCCAGCTCCAGCTCGCTGACCACCGGGATCCCCGCCCGCGCCGCCCAGCAAACCGGCGGAGCCGACAGCGGGATGCCCGGGCTCAAGACCACCAGCGCCGACCCCTCGATGAACCCGCGGGAATGCCCGCCGGTCTCGACCAGTGCGCCGGCTTGCTCCAAATCCCTCGCGGCCTGCAGGACCGCCGGCGTCCGGGAGAGCTCGGAGACCCGCACCACACAGCCGAGCCGCTGGAGGAACCGGGCGGCCGCGATTCCACTGCGGGCCAACCCCAGCACCGTGACCGGCGTCCCCGGACCAGGGCGGCAGATCACCTCAGTTTCAGCGTCCCTAAGCTCAACAGGACCAGGATCGCCCCCACAATCCAGAACCGGATGGTCACTTTCGATTCCGCCCATCCCTCCAGCTGGAAATGGTGGTGGAGCGGAGCCATCCGGAAAATCCTCCGCCCCGTCAACCGGAAGGAGGCCACCTGCAGGATCACCGAGAGGGCCTCGGCAACGAAGATCCCGCCGAGCAGGATCAACAGCAGTTCCTTTTTAGTCATGATCGCCACCGCGCCGATCGCACCCCCCAGCGCCAGCGAGCCGGTGTCCCCCATGAAGACGGCGGCCGGCTGGCAGTTGTACCAGAGAAATCCCATGCTGGCCCCGATGAGCGCCGCGCAGAAGACCGTCAGCTCCCCCGCCTGCGGGATGAACGGGATCAGCAGGTACTCGGCGAACAGCTTGTGCCCCGTCAGGTAAGTGATCACCGTGAGACACAGCGCGATCATCGCGGTGCACCCGATGGCCAACCCGTCCAACCCGTCGGCTAAGTTCACCGCGTTGGTCGTCCCGACCAGCACCAGCAGGGTGAACGGGACCAGCCACACCCCCAGGTTCAAGACCGATTGCTTCAGGAAGGGCAGCTCCAGCCAGGTCGGATAAGTGGGGTCGGCCAGCAGAGCCACGGCCAGCGCCGCCGCCACGGCGCTCTGCCAGAGCAGGCGCGACCGCTTCGAAAGCCCCCGTGCTCCCTTCTGCTTCAGCTTAGCCCAATCATCCAGGAACCCGACCCCGCCCAGCGCCGCCGTCACGAAAAGCGCCAGCAGGACCATGCGGTTCAGCAGGTCCGCCCACAACAAAGTGGAGCCCAACAGGGCCGCCAGGATCAACAGCCCCCCCATCGTCGGCGTCCCTTCCTTATGCTGATGGAGATCGAAGAGCCGGCCCACTTCCTCTTTCTGGCGAATCCTCTGCCCTACCTTCATTTTCTTCAGCCACCCGATCAGCGGCGGACCGATCAGAACGGTCAGCAAAAACGCCGTCACGCTGGCCATCACCGCCCGAAAGGTGATGTACCGGAAGACGTTGAACCCGAACCAATATTCTCTTAGTGGATAGAGGAGATGGAAAAGCATGCCAGCGCCCGTTCCAGTTGGACTCCACGTGACCCTTTGAGCAACAACAAATCTCCGGGGCGGAGGAACCCGGCGAGGAACTCCCCGGCCTGCTCCGGCGCCTCAAACGCGCGGCCGGCCCCGGCCGGCAGGCCTTCCTCCAGCGCGGCGGCCAGCGCCCGGCGGGCCAGCCGGCCGACCGTCACCAGCGCGTCCGCCCGGCGCCGTGCAATCTGCCGCCCGGCCTCCGCGTGCAGGGATTCCGACTCCGTCCCCAACTCCAGCATATCCCCCAGCAGAACAACCTTCCGGCCGGAGGGGCGCCGGATCCCTTCCATCACCTCCAGCGCCGCCGACAAAGAAGCGGGGTTCGCGTTATAGCTGTCATCGAGAAAAAGGACCCCTCCCCGCTCCTCTTGGTTCAGCCGGCCCGGCAAAGGGGCGAACAAGCCGAGCCGCTCGACCGCGCGGCCCAACTCCATGCCCAGAACCTCTGCGCAGGCCAGCGCCGCCAGGGCGTTCATCACGTTGTGCCGGCCCGGCACCGGAAGGTTCATCTCCCATCGGCCGTTCACCCGGCAGGAGGAACCGGACGGATTGAGTAGGATCTCCTCCCCCCTCAGGCCGGCTCCCGGCCCCGTTCCAAACCAAAGCACCTTGCGGCGCAGGCCGCGGCCGGCCCGGACCAGCAGAGGATCGTCCGCGTTGAGAACAAGAGGGGCCGAAGGATCCATTCCCTCCCAGAGCTCCCCCTTGGCCTTCAAGACGCCGTTGAGATCGCCGAAGGTTTCCAGATGAGCCGGCCCGATGTTGGTGACGGCCCCCAGCGTCGGCCTGCAAATTTCGGTAAGCGCCCGGATCTCACCCCACTGGTTCGTTCCCAGCTCCAGGACCACCACGCGGTGGCCCGCGTGCAGTTGGAACAGCGTCAGCGGCACGCCGACCCGGTTGTTCTGCGTGCCCGGCGTGGCGAGCAGTTCCCGGTCTCCGCTGAGCACATGGGCCAGCATGCTCTTCGTGGTGCTCTTCCCGCAGGAACCGGTGATCGCGGCCAGATCCGGCCGGAACCGGTCCCGGTGGAACCGGGCCAACTTCCCAAGCGCCTCCAGCGTGTCCCGCACCCGCCAGACCGGCCGGCCGGTCTTCCCGGAGGCCGGGAAGCGCTCCACCACCACCCCGGCCGCGCCCCGGTCCAGCGCTTCGCCGGCGAATTCGTTCCCGTCGAACCGCTTGCCGCGGATCGCCACGTACAGGTCCCCTTCCCGGAGAGTGCGGGAATCGATGGAGACCCCGCGGGCCGAGCCGATGCCGGGCCCGGGCACCGGACCAACGCCCAGCGCCCGCGTGATTTCCGAAAACTCAAACATCCAAGTATTCCTTCACTACGGCCCGGTCATCGAACGGGACGCTCCGGTCCGAAAAGATCTGCACCCCCTCGTGCCCCTTTCCGGCGATCAGAATCAGCCACCCCTCATCCGCCGACTCCAGCGCCGATCGGATCGCCTCCCGCCGGTCCAGGATCACCTCCGCCGGCGCGTTCCCTTTCTTCGCGCCGGCCAGGATTTCCCGCGCGATTTCAGCGGGGTCTTCACCGCGGGGGTTATCCGACGTGATGATCACCCGGTCGGACAGCTCCGCGGCCGCCTGCCCCATCCGGGGCCGTTTGCCGCGGTCCCGGTCCCCGCCGCATCCGAACACCGTAAGGATCTTCCGGGAACCGAGACCCCTCAGCTGTTCCAGGACCCGGCGCAGAGCCCCGTCGGTGTGCGCGTAGTCCACAAAGACCGGGAACGGCTGGCCGCACTGGATGCGCTCCAGCCGGCCCGGAACACCGGCAAAAGAAGGGATCCCCTCCACCAACTGAGCGGCCGGGACGCCGGCAGACGCCGCCGCTCCCACAGCCGCCAGCAGGTTCTCCACGTTGTGCAGTCCGATCAGCAAGGTCCGGACTGAAAAACTCCCCTCCGGTGTCCGGAGCTGGAATTCCGTTCCGTCAAGCGTTCCCCGGATCTCATGCGCGGTCAGATCAGCCCCCGGCTTCATGCCGTAGGTCACCACGCGCCCCTTCGTTGCCCGCCGAACCCGCTCAAAAACGGCATCCTCCCGGTGCAGGACCGCCCATGCTTCCTCCGTCAGGGCCCGGAAGAGCCGCAGTTTCGCCTCCAGGTATTGCTCCATTGTGGCATGGTAATCCAGATGTTCCGGTGCAAGATTGGTGAAGAGACCGCACGTCCAGTGGATCCCATCGGCGCGCCGTTGGTCCAGCGCGTGCGAAGAGACCTCCATCGCGCAGGCCTGGAGCCCGTGCTTCAGCATCTGCGCCAGCCCCTCCTGCAGGAAGATGGCTCCCGGCGTGGTGTTGTCCGAACGCTGGGCTCCGTTGCCCAACCGGTGGCAGACCGTCCCGATCAAGCCGCACGGGACGCCGGCCTTCTCCAGCAGATGCTGGACCGCCCATGTCACCGTCGTTTTCCCCTTCGTCCCGGTGACACCGATCACCTTAAGGCGCTCGGAGGGAGATCCCCAAAAAGCGTGCGCCAGCGGGCCCAGCAGAGCGCGGGTGGAAGGAACGCGGACTCCAACCGCCGGCGCGGGAACCTTCACCTCCCCTTCCACGAGGACCGCCGCCGCGCCGCGGTTGACCGCCTGAGGGATGAAGCGGTGCCCGTCTGCGGCGCCGCCGGCCACCGCGACGAACAACGCGCCCGGCCGCACCTCCCGGGAATCATCCGTCACCTGGGTGACTTCCAAATCCGGCATGGAGGCCGGCGCCGGCAGGCCGGCGGCCGACATCAGCTCCCGGATCCTTCGCGGCTTATCCACCCTGCTGTTCCTCGTTGAGCGACGCCACCACGGTCCCCTGGCAGCCCAAGTAGGCCAGCACGTCGGCGGCCACCCTCCGGAAGACCGGCGCGGAGACCGTCCCGCCGTAATAGGGGAACTTCGGCTCATCCATCACCACGACGATGCTCAGGCGAGGATGCTCCGCCGGGACAAAACCGACGAAGGAGGCGACGAACCGGGTGTGGGAATACTGTCCATTGGGTTCCAGCTTTTGTGCGGTCCCGGTTTTCCCGCCCGCTTGAAAACCTTCCACTTGGGCCTGCTTGCCGGTACCCTCCTGGACCACCCGGACCAGGATCTTCTGCATTTCCGCCGCCGTCTCGGGTGTGATCACGCGCCGGACCTTCTTCGGCTGGAAGGACCTCACCACCGCGCCGGTGGCCGGGTCCCGGATCTCCCGCACAACCCAGGGCCGGACCAGCAGGCCGCCGTTAGCGATCACGGAGATCATCTGGGCCAGGTGCAGGGCGTTGACCGTCACCTCATGGCCCATGGGGACCGTCGTGATCGTCGGTTTGGACCACTGGCTGGGCGGACGGATGAACCCGCCGACCTCCCCGGGAAGGTCCACGCCGGTCGGATCCCCGATGCCGAAGGCCCGGATCCCTTGATAGAGCGGCTTGGCGCCGACGCGCATCGCCGCCTTGGCCACACCGATGTTGCTGGACTGCGCGATGACGTCGCGGAACGCCAGCACGCCGTGCGGCTGGTGGTCATGCAGGATCCGCCCCGCCACCGCGTAACTGCCGCGCTCACAGTCAAAGGTGTCCTCCGGCCGGACCGTCCCGGTCCCGAGCGCCACCGACGCCGTGATGACCTTGAAAACCGAGCCGGGCTCGAACGTGTCGGTCACCGCCCGGTTCCGTCGTTCCTCCGGCGTCACCTTGGAGAACCGGTTGGGGTCATAGGAAGGCCGGTTGGCGAGGGCCAGGATTTCACCGGTCATGGGGTCCGACACCACGATGCAGGCCGCCTTCGCGCGGCACTGCCGGATTCCCTGGTCCAGCGCCCGCTCCGCGATGTACTGGATCGTGGTATCCAGCGTCAGAACCACCTCCAGCCCATCGCGCGGCTGGACGGTCGCGGCCTCCCAGACCCCGACACTGCGCCGGCGGGCATCGCGGGCCAGCCAGCGCCACCCCGGCCTCCCTTTCAGCAGCCGATCGCAGGTCATCTCCAGACCTTCCAGGCCCTGGTTGTCCATGCCGGCGAAACCCATCACCTGGCTGGCCAGGTAGCCGTGCGGGTAGAACCGCTGGGTCTCGATCATCAAATGGACGCCCGGCAAACGCAGAGAGCGGATCCGGCTGGCTGTTTCATTGGGGATTTTGCGGGCCAGCCAAACGAAGCCCCGGTCCTTCTTGGAAAGCTTCCGGAGCAAGTCCCCTTCCCGCCAGCCCAGAAGAGGGGCCAAGCGGTGCGCCAAAAGACCGGGGGTCTTGATGTGGCGAGGATCGGCGAAGACCGAGCTCAGGCGGAGGGAAAGGGCCAGGGGTTTCGCGTTCCGGTCCAGAATGGAACCGCGCAGCGCGGGGAGCTCCACCACCTGGAGGTGCTGCCGGCGGGCGATGGAAACCCAATGGTCTGGATGCAGGACCTGAAGCCACAGGAGGCGCGCCCATAAAGCAGCGGCGATCATGAAAAAGATCATAATCGCCAGCGCCACGCGCGTTTTCTGCGCTGCCGTCAGCACCCTGGGTCGATTTTTCTAGCTAAATGCGAATGCCCGCCGGAATAGCTACCGTTCTTCCTTTGCAGGCTCGGCGATGGCCTGCCGCCCCTCTTCGAGCCATCGTGTTCCCTCCCGCAGGGCCTGCTTCCACCAGGAGGGTTCGGGCTGAGGCAACAAGCTCAGAGCGGGCCCAGGAAGAGGCGTGCCCAATCGCGGAGGCAGAATTTCGATGGCTTTCGGCGGAGTCAGTTGAACGTCCCGCTGCGCCAGCCGCTCGTCGAGAATGACCGGCGATTGAAGCGCTAAAACATTGTAGTGGAGCACCCGGTACTGGTCAAGCAGGTCATCCCTCGCCGAGCTCATGCTCTCGACCCGGTAGCCCAGCGTGATCAGCCAGACCCTCTGCTGGACGTAGCCCAGCGCCAGCAGGGTCGCCAACACCAAACAGGCGAAGAACCGCTTCATGCCCGCTCCGCGACGCGCAGGCGGGCCGACCGGGAGCGGGGGTTTTCCGCCGTCTCTTCGGCCGACGGCCGGACCGGTTTCCGGGTAATGACCTTCAAGACCCCCGCCCGCGCCTGCTCGCGAAAAAAAACCTTCACAATCCGGTCTTCCAGGGAATGGTAGGCGAGGACGGCGATCCGGCCGGAGGGCTTCATCCTCTGCGCCGCCTGGGCCAAGCCGGCCGAGAGCTGTTCTAACTCCTGGTTGACCGCGATCCGGAAGGCTTGGAACGTGCGGGTGGCGGAATCGATCCTGCCGTGGCGCTGTCCCGCCGGAACAGCCGCGCGGACCGTTTCCGCGAGGTGGGTGGTGGTGGAGAAGGGCCTGGCGCGCAGGATGGCGCGGGCGATCCGGCCGGCCCAGCGCTCCTCGCCGTAAGAGCGGATTATTTCTTCCAAATCGGGCAGGGGGAGATGGTTGACGAGATGGGCCGCGGTGACTTCCTGGCCGGCGTCCATGCGCATGTCCAACGGGCCCTCCCGCCCGAAACTGAAACCCCGCTCCGCTGTGTCGATCTGCATCGAGGAAACTCCGAGGTCGAACAGCGCCGCGTCCAGCGGGCCCCAGCCCGCCTCATCCAAAACCGTCCCCAGTTCCCCGAAACTCCCGTAAGAGAAAGTCACCCGATCTCCAAAACTTGAGAGCCGCCCCTTCGCAAACTCCAGCGCCTCCCTGTCCCGGTCCATCCCGATCAGCCGCCCGTCCGGCCCGGTCTCCCGGAGGATCCGCTCCGCGTGGCCCCCGAGACCCACCGTGGCGTCCAGCGCCACCGCCCCGGGCTTGAGCGCAAGCCCCCCGACCACTTCTTCAAGCAGGACCGGGCGATGGACGACAGACGGCTTGAGCGTCAAAACATACTGTCGTTCGAATAGCGCCGGATCAGGTCCCGATACGCGCGGGACCGCTCTGCCAGGCGGATCAGGTACATGGGGTTGGCGCAGAGCATGATCCGGTCCAAACGGTCCTGAACGCCCGCCGAGCTTGCGGCGCGGGCCTTCAGCGCCGCGGGCGTTCCCCTCGGCACTTGGGAAACATCCGGGGAGCTATTCGGGGAGGAGCTTTTCGGCGATTTGCTCGTAGTTCTCTTTGAACTGTTCATAGAATTTTTTCCATTCCTCCTTGTCCCAAATCTCGATCCGATTGGAGACCCCCACCAGCACCACGTCCCGTTTGATGCCGGCATACTCTTTGAGATAGCCGGGGATCAGCACCCGGCCCTGCCGGTCGCAGGTAAGCTCCGACGCCCCTGAAAAATAGAACCGGTTGAAGCGGCGGG
>JGI1358J11329_10001675_pt1 | contig 18058 bp, 12 predicted proteins | sample Subgroupgradi54m_FD_11329 | JGI IMG/M metagenome (IMG submission 11329)
GCGGAGAAGCTCGCACAGTTTGNGGGGCAGGCCCCGCCTGCGACGGGGCAGGCCGGTGTCGGCACGTCGGTTGCGTCCGCGCAGCCTGAAGTCGCGTCGGCGGGGGTGAGCGGCTCCGCCGGCGCCTCGTCCTCGGCCGTGAGGCCATCGGCCTCGGCCATGGCCGGGACGGTCGAGCTGCCGCCCATCATTGTCCGCAAGGATCAGGCGGGGATCCCGATGCAGGTCCGCGGGCAGGTGCTCGAGTCGAACGACGAGCACAACTTCATCGTCATCAACCAAGGCAGCATAGACGGGGTCAGGGTCGGCATGGTGTTTGACCTTCTCCGGGGAGAGACACCGGTTGGACGCGCCGCAGCGGTTCGCGTGCGTCCTAAACTCGCCGCCTGTGACATTCTTCGCGACAACACCCCTAGCTCGGTCCAGATCGGCGATCTCGCGGTCCAGGACGTGCAGTGACCCTCTCATCACGTTCTACCTCTTGCACGCGCGCTTCCCTCCACTTCACTCTCCCGTGACGCCTCGATGAGCCCGCGTCGCGCAGGACATCGCTTCGGACGCTCGGGGCGGGGACAGCTTGTCCTCACCACTCGACAGCTCGCCACCCTCGTCAAGGCGGGGATGCCCCTGCTGCGAGCCCTGCACACCATCAGCGATCAACTGGATCCCGGTCCGCTGCGGGAGGTGTTCGCGGCCGTCTCGCAGGATGTGGAATCTGGTGTGAAGCTCTCCGAAGCGCTCTCCCGTCACCCGCGGTGGTTCCCGCCCTTCTATGTGAACATGGTCCGCGCGGGCGAAGTCGGCGGGGCGCTCGATGAGATCCTGAATCGGCTCGCGGAGCTGCTGGAGAAGCAGGCCCGACTGCGCAATCGGGTGAAGGGTGCGCTGATGTACCCGGCGTTCGTGATGGTCGCCGCGGTGGGCATTCTCATCGTCCTGATGGCGTTCGTCGTCCCCACCTTTATGGGCATGTTCACGGAGCTTGGCTCCTCCCTCCCCTTGATCACGCGCATCCTGATCGGTGTCTGCAACGCGGTCCGCGCCTGGTGGGCGGCCGTCCTCGCAGGGCTCGTGGGGCTTGGCTTCTTGGCGAGGCTGTTCCTGCAGATGCCTGCCGGACGGCGGCTCGTCGACCAGCTGTCGCTCTCCGCACCGGTCTTCGGCCCGCTCATTGAGCGCCTGCTCATCTCCCGGTTTGCGCGGACGCTCGGGACCCTCCTCGAAAGCGGCGTGCCGATCCTCGGGGCCCTCGAGACGGTGCGCGCGACGGTGACCAACGTGGTCCTCGACGAGGCCCTCCAAGATGTGGAGCGCAGCCTCAAGGTGGGGGAGTCGCTGGCCCGTCCCATGGAGCTCTCTGGCGTCTTCCCGCCGCTCGTGACCCGGATGGTGGCCCTGGGGGAGGAAACCGGCCAGCTCGACAAGATGCTCATGCAGGTGGCCGACAGCTATGACGAGGAAGTGGAAGTGCAGCTCGCAGGCTTGACCCAGCTCCTCGAGCCCATGCTCATCTTGTTCGTCGGTGGGATTGTCGGGTTCATCGTCATCGCGATGTTCCTGCCGCTGATGTCATTGACCAAACTCCTCGGATGAGTGTCCAGTGCGGAATGCGGAATGCGGAATGCGGAATACCGAACCAACACTCCGCACTCCGCACTCCGCACTCCGCATTTTCGTTGGTGGAGCTGATCATCTCCCTCGGCATTCTCTCGGTGGGGCTCGTGGGGGCGATGCGGGTCTTCCCCATCGGGCTGCAGGCTTCGGCTCGTTCCGAAATGAGCAGCCGTGCGACCATGGCGGCGCAGCGGATCCTGGAGTCGCTCAAGCTTCGGTCGTGCGAGGACTTGACGCCGGAGACGACGACCGTGGAGGAGTTTACGGTGACCACACGCCTGGGGCAGCCGGATCTGGCGCACCTCGTCGACCCCGCTCGGTTGAAGACGCTCGAGGCGATGGTCGCATGGACCCAGGAGGGGCGGCCCCGAGCGCTGACGTTTGTGACCTATGTCCGTTGTAAAGCGCAGTGATTGAGGGAGTCAGTGAGTAAGTGATTGAGAGATGATGACAATGATATCAACTTCTCAATCACTCAATCACTCAATCACTCAATCACTCAAGCGTTCTGCTGCCTTCACGCTGGTCGAACTACTCATCGCGCTCGCGATCCTCGTCACGGTCAGCGCGTCCACCGTGTTGATCTTCCGTGGCATCACCCGGGCCTGGCGGACGGGATCCTTGCGGACCGAGCGGTACCAGCAGGCGCGGCTGTTGTTCGACCTCTTTGGCCGGGAGCTCTCCTCGGCGGTGGTGAGCGCCCGCTACCCGCTCATTGGGCTCAAGGGCTCCGACGCCAGTCCGCTTCACGAGGGAGTGGCGGTGCAGGACGAGCTGATGTTCGTCGGCACCCTGCCGGGGCGCGGGGGGTTCATCGAGCGCGGCTACTGGGTCAATCCCGCCGGCGAGATGATGTGCCATGATGACGAGTCGGGAGATGGCGACTACGCGACCGGCACGAGCGAGCTGTGCGGGCGCGACGTGGTCTCGTTCACCGTGACCTACTTCAATGGGACGACGTGGATTGAGCGGTGGGATCCGCACCCTGAGGGGAGCCTGCCGAAAGCGATCCAGATCGTCTTGACGCTCGGACGGGACAAACCGCAACAGTTTCAGACGGTGGTCTATGTGCCCACGAGCTAACCCTCAGAATGCGGAATGCAGAATGCGGAATGCGGAATGTCGGTCTTTCATTCCCCATTCCTCATTCCCCATTCAGCATTCGGAACGGGGGATCGCGCTTCTCATTGTCGTCAGCGTCCTCACCGTCATCGGCATTATGGGGGTCTCATTCGCATTCTCCATGTACCTCGAGACGCAGGCGGCCCGGCAGTTTGTCTCCACCAATCAGGCACGGTATCTGGCGGAGGCCGGTGTGAATCATGCGCGTGTGTTGCTGGATGAGGATCGGCTTGGCTCGCGCGTGGATGAGTTGACCGAGTCGTGGGTGACCATTCCCGCGGGGGCTGATGTGGATGTGGACGGAGATGGCACGGCCGACGCGGTCTGGTGGCCGGTGAACGGGGTGGCCGGATCCCCCGTCGGACGCTACGCCCTGAAGATCACCGATGAGGCGAGCAAGGCGAACCTCAATGCCGCGCAGGCTCACCCGACTCCACCAGGACTGGAGGGCATCAACCTCACGACGATTCTCCAGGAGGCGCATATCAGCAATCCCGCGCAGGTCGCCGAGGCGATTGAGCGGTACCGCTACGGAAACGATCAGCGTCCCGGGAAAGCCGGAGTTGACGATGACGGGGATGGGGCGATCGATGAACCGGATGAGTACCAGGTCTTGGCGCTTGCCGGAGACGATCGCCGGATCGAGGGGTTGGGCGAGCTGGCGGCCATCGCGGGCCTGAGTGCCGACGAGCTGCGGCGCCTCTCGGCGGTGGCGACCGTCTACAGCTGGGATCTGAACGTCAGCGTCACCGAGAAGACGCGGGTGAACGTCAATACGGCGACCGCCCCGGAGCTGCTGGAAGTGCTGCTCGATGCCGGCGTCGCGGACCCGTGGCACGCCGCGGTCAACATGGCCGACTACGTCGACGCGGATATGGAATTCTCGCGCGTGACCAAGTCCTCCCAGCTGGCGTTGCTGGCCAACGAGGGCTTGCTTGGCAGTTGGAGCTGGAGCGACGAGCCGATGGGCCACTATCGCAGCGACGGGCCTGGCGGGGCGGCGCTCTCCTGGTCGATGCCGGCGCCAAGTGGGAAGTTTCGCCTCCTCGTGAGAGGGGTCAAGGGGGTCAAGGTCGGCGATGTCACGGTGGCTGGGCAGCTCACGCCCTCGGTCGACGACGGGGTGTCGCTGGGGATTTTCGAGCTCAGCGGCGGTTCGCTTGCCGTTGAGGTGGTCAACCGGGAGGCGGCGGGCGTGCCCTGTGCCTTCCGGGGGATAGAGCTCGTCTCAACCGGGGCCCAGACGGGTGTCATGGTCCGTGGCATCGAGGCGGTCCGCTTCAACGAGCTGATGGTCGAGCCGACGATTCAGTTCAACGTGTCGACGGCGACGTTCCAGCCGCAGAGCTCCGGCTGGGGCTGTCCCGTCGGGGCAGCGGTGTGTCAGAACAGCGGGGTCGGGGAAGCGAAGTGGGAGTGGACCACCACACTCCTCCAGCCCGGGCACTACTACGCGCAGGTCCTGGCCGCGTCGACGGGGCAGACCGTCGGTCAGGTGGACATCGGCGGCCCGCCCAAGCTCCTCATCCATGAACAGATCCACCCCTCCACCATGGTGGTGGGCTCGGATGGAAAAATCCGTGTGACTATTGGCAAAACCGCCTCTGACGGGACATACTATTTTCAGGGTCTGGTGCTCTCGCTCCAGCCGGACGCCGAGTACGTTGAGCTGATCAACCTCAGCGACGCGAAGGTGGATGTCAGCAGCTGGACCGTGGAGGGAGAGCTCGCTGGGGGCAGGCAAGGGAGGTTCCCCGCCGGATCGATGATCGAGCCGCACGGCCTAATTGTGGCGGCGGTCGATCTCGCGGATACTCAAAGCACGTTGGCCAACAACGGCATCGACGCCCGCTCCGCGTGGGAGATGAGCGACAAGGTGAATGCGGTGCAACTGGAGTTCCCGAGCGGCGTGCCTTCCCCAGGCGACGATTGGTTGAAAAAGCGCGGTCCGAGCGGGACGTCTTCGTTGATCCTGCGAGCCGGCAGCGCGATCGTGGATGAAGTCGAGTACCCGGTTCCGAGCGCCACGACGATGCAAAGTATCGAGAAAGGGGATCCCACCGTGATCGTGGATGCGGACCAGGACGGTATCGATGAAGGATGGCACCCGTCGCTGCAGCTCTTCACGCCGGGGCTGCCCAATGACAACGAAGGGCTGAAAGAGATCGTGGGGCCACAGACGATCGTCCATGATCCCAGTGAAGAGACGCTCGTGCTGAACCGCCCGCTCGGCAGTATCGGGGAACTGGCGGGACTCGCCAGCGGCGCGGCGTGGGCGCCCTTCTCGACCACGGACCTGGCGAAGATCGTGGATCGCTTGACGGTGGAGGGGTACCGCTTGGAGTCGGAAGGCCACCTGGCCGATTCGCAAGGCGAAGGCGCGTGGCACGAGCAAGCCGACGGCTACGTCCACACCGATCCTGCGAAGGCGGGCATCGCCGGACGATGGCGGTGGGCGGCCCTGCCGGACGGCAAGTATCGACTGAGCCTCTACGGCTGCGCCGGATGCCAGGGGGAGCAGATGTCCGTCCGGTGGGAACGAGGCGACGAGACGTTCACCGACTGGTCGCCCCCGCTCTCGACGGATGCCCAAGGGCGCGTGGTCATTGGCCAGATCACGATCGGCAAGCCGGCTGACCCCGGGCAGGGACCTGCGGAGGGCACACCGTCTCAGACGTTGACGTTGGAAGTGACATGCAGCTCCCCAAGCGGGATCTGCCATGCCGACCACGTGCGGCTCGACCCTCAGCTTATCCGGATCGGCCCGGTGAACGTGAACACGGCACCGGTCGGCGTGCTGCTCGCGCTGCCCGGCATGACGGACGCGCTGGCCTCGCGCATCATCGCCGGCCGTCCCTATGGAGACAAGAACCACACAGGACGCGGCATCGGGGATTTGTTCCTCGGTGACGTGTTGGGGACAGACGAAGAGGCGAAGCTCGAGACGTTTCGGCGACTGGCGCACCTGCTGACGACCCGCTCGGAGGTGTTTCAGATCTTGAGCCTCGGGCAGGGGATGGACGGCAGCCGCGTGCAGGCGACCCAGCGTGTGCAGACGATTGTGCAACGGTAGGAAGTGATTAGGTGATTGAGTGATTAAGGGATTGAGTGAGATGCCAAGACAAAAAAAACAGCTAGCCTTCTTGTTATTATTCTCAATCACTCAATCACTCAATTACTCAATCACTGCTTTCGCGGCGGTCAGCAAGGGGAGCAGTCAGTCGCTCGATGCGGCATCAGCGAACCAGGGCGGAGGGACCTCGACCTCCTCGCAATTCCGCCAGCAGTCGTCGGTCGGGGAAGCCACCGCAGGGGTTCGGCTCTCCAGCTCCGGCTTTCGCATCATCCCGGGCTTCCTGGGAGCGAGCCTCTCAGGGTTCACGGGGGTGGTGCCAGTGAGCGACCTGGATCTGACGGTGCTCTACGCCAGGGCCGAGCCCGTCGGGGCGCAGCTTTCGCCCGCCACCTGGCAGCGGGACAACGACCCGGTCTTCTTCTGGGAGCCGCCGGTGGCCGCGCCCGACGTGGCCGGCTACAGCTATGGGATTGACACCGTCCCGGATAACACCGTGGACACCACGAGCCTCTCGCTCAACATCGCGACGAGCGGGTCCGGGCCGTGGGCGGATGGGAAACACACCTTTTCCGTGAAGGCGATCAACACCGGGGGCAAGGCGGGTGCTCCGATCTCGATCGATATCTGGGTGGACACGACCCCGCCCCAGATCGTGACCTACGCCCCCTCGCCGGGCGTCCTCATCAATACGCTTGCGCCGGCGATCAGCGCCACCGTGTCAGACGTGAGTAGCGGCGTGAACAAGCTGGCGGTGAGCCTCCTCGTCAACGGCAGTACGACCTCGGTGCTCTTCAGCGAGGCGACCGGCGCGCTGACCGCGACAGGAGGCGCGTGGCACGAGGGACCGAACAGCCTGGAGCTGCGCGTCGCAGACCTCGCGGGGAACACCCAAGCCCCGCTGGTGTGGAGCATCACGAGGGACACGCGCCCTCCGACCGGGCTACTCCTCATCAACGGGAACGCGGACATCACCACCAGCGCCTACGTGACGCTTGGCGTGACCGCTTCGGATGCCACCTCAGGGGTTGTCCGGATGCTGCTGAGCAACCAGGAGCAGACGGGATACATCGAAGAGCCCTACGTCGCGATTCGCGCGCTGTGGATGCTGACACCGATCCGGGGTATCCAGAGCGTCTACGTGAAGTTCGTCGATCAAGCGGGGAACGTCTCCGAACCAATCTCGGATCAGATCGAGCTCGCCCTGCTCTCTCCGGAGACCGTGATCACGAGCGGGCCGGCCGGCTTCACCCCGAATCGGAGTGCCGCCTTTGCGTTCATGTGTCCGGAGGGGGGGTGCCTGTTCTCCTTTGCCTTCGACAATGAGGCGTGGTCGGCGTGGAGCTCTTCGACGTCCGTCACCCGGGAGGGGCTGCCGTTTGGCAACCACTACTTCCGGGTCAAGGCGGCCAAAGAGGTCAATGGGACCGAGGGCATCCAACTCGATGAGGAAGACCCCTCGCCCGCCGAGCGAACGTGGGTCGTCGGAGTCGAGTCGCCCATCTTCACGGTGCCCAAGGGCCCTCCGATCAAACTGTGGCGCCTCGAGTGACCCATGAGAGGCGACGTGAATTGCGGATTTCGGATTTGGGATTTCGGATTTATTCCATGCCGCAATCCGCATTCCGCAATCCGAAATTAGTAGTATAATAGGCGATCATGGCGATCGGCGTTGGAGTGGAGCTTGGCCCGTCGGCCCTCCGGGCAGTCATTGTGGAGCGGGCGGCTCAACTCAAGCTCCTCGCGGCACGGGAGATCCCGTGCGATACTGCCAACGCCGAGGCGCTCACCCGTACCCTCACGCAGCTTCGCCAGACGCTGCCCATTAAGACCCCGATTGTCCTCGGTATTCCCACCACCTCCGCCATCGTGACCACGGTGACGCCACTGATCCCGAACCCCGCCCGATCGGGGCTCGGCGTGCAGTTTGAGTTGCAGCAGCACCTCCCCTTCGGGCTCGCGGAGACGGTGTGGCACTACCAGTGGCTCTCCTCCGCCAACGGACATCCCAAAAGGAAATTCGGATTGCGGAGTTCGGAATTCGGAGTGAATATTCCGCATTCCGCATTCCGCATTCCGCATTCGGGAGGGGCGGTGGTGGGAGCGATGAAGCGGTCATTGCTGGAGGAGCGACTGACGTGCTGCCACCGTGCCGGGTTGTCCATCCGGGCGGTCGCCGTCAACGCGCTCGCCACGCTCAACGCGTGGTGGCGCGACCCCTCCCGTCGCGACGCGGACGCCACCATGCTGCTGAACCTCATCGACGACCAGACCGCCGAATGGGTCCTCGTCGCGCCCACCGTCTTGCGGATCGTGCCGGTGACCGGTTCCTCGGCCGAGGCGTTGGGGCAAGAGCTTCTCGGAGTCTGGGAGGCGCTTCGCGCCGAGTCCCAGAGTCCAGCCCAGCGGGTCTGGGTGACCGGCCAGGCCGCTTCGTGGCCGAAGCTCCAGCAGGCGCTGACGGCGCGAGGAGGCGTGCGGGTCGAGCGGTATGAGGAGTCCGCCGTCGTCACTAACGCCATCGCGGATGCCACGCCACTGTCAGGGAAATTTGTGACGGCGATCGGGCTGGCTCTGCAAGGGGTCGGGCTCGAACGGCTCACCCTCAATCTGCTCCACGACGCGCAAGGGCGGGAACAGACACGCCTCGTTCGACAGGTGGCGACGGTCACGACGGCCATCAGCGTGGTGGCGAGCGTGGCGCTGGGTCTGACCGGGATGATGGAGCTACGGCATCGGCGTCTGCGCACCCTCGAGGCCCTCCAACAGCAGGAGCGGCTCTACCAGACGTTGCGTCCGGATCTGCGCGAACTGCTGCAGCGTCAGCAACATCTCGAGCGTCGCATCCAGCAGCTGGAGCGGCTCGCGGGCCAGGGGACGGCGTTGACGCAGCTGGTGGCGCAGACTGCGCAGCTGCTGCCGGACGACGTGTGGGTGACGAAGCTGGAGTATGCGAAGAGCCTGCTCGTCGGCGCCGCGACGGCCTCGCCGGCCGAGGGGGTGGAGGGGCTCCTCGAAGGACGGGCAAAATCGTTCCAAGCGTTGACCCAGTTCACGGACCGGCTCAAGGGGATCGGGGGAATCGCGGCGGTGAAGCCGCTCTCCACGAACGTGACGACGGACGCGCAGACGGGAAAAGAAGTGATCGTCTTCGCGGTCCAGTTCCAGCAGCGCTAGCTCCAGATGCCACTGGATGACACCACAGAACCACAGAATGGCCACAGAGCCACAGAGACTTCTCGTCGAGTTTTCTCTGTGCCTCTGTGTGGCTTCTGTGTCATCTGTGGTGTAACGGTGGTTTTGAAATGACTTCACTGACGACTCGACGCCCCATCGCGTGGGGACCGCTCCTCGGGGCGCTGCTCGTGGGTGCCGTGGGGGCTGGCGTCATCGCCTGGCGGCTCCACCTCCAGGCGATCGATCGACAGGTCGCCGCGACGCGAGGAGGGCTGAAGAAGTTGGTGTTGAGCCGGGGAATCCCGCCTAACCAAGACGTGATGGACTACCTCACGGCTCGCCAACAGGCTCTTGAGCGGTGCCTCCAGGCGTGGGTGAAGCTGGCGACCGCTGCTCCGAGTGCCGAAGCGGCGATGGCCGATCCCCAGCTCTACTTCCAAGAACAGCTCCATGACGTCCAGCGCACACTGGAGCGAGCCGCCGCGGCGCGGACGATGCCGGTGCCGCAGCAGTTGGGGTTTCCCAAAGAGCTGCCTCCGTCAGATACCGTCCCGCGTCTTCTCGTCCAGTTATCGCTCATCAAGGAGCTTGCGGGGCTGATGTTCGAGCAGGGGGTCGCGGGACTCTCGTCATTCAAGATTGAGGATCCGGAAACGGCGCCGGAGGACGAAGGGGAGGTGGTGTTCCTCACGCGCTTGCCCGTTCGGGTCCGGTTGACGAGTTCGCTGCCGCAGCTCCTCAAGATCCTGGCGGCGATCGAAGGGGCGGATCCGCTCATCGAGCTGCGGGCCATTCGCTTGGCGACTGGGGCCACCCCGGACACCCTCGACGCAGAGCTCTCGCTCGCGCGGTACCTGATGGTCGCAGCGCCTGAGGCCGCCAGCACGATCGAGCAACCCGAGCCTCCTGCGAAGGCGATCCCGAAGCGGACGAAGAGGAAGAGCGCGCGCTGATGCACGCGAGGCCGCTCTCGAGCCCTGCTGTTGGGCTTGCCGTGGCGACCGCGGTGGTCGCCCTCGCGACCTGGAGATGGCAGGCGAGCATCGTCCGGGCTCAACCGACAAAAGCCATCGAGGACGCGTGGGAGCAGGTCAAGGAGGCGTACCCGTTGCCTCAGGACGCAGCCCCGCGCGCGTCCTTCTCGGCTGAGATGGCCGACGCCCTGGTGCGCGCCAACCCGTTTTCTCCCCAACGGCGATTCGTTCCTCCTCCTCCGACCCAACGGACGGGAGAGACATTGACAGAGCCGCTCCAGCCAGCCGCGTTCATCTATAAGGGGCAGATCAGTGTGGGGAAGCGTCAGCGAGCGATCCTGGAAAACACCGCGACCCAGAAGACCCATTTTCTCGAAGTCGGACAAGAGGTTGCAGGATTCAAAGTGCTTGACATCGCGCAAACCCAGGTGGTAGTATCAAACCTTCAAACGCACGAGGACGTTGTGGTGCCGCTGGTCTCATCGGCCGGTGCGGAGGCGGACAAGAGCGCTTCAGAGGCGCCGGTCGCACCATCTAGGCCATAGAGGTTGACGTTGAGTGACAGCGAGAAACCTGAGCGGCTGAGCGCGCGGTGGCGAAGGATCGCGCTCGTGGCTACCCTCAGCGTCCTGTGCGGAGCCCCGGTCCTCGTTCAGGCAGAAGATGCTCCCGCGGGTGACGATCCTCCCGCCGCGGTTTCCCCGTCGTACGCCTCGGTCTTCAACACCGTGCCTCCAGCGGCAAATCGCATTGCGCCTATCCTCCGGCGCACCACCGAGCTGTTCCAGTCCGACGCCGCCACGCGACGCATGATCAAGCAGCGGCGCTCTGAACAGGATGCGCTGAAGACCAAACTCACCACGATCAACGGGGAGTTCGAGGTCCTCACCCAACACCGCGCGCAGCTCCAGCAGCAGATGGTGGCTCTTGAAGCCGAGCACCAGGCGCGGATCCAGGCGCTGCGGCAAGAGCTGGAGGCGAAGCTCAAACGCGAGCTCGCTGACGCGGCCGCACAGATGGGGACCGAATTTGAACGGGAGGTGGCGAGCCAGGTGCAGTTGTTTGAAAGCCGTCAACGCGGAGAGATCGAGCGGCTCCTCGAGCAGGAGCTCCAGCTTAAAGAACGAGAGCTCCAGCAGGTCGGCGAGGAGCTCGGCATGCAGACGCAGGAGCTCTCCGATCGGCTCGCACGACTCGATGTCGGCCACGAGGTGACGGATCAGGTGACCCGCACGGCCGCGGAGGCGTTGGCCAAGCGACGGGCCGAATTCCAGGCCCGCCGCGAAAACCTCCAGCAAGAGCGGGAGGTGCGTGTGGCGAAGGCGCGCGAGGAGTTCCTGGTTCGGATCAAGGACAACCAGGCCGCAGAGCAGCGTCGGCGTCTCAGGATTCGAGAGGCGAGCCTTCGCCAGGCGATGGCGGAGCTCCTCCACAACACGCACCTGCAGGAACTGAGTCGCATCGAACAGGTTCGTCAGACGTTTGAGCAGGTGAAAGAGCGCTACGGCTTCCTCGCGCAAGAGCAGGCCTCGCTGAGTGCTCGCATTGCCGACTTCGATCGGGAACTCGCCGAGCAGGCCCGCCGCGTGGAAACGCTGGGGCTCGAGCAGCAAGCCGCATTGACTGCGCTCGAGCAAGCCTTCCAGAATCCGAAGAGCGGGAGTCGTGAAGAAGTGCTCGCGTGGTTTGGCCAAGCCATCGGGCAGCTCCCGTCCGACCTGGCCTCAGAGCTGGGGTTGCTCCAGCAGCGTGTCGTGATGGCGGCCGCACAGGAGCGGCAGCTCCAGGAGCAGCAGCGCGTGCTCCGGGAGCGCCAACTGGCCATGCAGGTGGCCCACGAGATGGAGGCCCAGCGTCAGCAGGTGTTGGCGAAGCAGCGTCAGGAAGAGCAAGCCAAGGCCCAGAAGGCCGAGGAGTGGCTCGCGCGAGCCGAGCAGGCGGGGGACCAAGGGAAATTTGACGAGGCGATTCAGCTCGTCGCCAGGGCTCAGGCCTTGAATCCTCCCCAACTCGATCGGGTCACGGGGGTACGCGACCAGTTGTTGGCTCAACAGGAATCGGTGCATCGCAAGGCGAAGACGGAAGAGCTGGAGCGTTCGTTTGCGCAGGCAATGAAGGTATTCGAGGATGGACGCTACGAAGAGGCGATTCCCCTCTTTGAGCAGATCATTGCCCAGGAAGCTGCGGTCGAGGGATCACCAGCCGTGAAGGTAGCTGGCGCAGAGGTCACGGGAGGCGAATCCCCATGATCCTTCGACGCTCCGCCAACGTACTCTGGCGGATTGCTTAGGATCTATGGTGAGCGAGCGATAGCGAGTCGAACCATGATCCCCTCGCTTCCACGTCGATGGTGGCTCAGCATGAGCATCTGCCTCAGCCTCCTGGGGCTGGTCGGCGCCCACGCATCGTCAGGTGAGGGCGAGCGTCAGACGTCAGAAGAGAAGACGACCGCAGGTCGCTTGACGCCAGTTGCCAAGCAGTTCCTTGAGGAGGCCAAGGCCCGTCTGGCGGCTGCGCACGAGGCGCAGGCCGACCGTGAGCGGGTCCGCCAGCGAGAGGCCGCGCAGCAGCTTGCGATCCAGGTGGGCCGCGAGAAGATGAAGCAGCAGGAGCTCCAGGCGCGGGACACCGAGCGGCAACTGCACGTCGCCAGAGAGCGCCAATTGAAAGCCCTCTACCAACAGGCGCTTGCGCTCTACCGTCAGGGCGCCTATGAGCAGGCGGCGGGGCTCCTCCAGCAGATGGTGGTGGTCGATCCGACCCATCCCCTCGTGAAAGCCGCCGACCGCCTCCTGGCGCGGGCTGAGCTGAAGCGGTTCGAGCAGCGGGTGCGGGCGAGCGCGAAGCTGCCGTCGAAGAGCAGCGGAGCCAGCGTCCCTGAGCTGGAGCAGCTCCTGACGCAGAAGCGGATGGAGCTGGAAACGGTCCTCAAATACGCGCGATCGGAAATCGAACGGGGCCACTACGACACGGCCGAGAAACTGCTCACCACCGTCCTGGTGCAAGATCCGTCGCAGCGCCAGGCCCGCGCGCTGCTCGAAGGGGCCCAGCTGGCGAAATTGAAGGAAGAGCGCACGTGGGCGAAGCGAGACATGGAACGGGATGAGCGCGCGATGATCAACGACGTGTTGAAGGCGCAGGTGCTTCCGACGCCGCCCGCGATGTCCGTGTTGGCTCCGCTGCTGACCCAGGTCCCAGCGAGCACGATTTCGGCCAAGCTCCAGCAGCCGGTGACCTTCGAGTTCACGGACGTGCCGCTGGGCGATGTGATCGAATTCCTCTCCGACGCGGCCAGCGTCAGCATCGTTCCCTCGCCGCAACTGGACCTCAAAACGCAGCGCGTGTCGCTGAAGGTCCGCGAGCTTCCCCTGGAGCAGGCGGTCAAGTACCTCGCGAAGAGCCTATCCCTCTCGTACCGATTCGCCCCGGACGCGATTCTCCTGGCCACCTCCGAGGAATTTTCGAACGAGCCCTTGGAGACGCGGGTCTTCTTCCTCAACAGCGGACTCGGCCCATCTGCCTTGGAGACCTCAGCGGTCGAGCCGAATCCGGTGCTCACGATGGAGCCGATCAAGAGCCTCATCGAACAGACCCTCCCGAAGGTTTCGGACAGCAAGCTCGTGGTGGATGAGCGCAGCGGCTCCCTCATCGTGACGAATACCGCGGAGAACCTCGCCTCCATCGAGCGGCTCCTCAGCCAGCTCGATGTGACCCCCATCCAGGTCCTCATCGAGTCGCGGTTCCTGGAGGTGAAGCTCACCGAGCTGGAGGAGTACGCGATCGAGTCGGTTCTGACCGGCAACGCCAGCCTGAAGAAAACGGGGGCGGCCGATGGGACCCGAGGGCCGGTCGCGCAGATCAATAGCGGGGGCGGGTTCAGGTTCCCGGCGCTTGCCCGAAAGACGGAAGGGCTCAACTTCACGCTGCAGGGGATCCTCACCGGCACCCAGTTCGAGACGGCCCTCCACCTGCTCGAGGAGAAGGCGAAGACGAAGACGCTCTCCGCGCCTCGCGTCACCACGCTCAACAACCAGACCGCCACCATGCGGGTGGTGGATGAGTTCAACTTCCCGACCCGATTCGAAGTCTCGCTCATCCAGTTTGACATCAACGGGGACGGCGACTTCGACGACGCGGGCGAGACCCAGTTCGCCAACGTCCCGAAGGATTTCCAGAAGCGGGACGTCGGCATCCTCCTGAACGTGACGCCGAGCGTCGGGAAGGACCTCAAGACGGTCACGCTCGTCCTCGCGCCTGAGGTGAGCGCCTTCAGCCAGTTCCGCAACCTGGGCAGCGGGGTCACCGTGCCGGAGTTCACGTCCAGCCAGCTGACGACCAGCGTCGTGATTGAGGATGGACAGACCGTGGTGCTGGGTGGGCTGATGACGGACACCACCTCAACGACGCTCTCGAAGATTCCGATCCTGGGGGACCTGCCGGTGGTGGGAGCGCTGTTTCGGCAGAATCAAGAGAGCAAGGCGCGCCGCAACCTCCTCATGTTCATCACGGCGCGGGTCTTGGCGCCTCGCGGGCCGACGACCTAACGAATGCGGAATGAGCAAGGGAAGCCGCTCCGGTTTCTCGTCATCGTGGCGATTGGCTTCATCGTGCTGCCGATAGGACATGGGTGGGCGGCACCCGTGGTGACTCCGCCGCACGCAGGCTCCGACGCCACGTCCTCCTTGAGTTTTCAGGAGCGGCTCATCCAGCCGATCACGGCGAATTTCCAAGAGGTCGACTTTACCTCGGCGATCGACTTCTTGTCGGAGACCGCCGGCGTGAACGTCATCATCTCCGAGAAGGCGAAGACGGCGGGCCGGCCGGTCACGGTCCACTTGGTGGGCATGCCGCTCCATCGCGCGCTCGAGTACCTCCTCAAAGGCCAGGGACTCCTGTTCCGGCTGGATCAGGACGCGATCTGGGTGGCGACCCGTGACGAGATCGAAGCGGAGCCGCTCGAAACCCGCGTCTTTTTCCTCAACCAGGGGCCGGGGCTCTTCGCCGCCTTCGAGCCGATCGCCGAGACGCGGGAGAGTGTGGCGCTCAAATCGACCGCCATCCGAGAGATGAAAACGCTCAAAGACATCCTCGCAGAAGTCATCCCGGAAGTGGGGGGAAGCTCCATCCTCTTGGATGAGCGCAACGGGGCGTTGATCGTCACCAACGTCCCCTATTACCTCCAGCAGGTCGACGCACTCCTCAAGGAGCTCGACATCGTGCCGCTGCAGGTTCTCATCGAGGCCCGCTTCATCGAGGTCACGGTGAACGACGCCTACGAATGGGGCTTCAAGGAGCAGTTGACCGGCGACCTCGCGCTCTCCAAAGAGACAGCGGCGAATGGGACGAAGGGGACCGGATTGCAGCTCTCCACGACAGGGACGACCCTCGCGCGCGGCACCAAAGTCGATTTCACCGCCTTCGCGAACCAGACGGCGAACAACGGCCTGAACCTCACCCTCCAGAGTATCCTGAGCAATGCGCAGTACCAGACCGTGTTGCACTGGCTCGCGCAGAACACGAAGACGAAAACACTCTCGGCTCCGCGCATCACGACCTTGAACAACGAGACCGCGACCATCAAGATCGTCACGGAGTTTGTCTACGCGACCCAGTTCGAACCGACCGTCGTTCGAGAGGACCTGAACAACAATGGTAACTTCAACGATATCGTGAACGGCGTCCGAGAGACCCGCTTCGTCAACGCGCCGCAGGGCTTCGTCACCAAGGACCTCGGGATCCTGCTGCACGTCACACCGAGTGTCGGTAGAGACTTGCGCACGATCACGTTGGCGCTGAAGCCCGAGGTGAGCGAGAAGAAGACGGACGATACGTTCGGCGGGGAAGTGAGCCTGCCGCGGTTCACAACCCGCAACCTCGAGACGACGGTCGTGATCGAGAACGGCCAAACCGTGATGCTCGGCGGGCTGATGAAGGATACGACGTCGAAGACGACCACGAAGGTGCCGTTGCTCGGGTCGCTCCCGTTCGTCGGCGCGTTGTTCCGCAAGCAGAACGACTCGGAAGAGCGCTCGAACCTCCTGATCTTTGTGACCGCCCAGCTGGTGAACCCCTCCGGAGCCAACCTCGCCCGCGCCACGTCGCCGACCGCGTTCTGAATATCGCGTTCATGAGGAAGGTCGACATCGCAGCAGTGGCGCGGACGGCTCGCGTCTCCACCACTACCGTCTCGCGGGTGATCAATGACGTGGCCACCGTCTCGGAGGAGAACCGTCGGCGCGTCCTCGAGGCGATCCGGAAGCTGAAGTACCGACCCAATCCGAGTGCCCGACGACTCGCCTCCGGTCGACACGATACGATTGGACTCGTGTTGCCTCGCTTTGAAGACATGTTTCACTCATTCCATGTGACCGAGTTGCTGAAGGGTGCGGGGACGGCCGCAGAGCGATACAAACTTGATTTGCTCGTGCATGTGACAGATGGACGCTCGTTCGCTAACCTGACGAGCGTGGCCGGAGTCATCTTTGTTGATATCGATGGGAACGAAGATCAACTGGACTGGGTCATGGACCAAGCGATTCCCTGCGTCGTCACGCACCACTATATTGAGGAGTTGCCAGTCAGTTGCGTCGCTGTTGATAACCTGACCGCCAGTGAAGAGGTCGTGGCCTATTTGGCCAAACTTGGCCATCGTGAGATTGCGACCATTACGGGTCATCTGCGGACCCCGATCGGGATCGATCGCCTGAATGGATATTTGAATGGCATGAAAGCACGAAGTCTTTCGGTCAAGCCCCATTTTGTCCAACGTGGAGACTATAGTGGTCCGTCTGCCCGGCAACCTGCTCGGTTGCTCTTGACCCATCCGGATCGGCCCACAGCTATTTTCGCAGCGAGCGACGAGATGGCCGTGACCACCATGGACGTCGCGTTTGAATTGGGATTGCGGGTTCCGGAGGACCTCTCCATCGTGGGATTCGATGACAGTCCCATCGCCACATTTGCGAAGGTGCCTCTGACGACCGTCTGGCAATCGCTGACCCAAGTGGGGGAGCTCGGGGTTGAGTCGCTCTACAAGTTGATGAGCGGCAAGGCGCATCATCCCATCAAGCTCATGTTGGGAACCAAATTGGTCGAGCGGCAGTCGTGCCGGCAGACGTGGCTGGAACGTTAAGAGCAGTGATTGAGTGATTAAGTGAGTAAGTGATTGAGGGGGCAGACATGAAGTTGCCGATTCGGATGGCGGTATTGGGCGCAGGGGGGCTGGGCAAGGCCGCGGCGAAGATCATCAGCATGAAGCGAGAGCTTGTCCTCACGGCGATCTGCGACAGCCGCGGCATCGTCTCATCCAGCGAGGGGCTCAATGGTGTTGCGCTCTCCGCCATCTCTGGCGATCTCGTCGAGGGATTCCGACAGCAGGAGGAGGGTGGCTCCTCCGACGAGGGAGGTGTCGCGCTCGCCACGGCGGTCGAGGCGCGTCATTGCGACGATCCGATCGGCGAGATCCTGGCGATGTCCCCCCAGTACGACGCGGTTCTGATCGCGCTGCCCAATTTGCCGAATGCGTTCATCCCGAGCGTCATGGAACGGTTTGCCCGTGCGAAGAGCCCGCTCGTGTTCGTCGATGTGCTCAAGCGCACCTCGGCGGTTCGCCAGATGTTCGCGTTGGACCCGCTCGTCACACGCTGCGGCAGCGTCGTCTTGACCGGCTGCGGGGCCACGCCCGGCATCTTGGCGGCGGCGGCGGTGTTGGCGGCACAGTCCTTCATTGACGTGGAGCGCGTGGACATCTGGTGGGGGGTCGGGGTGGCGAACTGGGACGCGTACCGGGCCACGATCCGGGAAGACATCGCGCACCTGCCGGACTACACGGTGGAGCGCGCTAAGGCGATGACCGATGCCGAGATCGACGAGCTCCTCTCACGCACGAACGGTCTCCTCGAGCTGCGGCACATGGAGCACGCGGATGATCTCTTGCTCCAGCGGGTCGGCGTCGTGGACGACCTCGCCCAGGTGGAGGTGGGAGGGGTCATGGACACCCGACATCCCAAGAAGCCGGTCTCCACGACGATGACCCTGACCGGCACGACCTTCGAGGGCAAACGCTCGAGCCACACGTTCATCCTCGGTGACGAGACGA
>JGI1358J11329_10001678_pt1 | contig 18055 bp, 19 predicted proteins | sample Subgroupgradi54m_FD_11329 | JGI IMG/M metagenome (IMG submission 11329)
ACTCTACATATTCACTGTAACGGAGATGTGATGTAACGGCAACATATTTGGCTCCAGACCAAACAATCTGAGTTCAATTCTCAGCCTCTCCATCTCCTTATCTTTTTTTAAATCAATCAAAAAAAAATAACAACGGAGGAAAAACACATGAAAATTATTAACTATACCAGCCAAAATAGTACAACAACTTTATGCCTAGTCACAGGCATCCATGGCAATGAAGCGTTTCTTTTTGAACCCCTTAAATTATTTCTTGATACACACAGCTTTAACATTAACATAAAACTTATCCTTGCAAATGAACTTGCCGCACAAGAAAATAAACGCTACATTGATCACGACTTAAATCGCATCTTTAATCACAAAAACAAAAACGGAAATGAAGCAACACTTGTCCATCTGCTCAAAAAAGAAGTAAACGGTGATTTGATTATCGATTTTCATAGCCATACCAGTGCAGAACAATTTGCTTTAATCAGCAAAGAAAATGATTCCCCCTATCTTCAAGCACTCATAAATTTCTTGCAGCTGCCTCACTGCATCATAATTCCTCCCTCTCTTACAAATAAAAGCAGTCTTATTGAAAATACCGCTTCATCATTAAGTATTGAAACCGGTAAACATCAATCACAAGACGCAATCACATTTGCCATCAACAGTGTAGAAAAAATGATTCATTTCCTAACAAATTCTCAGAACCAAACTAATTTTTTAAAAACCATACCGCTCAATCATACCCAAATTCTCTATGCTGAAAAATTTTTGATAAATAGCAGTAAGCAAGAGATCTCCATCCCTTCCACATTCAAAAATTTTCAACCAATTCCTACAAGAACCAAACTTACATCTCAAATTACTCTCTCCCAAGACTGTATTCCCGCACTTATATCCTATCATGTCAAACCAAACCAAAAAATCATGTTAATTTGCAAACAAACAAATTAAGGAGCCAAAAATGAAAATAAAAGAATACAACCATCAAAAATACGAAAATATATCTGAGAGCAAAAAAGTAATAGCCATGCAAATTTTCAACGAATTATTGCAAAATGAGCAGCAAAAAGCCGCCCAAGCTGTTACCAGTTTCCAATCAAACCACTTTTTTTGGCGGCACATCAGTTACAGCATTAATTAACCAACCAATCTTAGCAGAAGCCATAACTCTTCAAGGTTATGATCATCTTGCTCAAATAATTGCCAAATCATATAAAGAAGAAGCTCAAAAGATATTACCTGTATTAAACAACGCGTTTACTGCAGAAGAATGTGCTTTATTTCAGCAGCATGGTTTATTTTATGGCTTGCATATATCACCAAAACTCTTAGCGCTCAGTGAAGGTCTGATTGTCGAACATAAAGAACTTCTCCTCCCTGGATTTCCAGAACCCTATCAGTTGCCCAAACATCCTCCAGAAATAATAAATGCCTATTTTCAGGAATTAAAAGTTCAGCGCGGAATTGATATTGAACTCAGCTCGTTAATTCTTGCTGATACCACAACCCCAAAAGGCTACGAAGGAAAAAAAATTCTTAATCCTTCCCATATAAACGAAAAGCTAACTCATCTATCTCAACTTATAACCGAAAAGCTAAAAGAATCAAATTATCTAGTTGATTCTTTGTATTTGTTGAGCACCGATACAGATTCACCAGATCGTCTTCTGTTAAGTACACAAAAAAAAATATTGTCTGGTTATCCTTTAACCCCTGGTGTAACCTTGTGTGGCAGTACCGCTGCAATCGATGGATTTGATTTTCGCTACATCTATCGTATGGGGCTAATCGCGCAGCAAATAAGTAGCAACATCATCGCCTCACGTCTGCGTCAAGAATATACACCCTTTGTCTTCTTTGGCATGCTCAGTCCTTTTGGTTATACCAATGGAGCAATTCCTGTAGGAAAAATGGGTAATCTACGCTACTCAGGCAACATCGATTTAAAAAAAGAATTTGGGTATGTATATGAGAATACAATCACAAAATTAATGGAATAACTATTTTTTTTTATTTTTTATTTTAAATAATTCTAAAAATAATCACAATTCAATCCTCAATACTCCCCCAATCCTTTCTGCCCATCCAACCGCTTCGCGTTCAACTTTCGCATCATCTCATCATCTTTCTCTAAGATTTGCTGAATCTCTGTCGCCCGCTCCAATACTTCCGCTGGCAACCCCGCAAGTTTTGCCACATACACCCCATAACTATCATCGGTTCCCCCTTCAACTAATGTATGTAAAAAAATAATCTCATTTTTCGTCTCTTTCACTGCCACATTATAATTTCGAATCTTTGAAAATTTCTCTGCCAACTTATTCATCACATGATAATGCGTCGCAAATAATGTTTTTGCTTTTATTTTGTTATAAATATGCTCTGCCACACTCCATGCAATCGACACCCCATCAAACGTTGATGTTCCTCGACCAATCTCATCAAGTACAATCAAACTTCGTGCTGTCGCATTATTCAAAATATACGCTGTCTCCGTCATCTCAATCATAAACGTCGATTGTCCAGAACTCAAATCATCATACGCTCCAACTCTGGTAAATATTCGATCAATAACCCCCATCACAACTTCCTGCGCCGGCACAAACGAACCAATCTGCGCCAGTAACACAATTAACGCCGTCTGCCGCATAATTGTACTTTTCCCCGCCATATTCGGTCCGGTAATAATCATCATTTCACCATCAGTAAGCATCACATCATTGGCAATAAACCGTTCCTCTAATTGCTCAATAACTGGATGTCTCCCGCGACGAATCTGCAGCACATTCTCATTAACAAATGTTGGTCGTGTATATTGCTGTTGTTGCGCAACTGTTGATAAACAACACAATACATCTAATACTGCCACATTCCGTGCCACTTCCTGAATCTCACTTGTCTTTTCCCTAATTATCTCAACCATTTCCTGAAACAATTGATACTCCAACTCCACACTCTTCTCCTCCGCACCTAAAATTTTCTCCTCTTCTTTCTTCAATTCATCTGTAATATAACGTTCCGTATTTACCGTTGTCTGCTTTCGTATATAATGCGCTGGCACAAGTGCAGAATTCTTTCGTGTCACTTCAATAAAATACCCAAACACATTTGTAAATCCAATGCGTAATGTCCCAATACCCGTTTTCTTCCGCTCCTCTTCTTCTAATTGCGCTAAATACTGCTTGCTATTCTTCATAATATTCTGCAATTCATCAAGTTCGGAATTATACTCTTGCCTAATTATATTCCCCTCGCGCACACTAACCGGCGCATCCTCTCGCAAGCCTTTTTCTAACAAGTCTACAATCTCTTTCAATTCCGGCATCGCAGAAATGTATTGCAACAATCCTTCTTTCCTTCCTTGAAACACATCATGTAATTTTATTTTAATCTCAGGGATACATTCGAGCGACTGCTTAAGCGCCAACACATCTCGTGGTGTCGCATTCCCATAATTAATTCTCCCAATCAATCGTTCAACATCATACACTCGTTTGAGTAAGTCTTTACATTCCTCACGTAAAATTACATCATTGTTCAACATCTCAATCGCATCCAACCGTTTCTCAATCACGTTCACCTGCAACAGCGGCGTTTTCAACCATGCTCGTAACAATCTCGCCCCCATTGGCGTAATCGTTTTATCGATAACTGCTAACAACGTTCCCCGCGCTGAACCATCTCGTATGTTTCTAACCAACTCTAAATTGCGAAACGTTCCTGAATCAAGTAACATCGTCTGCTCATCCGCTCGCAACGTAATTTTTTGTATATGCGTTAACGCATTCTTTTGTGTCTCAAGTAAATAATGTAATAACCCTCCTGCAACCCCAATTGCCCGAACATTTTGTTCCAACCCAAAACTCTCAAGTGACTTCAACCTAAAGTGTGCAAGCAGACTTTCCCGCGCTTTCTCCACTCGAAAAAAAGCATCATCAAATGTATTCACAAAACAGCCAATATTTTTTATTTTCAACACTAATTCTTGATTTACTGCTAAACTTCGCGGAATCACACACTCACTTGGAGTAAAGCGTAATAGCTCATGTAGAATTATTGCCATCCCTGTTGCCGCAACCACCCAAAACTCTCCTGTAGACACATCCGCAAGTGCAAGAGAAAATTCCTCCCCAAACACTGTTACACATGCCACATAATTATTTTCATTTTCTTGCAATAATGAAGACTCAATCACTGTTCCCGGCGTCACAATCCGCACCAGCCCTCGCTTCACAAGTCCTTTCGCTTTCTTCGGATCCTCCAACTGCTCAACAATCGCAACTTTGTATCCTTTCTTCACTAATCTTCCCATATACGTTTCCAATGCATGAAACGGCACACCCGCAAGTGGCGCTCTAGTTTCACCTTTCCCCCTCGCCGTCAATGTAATCTCTAACTCTCGTGCCGCCGTAACTGCATCCTCATAAAACATCTCATAAAAATCCCCCATCCGCAGCATCACTAAACAATCCGGATGTGCTTTCTTCACCTCCTGATACTGCTTCATCCCCGGAGTGAGATTCTCATAATCAATGTCAAGAATGCTTGAATTAGGTGAGGTATCAGCCATTCGTATATCAGAACAAACCCTTTTTTTAAAGATTGTTGTGATATAAGCATATTTTAAGGTAAATTTTATATAAAGACTAATCTAAATTAGAATAATGGACCGCCAAATCTCCGATCGCAGCATTTTAGATAAATTTTGTGAAGAATTCTGCGCAATAGTAGAAAAACATTGCAAATATATCATCGTCTCCGGCTTCTTGGTTATTGCATCAGGGAGAACAAGAGGAACAGAAGATATTGATATGATTATTGAAAAGTTGGACCAAACACGATTCCAATCTTTATTTACAGAATTAGAACAAACCGGTTTTGACTGCATGCAAACCACTAATATGAACGAAGCATATGACTATCTTAACGAAAACCTCTCCTTACGTTTTACTTGGAAGAACAAATCTTTACCCGAAATGGAAATGAAATTCGCCAAAGACATGCTTGACATCTATCAACTAACCAATCGTGTGAAAATTCCTTTAACGGGATTAGACATATGGTTTAGTACTATAAACATTAATATCGCATTTAAAGAAGAACTTTTAAAAAGTCCTAAAGATATGGAAGATGCAAAGCATTTACGTATTGTCTACCGTGAACAAGTAGATGAACAAGAAATAAATAATGTAAAAAAAATGATTAAACAATTACGCTTATGAACGACCGCTCCTCCCACCAAGATCAAATTGAACGCTGGGCTCATTTTGTAAGAGACCATCCCACCGAATGGAAAAAAATCCATACTGAATTCATCAACGCAATTTTTCAAAAACACGATGAATTCATTGAACGCCTGCTCAAACAACCAAACGGGAAACAGAAAATTATAGAACTCTACAACATTAAGAATCTCGAAGGTTATCCTAGTTTGAAATAAATCCTCTCTTTTCAAAAGAGATAATTCCTTTAATCAAAATCAACACAAATAACTCTCTTCACGTGATTTCAACATCTTCTCCACTTTATAGAATTCAAAAATGAATTGCGGGAGAAAATCTCCTGGTGGCACCACGATCGTCTCATCTTTACGAATGGTAGCATTCTCTGGCAATTCAATTCTTCTCTCCGAACGCGTAAGAACATAATCTGCTAACCCCACCCCCTCCTGAGCTAAATGTTCCAACTGTTTTATATCATCAGCAGAACGATCTTTATGCATTTTTGCTAATGTTGGGTCAATTTGATAACAATAATCAAAAAATTCTCGAGCAGTATGGATCTGTTGCTTTGGTAATGGTAGTTCTCTTTGACTTTTCGCATAGAATCCAAGATAAGATCTAATAACTGCTATAGCCGATTGCTTTGCTTCTTGCATCCCTCTTCCCTCACCACATAAATCATAAGTGGTAAACGCAACATAATGTCCTGGAATCTCTGTTGAAGCTTGAAGCAACGATTGAACATTGATTGTCTGTTGATTGGATGTATCCATAATTATATTTTTCTTCCTCTAGTTTATAAATATGGCTTATCTTATAATTAAAATTATTTTTCTGCACCTATCTCTCATTCAACCCAACTTTTGCAAACGGCTCCGCCGTAACTTTCAAGGGCACATATTCCAACAACGTCGTCTTCGTAATCCCTGACTGTTCTGACAATTCACGTCGTTGATCAATTGCCCGTTTAATCAAATCAAATGAAATCAATAAGTTTTTTGCCTCTCTCCCCATCACCTCTCTTAAATCATCAAAATCTCGTTGCCGCACCAACCTATCTGCAATAGAATGCACCATAAAATCCGGATCATAATTCACAATTACTCCTTTATAATACCCATAATGGATCATTTGTCTATCTAATTCCTCAATTAAACCTAACGCCTGCATCTGTCCATAAAAATTACCTAACTCTTCAATCGTCGGACTCACATCCGCAACAAGTGTCGAAAGATGCCTGCGTATATACCATAAATTATCTTCATCACAATCCAGCACATAAGGTTTTGGTGTCAATCTCTCCATCCATACTTCTTTCTTCATCCGTTCTAATCCAGCTAATAATTGCGGTTCTGGTAAAAACATCACTCCATTAGATTTTGCCGCATCCACTTTCTTTTCACTTTCAATACTTTTATAAAATTGTGTCGTCATCTCAAAATCAAATTTATTCGCATACGTTCTTCGTACAAATGGTGCCACAAAAGTACGTAGGTCATATCGTCTTGCTTCCCGTAACACAAACGATTCACCTGCATTTACATCTCGCAGCCAAATAATACTTGGTCTTTTCTTCAGTCCCTCTGCATCAAAATTTGTTCTCGGAAAAAGAATATATTTTCGTTTTGAATTATCCTCAAACACCACTTCCGCATTCAATCCAAAATACGATGATTTATTCGTCGAGCGCACCCATTTTACATATCCTTCTTCTAACTCTCTTGCACTCTTATATCGTGCTTCTTTTTTCTCTTGGCGCCCATGTGAAGTATAACTCTCAACCACTGATTCAATTAACGTATCTAATCCTGAATATAAAATTTCAAACGCTTGACGCGGATGTATTATCTCATCCTGATATTTTAATATCATCTCTCGTGGCTTGACAATGGTTGTATGATAATCTCTTTTTTTCATCAAGTTCTTAAAAGCACTTCTCTTTATAAAATTTACTACTTTTTAGTTACTTTTAGTAAATCTTTTAAAGAAACCTATATTATTAAGTATATATGGCGCATCTCACATTCGAAACCCTCTCTTTTCGTATAATCGCCACAGACCTAGAAGTAACTCTCTTAAAAAGCTACGCCACAAAAATACCTCTAGAAGAAATCAACAAAATCGCCCCTTTCACTCTTCTAAACCCTCACACTCTCGAATTTGAAAAAATCACTCAAGACAAAGCCCAAACCAAATTCATGTTCCTCTTTGAAAAACATCTCGACCAATTAAAAACAAAAATTACCGGCAATCCTTGCACGTATATCCATCGCAATTCTGGCATCCCTTTAATTGGCAACGTCGCGTTCGGCATCGTCTATCGAAATTCATCAGTAATCGAAATCAAAACCAACAACGGCTGTAACTTAGACTGCGTCTACTGTTCGATTGGTGAAGGCCTCTCCTCAACTAAACATGACTTTGTTATCGAAAAAGACTACCTCATCGAACAACTCCAATCCCTTCTCGAATTCGTTGCCGAACCAGTTGAAATACATATTGGCGTTCAAGGTGAACCATTCTTATACGGCGACATGGAAAATCTCATCAGTGACCTACAACAGCTCAAACAAGTCCACACTATTTCCATTGACACCAACGGCACACTTCTCAACAAAGAAATCATCGATCGCTTAGCTAAAAATACCAAACTCCAAATCAACCTCTCATTAGACGCCATTGATGACAACATCGCAAAAGAAGTCGCCGGCACTAAATCATACTCTACCAAACACATCAAAGACGTCATCTCCTACGCCTCACAACATCTCAACGTCATCGTTGCTCCTGTCTTAACCAAAGGCTACAACGAACAAGAGATGGAAAAAATCATCCAATGGATTAAATCACTCAAACACCAGCCTAAATTAGGCATCCAAAACTTTCTTCGATATAAAACAGGCCGTAATATCGCCTCAGAGATTTCCTGGGATGAATTCTACAAACGCCTTCAACAGTTGGAATCCCAATACAACATTAAATTACAATGGACAAAAGATGACTTCCACGTCAAAAAAACTAAAGACCTGCCAAAACCATTCAAAGAAGGTGACATCATCACCGCAACCGTCAAAGCACCTGGCCGATTCCCTCACGAAGTCATCGCCGTTGCCAAAGACCGTAACATCGCCGTACCCTTATGCGACTACAAAAAAGAAAAACGCATTAAGATAAAGATTGGAAGGGATAAACACAATATATTTACGGGAACGCTGGTGAAATAGGCAGAAAAGTTTATATAATTATACTCTTTCCTATATCTCATGACCTCGACTGATTTACAATGGTTTGCTAAAACTAACTTACATCAATACAAAGGAGAATATGTCATCATCTCCAATCAACACGTCGTTTCGCATGGCAATAATTTAAAAGAACTCGTCGCATCTTTTCGTAAACAATTCCCCCAAAAAATCCCCCAAATCGCTAAAGTATCAACTGAAGACATATTAATACTATAACTTCATGATTGAATTTGAATTTAAAGAAGAAACTTCACATCTCTTTGGAACCGTCCTTCGTCCCGTAGCCGATATTTTTTTAAGAGACGCCCAAGGAAATAAAATTATTACCTTTTTCTACATTGATTCTGGTGCAGATATGACTTTGCTTCCGAAACAATTAGGCGAGCTGCTGGGGTTCACTATTAACAATGAAAAAATTATTAACATTGGTGGTATAGGAAATCAGAAAATACCTGCCATTTTAAAGAAAATAAATCTCATTTTTGGCGATAAATCATGTGAAGTTACTGTGGCCTGGGCTTTAATCGAAGAAGTTCCTCCTTTACTTGGCCGTAAAGATATTTTTGACAAATTCAATATTGTGTTTGACCAGCGCAAGAGAAAGATTTTATTTGTGGAATAAACTAGGCCAAAGACCGTAACATCGCCGTACCCTTATGTGATTATAAAAAAGAAAAGCGCATTAAACTAAAAATTGGCAGAGACAAACATAATATTTTTACCGGAACTGTGGTGAAATAAATTTAAAATCTATCTCTGCAAAAATAACTCTCTTTTATCCAACCATCGATCGTATATATCCAAAAACCTCATCAAAAAAAGCCGTGACGCTAGGAAAATCTTTCTCAATATTCCAATATGAAGATTCTCGAGAAGCCTGTCCATAATATGCATCTCTCTTTGCACTATATTTTATTTGTAATTTCATACAAGTGCTGTCTTATTTGTTCTAACCGTAATATCTATTCCTATCATACTTATTGGAAAATCGATTGTTTCCCAATGCACGTGTTCTTTTCGTTGCTCTTTTGTTTTATTCATTTCTACTGAAAAAGAAGGCAGCATCTCTATTCTTCCCGTTTGCTTCAATTCTTTAAAATGTACAATCAACACTTCCTCCCACCACCTCTTGAATTGCTCTATCTCTGTCTCCAGATACTTATTTCCCAGCAACTGCTGCATCACAAGATGTGTTTGTTTATCAAGTGTTTCCTCAATTGAAATTTCTTTAATTAAATCTTCAATCTGTTCGTGTAAATAATTTAAAATTCCTTTTCCCTTCTTTTCCTGTTCTCCCTCTGCTTCATTTGCAGGCATCAAATTAGAATTAAATGATTTTTTCTCTTTATTAATCTCATTTGCAAAATCCGTAACTGAACCATACATTCCTTCTTGATGCAATCTCTGAAGTTCTTCATTGATATATTTCACAACTTTTACCATCTCTTGCGGAAAGTTATCTGCGACAATCACAAATTCCTCCGCTAAACATTGCAAACATACCCCTATATGTTTATCCATCATCGAAGGCCAGCTTTCCATCTCTATATGGAAGTTCATGANAACTTTCTCAGAAGTAAAACCTGCATCCACGAATTTACGATATTTTAAAAACTGCTTTTGCCATATTTCTATCTCTGTAAGAAAAGAAGACAACTCTATTTTTGTTTGATGAAAATAAATCTGCAGCTTTGCTTCTGTTGTATCTGCAATTTGTCGAATCACTCTCGCACTTCCATCAGCCATCCCCTTCATAAAGAACTTTTAATATATATACCTATCTATAATCTAAAAGAGAGAAAAACAAAGAACTAAAATAAAAAAATAAATAAAAATAAACTCTTTTTACGCCATTCCAAACAAGCTTCGCACTTTGTATCCTAACGTTGCTTCATATTGTGCACAAGCTTTTTGTTCCACTTCTTTCTGGGCTTCAAATCCTGCAAGTACTTGTTTAAATTGCTCAAAATCTAATCGTACATTTCCTCCATTTGTCTCTTGGAACCGTTTGCAATCATACTCATGACCAACTCCAAATGAAAAAGGTACATATCCACAAGACAATTTTTCAGTTAATACTTCCCTATCATTAATCATGACTTGCTCAGGTAATTTTTGTGCATTTTTTGGACTTTTTGCCACTAATTGTTCTAAATCTCCTTTCTTACCAACATACGGTTGCAATCCGCTCCATCCTTCACTAATCTGCTGCGCTGACTTATGTTGGTCTTGGGATCCAGTATAAAACAAGAACGGTCTTCCTCGTTGTGTTGCATCATCCTTTGCTAACAATTCTGGGTGTACTACATATACTGCTGTTACGCTATTATTACTTGCCGTATGAAAATACGGATATTCTGTTTGATTTGTTTGTTTCATTTGTATTTTACCTCGATTATTTTTTTATTTCCATCTAACTTTCATAATTAGTTGTTATTGTCAAGTAGTTATTAATCAGTATATTTATATTTTTCTCATATTATTAATATGAATAATATAAATACCAAAAGATTTATATAATTAAACCTCTTCTTCCTAATTTATGAAACGCAAACTCATTGGCCAAGGCGCAGGAGGTATCACTCTCACTCTTCCCATCAATTGGCTTCGCGCTCATAATCTTGAAGTAGGTACCGAAATCGACCTTGCCGAAACTGACCAAGGCCTACTTATCACCACTCAATTTATTGCTAAAGAAAAAAACATCACTCTTGACCTCTCTTCCTACGATAAGCGTATGATTCTCAATTTTCTCAACCAAAGCTATCGCCTCGGCTACGATAACCTCAAACTCACCTACGCGACAGAAGAACAATTTCAAACCATAGCCCAAATCACCAAAGAAACTCTGCTCGGCTTCGAAATCGTCGAACACAAAAAAAATACTTGTCTTCTCCAAAACATCGCCGAACCAGATCCCGAAAAATTTGATACCATCCTTCGCAAAATCTTCTTACAGATTCTCGACCTCTCTGAAAAAGTCACAACCGACCTCAAAACCGCTAAACTCTCCCTCTCTTCAATCACCGAATCAAAACAACAGATAGATAAATTAACCAATTATACCAGAAGAACCATCATTCGTACCAAATCAAACAACCCTAAATCCACTCTTCTCTACTCTATCATCTCTCAACTCTCTTTAGTCAGCCATGCCTATTATTACATGTATCAATACGCCGTTGAAAAAAAGAAAAAACTCTCTCCTGAACTCCAATTCTATCTTATCGGTATCAACCAAATGCTGCGTACCTATTACGACGCCTTCTACACTAAAGATATGAACAAATTAAGCTTCATCAGCAAAATGAGAGATGAACTTCTACATCAAAACATTACTCTTTTAGAAAAAAGCACTCCCAACACCGCCGTCTTCATTGCCTCCATGCGTGAAATCATCCGCGCCATCCATATTTGCCTGCCATTTTCTGTTGGCTATTGGTTGGATGAAGGGAAAAAAGAATAACTACCACATCACCTGCATCGCCATCGGCAATCGTTGCCCAAACGTATTATGAGTAATAAAACTCTCGATATTTCTCAACATCTGCCTCTCTTCAGAAGTATTTGTCAATAAACCCTGATACGCTCGTATCGCTTCTACTGCTGCCGAACTCTGATACTCAATCTCATCATGCGCTTTTTGAAATGCGTGATATGTATCTCGTTTGTAGCCCCCTAATTGCTTCTTCTCCTCAACTAATTTCTCAACATTCAATCTCGCTTCTTGTGTTCGATAACCTGCAAGTAACGCATTCTGGTGAATCACACTAACAATATATCCTAATTTATACGAATTCAACTCCTCACCAACGCTCGCCGCTCTTTTTGCAATAAAATCTTCTCGTTCCGCAGCTGTCTCATACACTCCTAAAATCCCATTAAATAAATATAACCCGCTCATTCCTGCCTCATCCATCTGCGGTAACCCATACTGTAAACTATTAAAATCAAACGGAATCATCGTTCGCCCATCTGATGTCGCATTATTGCGCAAACAATTATCCTGCAGCCACGTTCCACCGCGATTCGCCAAAATCGCATCAATCTTCGACCCAATAACTGCCGTATAATCCTGTTTGAACTGCTCATCATATACACCAACTGCATTCATTACGCGATACGCCCAGAAATGTTCTTCCATATCTTCTAACGTAATCCCTCTATCATTCGGCGCAATTTTCTTCACTGACGCAAATAATTTAGCTCGATTATACTCCATTAAAAACTGCTGATCATCTACCCTCAACGTCTGATTAATCACTCCATTCAACGCACTACGAACTTTCAAATTTTGCCCTAAGAAATTTGTAAACTGTTCTCGCGTCTGCTCTATCTCTCCTGGCGTATGTAAAATATTCTCTAATGAATTACCTACATCCTCCACTACTAGTATCTGTTGGTCACTCCCTCGAAAAACTTCTGGAATTGGATACTGCTCTCCCAATTCCTCTCGCGCTGCTGTATAAATTCGACACTCAATATCCGTCAATTGTGCATTTGGATTCTGTTTTATATAAAACCGCTTTCCATCTGGCGAGTGTGTAACACCTAATATCGTACCTGTTCGACCTTGTGGCGATGACATATCTCTCTAAACGCAGTCCCATTTATAAAACTTTTGTAAGATTGTAACTTTAAAGTAGTAATTTATAGAAAGATTTATAAACAGTACTCTTTCCTACCCATCTATGTTAGCACAAAAACTAAAAACCCACCCTTTACGTCCAATTCTCGAAGAATTAGTACGCGGTATCCAATTAGGCATTGGCCATTTAGAAGAACAAGCCTATTCGCCTATTCATCTCACTGTAATGGACGTCCAGACACTCGATACCACTCGTCTTCCCGCCATTCTACGCGACTGTCAATCTCGCCACGGCACAAACTATACTATTAAACGCGCATATACCACAACCATTGCCTTTCGCACCCCTCAATGTACCCGTATGACCTCCTATGATTGCGTATTTTATCACGATGGCGAAGAACATGGCGTCTCCTTTCTTCCCCACGAAGGATTATTTGATATATTAGGATATGAAAATTAAAATAACTTTAAATAAACATAATTAAATCAAAACCATATGCCAACCACACAACAAAAAAAACAAGCCCTATCTTATATCGCCGGACTACTTGAAGCCTCTGGCATATATCACATTAACAGCTCAACAGACCGCTCTCTTTCAGGTAAAGAAAACAGCTGGGTAGCGCAGCAACCAAAATCATTTCAACTTCTTCTTGCCAACTGCTACACCCCCATCACTGATTTTACTACTCAATTCACCCACAATCGCTCCGGTAACATCTGGACCATACCTCTACTCTACAAAGATCAAAACACTTCATTCGTTCGCTTAGCTGAAAAAGAATCCTGGCGTGCCGACCAAAGTTTAAAGAGATATACACTTGAACAAATCAACGAAATGTTGCATCTGCGTGGCATCGAAAAAGAAGTACTTAGACTGTTCGGCAACCAAATCTCATATTACCAACCTAAAACCGAACGCTTGGAAGAAAGCATCCGCCAATTCCAACTCCAACCCGTAAATTTAGATTATAGTCATATTCGCCCTGGCGATCAAGGCTACGGCTTTGTCACTAATAGAGAAGCAGTAGACTATAAACTTCCTAAAGAAACAGAACGCATCACCACTGCACTTGCTATAACTCCTCACTCTGAAAATGACTATCAAAAACGCGGACGATTAGTTAAAACTCAGATTATGACCAAAGAGTTAGAAGAATCAACGTTCGGCCCCTCCCCCAAAGACATTGAAGCCGAATTACGCCAAACTGCAAAAAACGCCTACCCTCACTTAGATGAAGACGAAGCCTATCGCGTATATTGCGGTGGTGAAGAATAGAGAATTTCTCCACCAAATTTTTAATCCTAAACATTTTTAAACCAACATTCTAAAAATCATCCCTCATGACCATCCAACCCGAAATCGCCACCTTAGAACAACTCATCAAACAAACCACCCAACAGTTAGAGCAAGCAAAAAGAGATTTAGACAATTATAAACAACTCGTCAAACTAGGCACTGTCACTCTCGGCACACCGTTAGACGATTTCGTTTTCGTTCATCACACAGACGATCGTGAATACTGGCACAACTTTTATAGCGCCCTCGCAAATCTTTGCACAGAAGATACACCTATTATGATTGAATTTGATGGAACAACTTCTCGTTTAGTTAGAACAGTACATAACGGTCCGCATACGTATGGCAGTTCATACTACAACACCAAGAAAATAGGGATATTAACTTCCACAATTGAGTATGACATTCAAAAAGGAAATGTTCTTTTTCCAGTAGAATTTTATATTTCTAATTATGAAGAATTATTTGCACATAATCATGTAGAACGTAGTAATGGACCTTTAACTATTGCTGCTGGTTCATTTAAAAAATATGGGAAGCATGTTGATTATTACCGAGTAGAAGGAGATATCAGCGCCATTCCTCATGACTTCACCATGAAAATAATCTTTGGCAGCAAAGACGAATATCTCAAACGAAAAGCTCAACAACATTCTCAAAATTCAGAAAATATTGATTATTCCTCTTTATTCGAACAAAAACGCTTAGTCGGACCCTATGATCAGGATAAAAAAGTCCTGCGTTTAACCAATCAATGAGTCTCCTTCTCCTTCCCTTTCACAAACTCCCTCAATTCATCCGGCCACTCCTCTTCAATCTGCTTCTTCATCTTCGCAAGCTCTACAAAAATATCTTTGCGCATCGAACCAAACTCTACCAACCGCACTAACTCCTCTTTGATATACACCCCAACATCTTTCAACTGCCACACCTGCATTTTTAGTTTCTCCCGCAGTAATTCTTTCTCATCCGTCTCAGTAGCCAACTGCTTCGCCCACATTTTTGTATAGGAAAATTCCTCTTGTTTCTCTGCAACTTTCTTCTTCCCCATGTTAAGCGCAATCTTAGCTAGCACCATCTCATGCATCCGCTTCAAAAACTCATGCTTATCCTCAATTTTAATAACATCACTATACCCCTGTGCAATCAACCCAAACGCAAACGGACTAGGCAATCCCGCCTGCATCTCCTCAACTGTAATCATTCCCAAATTCACCTGTGAAATAATCAACTGCGCATGTGTAAAATCCATCAGATCCTCAAGCACCTCTCGCCGCGCTTCTTTGAGAATCGGAAAATCATCGCTAATTCGCTTTACCGCATTATACAAAATTTTACTCCCTACTTGCAATCGTCCCACATTCTTCTTTTTACCCATATATTCCCGCAAAATCATCAGCGCCCGCGTCGCACAATGCCTAAATCTGCGCTGCAACACCTCACTTCCTTCAATCGAATTCTTCATAACCATCTCAAAATCCTGCCCTTTCAATAACTCAAACGCCCGTTTCGCATTAAATGCTTTCTCTGCCGACACATAAAATCCATTATCATTCATCCCAATTTCTACATCCCGATGCTGCGAATGGCCGATAACATACGCTAAGCCGCGAGACAAACAATCATTCACTCTCCTGCCAAACAGCGTATTAAAAATAACATACGTCCGTCCTTTATTCACAAACGTCTCAACCGTAATGCGCCTATCAGACGGAATCTTGCTAAAATGATACTGCTCATAAAAATACTGATACATACTCTCCGCCGCTTTGGCATCAACATACAAATAGGAATCAATAAACTCTAAAATCTCCTCTTTAGTCCTCCGACCACGAAACTTCTCATCCATCAATCTGCGAAATTTCGAAATCTCCATTGCCAAATCAAATGACAAAGGCAGCATCTCGCTAAACCAGCTAGGCACCGTCGGCGGCCGATTCACTGACGTTGAAACCTGTGCCGTCATCCCTCGCGAAAATTTAAATAAATACACATTCCCTCCTAAAATAAAAACATCGCCTGGCCGCAATTTCTCCAAAAATCCTTCATCAATTTTTCCCACAACTTGTTCGCCCACTTTCACCGTCACATACGTCTCTTCCGGAATCGTGCCAATATTGGTCATATACACAACTCGCGCCATCTTTCCTTTCTTACCAATATTTCCTGTCTCTAAATCATACCAAATCCGCGCATACACATATCTCTCCTCTAAACTCACATAATAACCTGACAGATACTTCACCACTTCAAAAAAATCATCCCAAGTAAGTGTATGATAACAATAACTTCCTTTAATCAGATGAAACATCTCATAAATATTTGTAACTGCATTAATCGCAATCCCATAAATATGCTGCACCAGTACATCAAGCGCATTGCGTGGGATATGCACTCGATCAATTTTTTTCTCCATCGCCGACTTTAACAACAACGCACATTCCACCAAATCATCTCGATCCATCACAATAATACGCGCTTTCACCGTCGAATGCAATTGATGACCTGCGCGACCCGCTCGTTGCAAAAACCGCGCAACCGACTTTGGACTACCTAAGCATACTACCAAATCCACATATCCAATATCAATCCCCAGTTCCAATGATGTCGAAGAAACAACAACCTTCAGCTTTCCCTCCCGTAAATCCTGCTCCGTTTTGAATCGCATCTCTTTACTTAAACTCCCATGATGCGCCGCAATATTTTCAGCCGTATACGAATCCGGAAACATCTCTTTGAGTGTATGCACAACTCGCTCCGTCGCTGAACGAGTATTCGTAAAAATCACCGTCGTCTTATGCTCAGCAACAAGACTATGAATCAACTCATACATCTTGCGATGCTTCAACATATACGAATCATCAACTAAACTACGTACCGGACTTAACACCTGTAAATCCATCTGCTTGATAAACTGCACATCTACAATCACACAATCCCGCTCCTCATCGCCTTTGTATCCCACAAGATAGCGCGCAATCTCCTCCAGTGGCGCAATCGTTGCTGATAACCCCACTCGCGACATCCCAATAGACATTCCCTGCAGCCGCTCAACCGATAAATTCAAATGCACCCCTCGCTTATTATCTGCTAACGCATGAATTTCATCAATAATCAGCCACTGCACATCGCGAAGCTTCTCTTGAAACTTGACACTATTCAACATAATCGCCAGCGACTCTGGCGTCGTAATCAAAATATGTGGTATGTACTTCAACATCTTCGCTTTCTCTGACGCCGTTGTGTCGCCAGTTCGCACAGAAACACGTATTCCTAACTTTCTTCCAAACACTTCTTCAATTTCCTGCAAAGGATTCAATAAATTAAATTGAATATCATAATTGAGTGCTTTCAGAGGCGAAATATATACACAATACACTTTATCCTCCAGCAGCCCTTTATCTGCCGTATCCACTAACTCATTTAAAATTGCCAAAAAACCAGTCAAAGTTTTAGTAGCACCAGTCGGCGCAGAAATCAACACATTTTTCCGTTGATGAATCTCCATCACTCCATATAATTGCGGCAGCGAAAACTCTTTGAACTTTGAAAAAAACCATTTGGTAACATACGGATGCAAAATCGTCTTCAAATGCAGCGGTTCAGATGGTTGTTCAAGTTTGGTCAACATAAATAAGAGAGTAATAATTAGTATTATATCCTCTAATAGCTATTTCTGAACGTGATTTATAAGAATTATGTG
>JGI1358J11329_10001679_pt1 | contig 18052 bp, 17 predicted proteins | sample Subgroupgradi54m_FD_11329 | JGI IMG/M metagenome (IMG submission 11329)
TAATACTCTCTAAAAGCTTCTAAAACCAATGAAAACGGTTTGTAGGAGTATCTTAGAAAGTATCATGTGATTTGTCAAATACATCGACTATATAAAGCTTCTGTTTGAAACTCATATATAAAATTTATTGCACTAGAAACTATGAGCTATGACTAATTTAGACAGAACAAAAGAACATTTAAAATAATTTTAAAAAGTCTTTTAATTATTTCTCTAAGACTAAAAATATGTTTAAAGCAACAATATTAGATCTAAAAAATTTTATAGGAACATTAACAAATATTGAAAATCCAAAATCAAATGGATTTTATTATTTGAATAATACTTCAAGATCAGACTTAGAAATTTTAACAGATCATCTTTCTAATATTGAAGATCAAGAAAGAAAAGAAATTAGAAGAATATTAAAAAGTTAAAGCAATTCTTTCTCTTTTTTCACACCAAGTTCTTTTTTAAGAAGAGAAATTTGATCTCTTAAGGAAATAGCAAGTTCGAAATCAAGTGCTTCAGCAGCTTCTCTCATTTCTTTTTCAAATTGAAGAATAAGATTTTCTTTTTCTTTAGAAGGAATATGTTTTGTATCTCTAAGAATAATTGTTTGTTCTTCAATAGGTTTAATAATCGTTCTAGGAATAATATGATGTTTAAAGTTATACGCTAATTGTAAATTTCTTCTTCGTTCTGTTTCTGTTAAAGCATTAGCCATAGAATCAGTAATTTTATCTGCATAAAGAAGAACTTTAGCATTGACATTTCTTGCAGCTCTTCCAATAATCTGAATCAAACTTTGCTGATCTCTTAAAAATCCTTCTTTATCTGCATCTAAAATTACAACAAGCCCAAGTTCAGGAATATCAATCCCTTCTCGAAGTAAATTAATACCAACCAGAACATCAAATTTTCCTAAGCGAAGTTGTCTTAAAATTTCACTTCTCTCTAAAGTCTTTACTTCTGAATGTAAATAACGAGTTTTTATTCCTAAGGAAGCAAAATAATCAGAAAGTTCTTCAGCTAATTTCTTAGTTAAAGTTGTAACTAAAATTCTATCTCCTCTTTTTAGAGTTAATTCAATTTCAGATACTAAATCTTTAAGTTGGCCTTTAGTAGAACGTACAAAAACTTCAGGATCAACTAAACCAGTAGGCCGTATAATTTGTTCAACTACATTAAGAGAATATTCTCTTTCATATTTTCCAGGAGTAGCACTCACAAAAATTGTAGGTTGTTTTTTCATAAAAATTTCAAATTCAGTAAATTTTAAAGGACGATTATCTAATGCACTGGGCAATCTAAATCCATAATCAACAAGAGTTTGTTTTCTTTGTTTATCCCCTTGATACATTGCATGAAGTTGAGGGATCGTTTGATGACTTTCATCAATTAAAATTAAAAAATCGTCTCCAAAATAATCAAGTAAACAAAAAGGTTGTTCTCCTTCAGTTCTTCCGTCAAAATGCCTTGAATAATTTTCAATACCCTTACAAAAACCAATTTCTCTCATCATCTCTAGATCGTAATTTGTTCGTTGTTTTAATCTATGAGCTTCTAGTGATGCTAATTTAGGAAGTTGTTCAACAAGTTCTTCTTCAATTTTTAAAAGTGAAGTTTCCATCTCTTCTTTTGTAGTTACAAAGTGTCTAGCAGGAAATAAAAAATAATGATCTAAATGTTGTTTTAAAGTTCCAGTAGTCCTCTCTAAAATGCTTATTCTTTCAATTTCATTTCCAAAAAGTTCAATTCTTAAGATGTCTCGTTCATGACCTGGAATAAGATCAATAACTTCTCCTTTAACTCTAAATCTTCCACTTAAAATTTCCATATCATTTCGTTCATAATGAATGTCTAAAATTTTAAGAAGTAATTCAGTACGAGTAATTTTCATTCCTTTAGAAAGCTCAAATCCCATTCCTAAAAAATTTTTAGGATTACCTAAACCATAAATACAAGAAACACTGGCAACAACAATAACATCTTTTCTACTCATTAAAGAAGCAGTAGTACTAAGCCTCATACGTTCTATTAAAGGATTAATCTGAGAATCTTTTTCAATATACTGATCTTTACTAGGTAAATAAGACTCAGGTTGATAATAATCATAAAAAGAAATAAAATATTCTACTCTATTTTCAGGAAAAAGAAATTTAAATTCTCGATAAAGTTGTGCTGCCAAAGTTTTATTATGAACAATAAGTAACGTTGGCTTTTGAATTGCTTGAATAACATTCGCCATGGTGAAGGTGTTATGGACGAATATATTACCATAACCTGCAGTAAAGGTTTCATTGTCCTTTATAGAAAGGTCATAAACATAACCTGTAGAAGATTTTATTTTGTTTATACCAGTTATCTTTCTAAAGTTATAATCTATGAGTTTTGAATAAATTTCATAGTCTTTATCTTTTTTTGAAATAAAATAAATGAATTTAGCAAATATTTTCTTTGAAGGAAGTTTTTTTCCGCTTTCTAACACAGAAATGTAGCTTCTTTCGCAGTTCATGGCAGAACTTAAATCTTTTTGAAAGAGATTGAATTTTATTCTTATTTCTTTTATGAACTTTGAGCAATTGGGTATTAAATCTACATTAGTGTTCTCATTCTGATTGATAATTTTAGAAAGCTTTTCTTTCTTGTAATCTATTGAAAATGAGACTTTTTCTTTGAATCTTAGTAAATTGTTTTTTCCAGATACGGAAAGGATAAAGAATTGTTTGCCTTTTACTTTTTTTGGTCGTATTCTTGAGGTAATCTGAAATCTCAATAGTAAATTCCTTATGTCATTAACCAATTCTTCTGAACCGGAACAGTAAGTGACATACTTATCTTCCACACATCCATCTCCGTCGAAAGTAGCTTGTAGAAAGATGCTTAGTTGATCATTAGTGAGATTATAAAAAAGAGAAGGTATTCGTTTATAGAATGAGGTTTTTCCGCAGGAGAGGAACAAATTTGCAATAATTATCGAGTTATATTGTACATCATTGATGTTTCTCTGATTAAAGTGAAGGCCGATTGAATCAAAGAAGCTTTTACAAATTTTTTGCAATTCCTTATTCTGATTAGAAATTAATAAGTATTTGAAAGTATTATGGCCTTCAGCTAAGTATAATCCTGCAAATGTTAAAAAGCATTCATCTATTTTAATTAAAGGTGAAACTGTATCGCCTTTGGTGATGATTTTAATGAGGGGGTAAACATCTTCTATTTTTTGATCGATTAAGTTAAGATATTGAAAAAGTTGGCTTTGGGTAATTCCTCTTTCTTTTGTTCTATTGAGAATTTGTTTAATCTTCCAACCTGAAGCACGATGAGTTTTTAGTAACTGTTTGATTTTAGTGAAATCCTTATCAAACTTAAGAATGAGCTCTTTTATTGATACGTTAAAATTTGAATTATATTTGAGGAGATTGATAAACTTCAGGTTTTTTTCTGGTAAGGGTAAGTTTAAGGAAGTGGGGAGGTAATCTCCCCTGGAGAGGTCCCTCGTTTTACATAATTCAAATTTGAGATTATTAAATCTGAAGCAGTTATGATTTTTGGTAACTCTTATTTTAGAATAATCGTCTAGAGTTATCTCATAAACGTATTCTTCTTTATGTTTAGAAACTTCTAAAATCTCTTGTTCTTGGAGAACATGACTTTTAGGATTAAAGGAATAAATCTTATTTCCTCTAACTGATTGATAAGAAGTATCGTTTATTTTTTTAGGCTTGGTTAAATTTTTTTCTACAAACTCTCCAATTTTTAATTTTTCAATGAACCCTTCTCGATTTCTAATGATAATAATGTCTTTGTAATCTAAGCTTTTTCCAGATCCAGTAACTCCTAAAAGTGTTTGAAATTTTTTTCCTTTTTTTATGCCTTCAAGAAGTTGTTTTATTGCTTCTGGTTGTGAACCACTTGGTTTGTAAGGAGAAATAAGGTTAAAATTCATGTTTCACCTAAACTATGTTTGTTTCTTAAAAGTCTTTGGTAAGTAATTGCAAATCTATGTGCTTCATCGCGAATTGCTTGCAAAAGTTGTAATCCTTTATTTTTTCTTTCTATTCTTAATGGTTCTGTTTTTCCATAAACATAAATTTCTTCAAACCGTTTCGCAAGAGAAATAAGTGTTAAATTTTTATATTTTTTAGTAAGCACATGAGCTGCAGCATGAAGTTGACCTAAACCCCCATCAACAACAATTAAATCAGGAACATCTAAACGTGTAGATAAACTTCCAAAATATCTCCGTTGTATAACTTCACTCATAGCTAAATAATCATCACCGTTAGTTTGAGCATTTATTTTAAATTTTCGATAATGGGTTTTATCTGGAAGACCATTTTTAAAAGAAACCATCGAAGCAACAGTATTTGTTCCACTTAAATGAGAAATATCAAAACATTCTATCGTTTTAGGAAGTTTCTGCATTCCTAAAAAATGTTGTAATGCAAGAACACCTTCACTTCCTGCAAAAAATGTAGAATTAATATTATTACTGACAAGGTCAAGAAGTTCTTTTTTATCTCCCTTCAAAGGCACAAGAAAGGAAATTTTATGTTGTGCTTTTTTACTTAAATATTCTTTAAGGATGTTATCTATTCCACAAGGTAAAATAAGTTCATTTGGAATGAGAACAGTATCATAATATTGCACTAAAAATTCATTTAGAAAATCTTCATAATACGCAAAACTGAAAGCTTGTTTTTCTTCTAATAATCCTTTTCGTATAAAAAAAAGAAGTAAAAAAACTTCACCATTAATAATTTTATAATTTAAAACATGTGCATCAACCAAACGATGCATTTCCATAACTTGTTTTTCCTTTAAAGTTTTTAAAGCAAGAATTTGATTTCTTAAACTTAAGGCATATTCATAATGAGTTTTAAGAGAAGAAGTTTTCATTTTTTCAGTAAGTTCTAAAATAAGATCATCAACGTTTCCTGCTAAAATTTTTTTCACTTGAGAAATTCTTTCAGTATAATTATGAAGATCTATCGTTTTTTTCAATTTTAGGGAAGGTTTTCTCGTAAGAATTTTAAAATTACGAGTAATAATATCAAAAACAAGATTTCTAATTGCTCCAGAAACAAATGGACCATAATAATTTCCTTTCTCTTCCCTCTGACGTACAACTTCAATCCAAGGTAAATCCCAATCATGTAAAAGAAGATAAGCATACCTTCGAGAATCTTTTAAATCTAAGTTAAATTTTGGATAATATTTTTTTATTAAATTATTTTCTAATAAGAAAGCTTCAATTTCAGTACCAGTAATAAAAATATCAATATCATGAGTAAAAGAAACAAGCAATGAAGTTTTCGGATCTAATTCTTTTTTCTGAAAATAACTAGAAACCCTTTTTTTTAAGTTTTTTGCTTTTCCAACATAAATAATTTTTCCTTCTTTATCTTTAAATAAATAACAACCTGCGTCCTCAGGCAAGAAAACAATATCATTAATTTTTACCATTTTATTTAAATCCTTTTCCTTAAAAGAGGTGCAAGAAATTCCCCAGTAATACTTGAAGTTTTAATAAGTTGTTCAGGAGTTCCCTCTGCAATAATGTTTCCACCCCCATCTCCACCTTCAGGACCAAGATCAATAAGATAATCGCAAGATTTAATGACTTCTAAATTATGTTCAATTAAAACCATCGTATTTCCTTTATTTACTAGATTATGTAAGACTTCCAGAAGTTTTTTTACATCGTGAAAATGTAATCCAGTAGTTGGTTCATCTAAAAGATACACTGTTTTTCCAGTTCCTCGTTTTGCAAGTTCTTTTGTTAACTTTATTCGTTGTGCTTCTCCTCCAGAAAGTGTTGTGGCACTCTGACCAACTTTAATATATCCTAAACCAACATCACAGAGTGTAGCAAGTTTTCGATGAAGAGAAGGAATTGCTTCAAAAAGAAGAAGTGCTTCTTCCACACTCATGTTTAATACATCTGAAATAGAAGCATTTTTATAAGTAATTTTTAAAGTTTCAGCATTATATCTTTTTCCCTTGCATTCTTCACATTCAACATACACATCAGGTAAAAAATTCATTTCGATTTTGATAGTTCCATCACCAAAACATTTTTCACATCTTCCTCCTTCAACATTAAAAGAAAATCTTCCTTGATCATATCCTTTCATTTTAGCTTCTTTAGTCGAAGCAAATAAAATTCTTATTTCATCAAAGGCTTTTATATAAGTTGCAGGATTACTTCTTGGAGTTCTTCCAATAGGACTTTGATCAATCACAATAATTTTATCAATTTTACCATTGATAATAATTTCTTTATGTTTTCCAGGAACAGTATGTGCCTGATCAATTTTTTTAACTAAACCTTTATAAATAATTTCTTCTAAAAGTGTAGATTTCCCAGAACCACTAACACCTGTTAAACAAGTAAGAACACCCAAAGGGATTTTAACATCAATATTTTTTAAATTGTGTTCTTCGCATCCTTCAAAAAGTAAAAAACCATTTGGAGAACGTCTCTGTAAAGGAACAGGAATAGATAATGCTCCAGAAAGATACTGCCCAGTAAGAGACGTTTGATGAGAAATAATCTCTTGCAAAGTACCACGAGCAATAATTTCTCCACCATGAATTCCAGCACCAGGACCCATATCAACAATATAATCAGCATGACGAATCGTATCTTCATCATGTTCTACAACAACTAAAGTATTTCCTAAATCTCTTAAGGTACGTAATGTTTCAATTAAACGCATATTGTCTCGTTGATGGAGTCCAATAGAAGGTTCATCTAAAATATAAAGAACCCCCATTAAATTTGAACCAATTTGAGTAGCAAGTCTAATTCGTTGTGCTTCTCCTCCAGATAAACTTCCAGCTTGTCTAGCTAANGTTAAATAAGATAAACCAACATCTCTTAAAAAAATAAGTCGGGAACGTATCTCTTTNAAAATTAAACTCGCAATTTCTAATTGTTTTTTATTTAAAACAAGTTGATCAAAAAAAGAAATACATTGACGTAGAGACATTTCTGTGAGTTCTATAATTGATTTTTCTCCAACAGTTACAGCAAGAATTTTATGTTTTAATCTTTTACCTTGACAGCTAGGACATTCTGAACTATGCATATATTTTTCAAGTTCAGTTTTTCGATAATCTGATGCTGTACTTTTATATAATCTATCTGATTGAGGAATAATTCCTTCCCATCCATCTTCAAAGTTCATATTTGCCCCATTAGACCATTTTCCATTTAAAGGTTCTTTAGTACCATAAAGAAGAATATTCATTTGATCTTTTGTTAAATCTTTTAAAGGTGTAAAAATGGTAAACTTATGTTTTTTTGCAACAACTTGTAATTGTTGTCCTCTCCAACTAAGATCCATTTTTCCATAGAGTGCAACTCCACCATCCATAATACTTTTTGTTAAATCTGGAAGAACAAGTTCAGGATCAAATTCTATTTTCATTCCTAACCCCTTACAATCTTCACACGCACCAAAAGGACTATTAAAAGAAAACATTCTCGGTTGTAATTCTTCAAAAGAAACATCACAATGAGGACAGGCCATCAAAGAAGAATAAAATTGTTCTTTACCTTTAGAATCAAGAACAAAAACTAAACCCTCCCCTTTTAAAAGAGCTTGTTCTATCGCTTCATTGAGTCTTGAAGTATCATTAATTGAAACTCTATCAAGAACAACATCAATATTCTGTTTTTTATAACGATCAAGTGTAATGGTTTCATCAGTCCTATAAATTTTATCATTTACTCTCACTCGCGTATATCCTTCTTTTCCAAGATTTTTTATTAATTGCTCATACGTACCTTTTTTTTGTCTAATAATTGGTGCAAGAAGAGTTATTTCTTCTTTAAAATCATGAGAAATTTTAGTAGTGATTTGTTCAGGAGTTTGTGATTGAATAGGAATATTATGTTCTGGACAATGAGGTAAACCAATTCTTGCATAAAGAAGACGTAAGTAATCATAAATTTCAGTTACAGTTCCTACAGTACTTCTCGGATTATTTGTTGTTGTTTTTTGTTCAATAGAAATAGCAGGAGACAATCCTTCAATAGCATCAACATCAGGTTTACTCATAATTCCTAAAAATTGTCTAGCATAAGCACTTAAGGATTCAACATATCTTCGTTGTCCTTCTGCATAAAGCGTATTAAAAGCTAACGTAGATTTCCCAGATCCAGATACTCCAGTAAGAACAATAAATTTATCTCTAGGCAAAGTAACAGTAATATTCTTAAGATTATGTTCTCTAGCCCCCCGAATAATAATATCTTTCATTCTAAATGAAAGTATAAAATATCTTTATAAATCCTGCGCGTCTATCCTATGTCGTGTCGTCCACAGTTGAGAAGTAATCTCTAGGTTAGAAAAGAGAGATTATAGAACACATAAAAATTGAAGAAGAAAATTGGAATCAATTTTAATTATTAACAAAAAGAAAAAATAAGGGGATCTAAAAAAGAGATATAATACATAGGTAAATAGTTAACAGAAAAGATACACAATAAAAAATGATAACGCCCTGGCCGAGAGTTGAACTCGGGTTAGGACCTTACTTTGAAACTTTAATAAAGTTTGTTGACAGGGTCCTGTGCTAACCACTACACTACCGTTGCCATTAACTCCAACTAAAGAGTTAATAAGGGCAGTAATCTGCCAGGGCTAAGAGAAACGAATTAATCATCTTTATAAGGTTTTTTATTAAGAATAAATAATCTTTCTTTAATTGTAGTATTTGGAGAACAAGAACCAAATTTTTTCCAAAGTTCAATTTTAGTCAAATGTTTAGGATTAGAAAATCCAATATATTTTAACCAAAGATTCAAATTATTTTTTCCATAAAGCTCTATTTGATAAGAATTAAATTTTTTACCATTAACAATTTTAATAAGTTCATAAACAAAAGAGTTAATTTGAAAAAATGAAAGAAAATTTTTCAACTGATAAACAAAATTTCTATGTGCAAAATTTGCAGTGATAACTGGATAAGAATGTGTTTTTCTTTTATTTTTTTTAAAAGTGACACTAAAATCCGTATCTGCAATTCCTTTTAAAAATTTAGCTGTAAGATTTCTATTTTCTAAAGTATAAGGAGGAATCTTCATAGTTTTAGGACCAGCAACAAGACCATAAGAAAGAAGTTGTTTAATAAAAGATTTTGAATAAACAGCAAGAGCAATGGCATTTTTATTTTTATGTTTCCAAACAGAAACATTAAAACCAAAGAGATCTTTAATCATAGGTTTAACATAATTAACAAGATAATCAAAGTCTTCTTGAGAATGTCCTGTTATAACCGTTCTATGGTTGCCATTTATTTTACTTGAATAAATATTTCCATCACCAAGCATAATACCTAAAAATTCTGAAAGTTTACTCCGGTTCATAACAATAAAAAGAATCAAAAATTTATAAAGATTAAAGTAAAATTTTTGAAAAAATATTCAATCTAAAATACTTTCCTAAAAAAAGTTTATCTAAAATAATTTTTAAGAACTTCTAGAGCAGGAGGCTTTTCAAGACAATGTGCACCATAAGAAGTTGCAGATGCAATGATCTCAGGTGTAAAAGTACCACTATTTAAAACAATTTTTTTAAGTTTATTAGATTTATATCCTAAAATATCTCCTAAATCATTTTCCACATCTTGAAATTTTGTTCTTAAAACATCTAATCCAGATAATTTTGAGTTCATAGAATTATCTAAAAGTGCATAATCCACACCAAAATTTCTAATAACTTCAAGAGCAGCTTCTCCACTTGTAACAAGTATAAGATTATAATCCTCAACAAATACTCGCGAATAAGCTGTTAAAATTCTCGTTTCATCATCTGCAATAAGTAAAAAAGGTCTATCTTTGTTTTCTGTCATTTTTATATTTTCTCCAAAATAATAAATTTGGTACTATTAGAGAGTAAATAAAGTTTACGTTTTTAACAATTTCCTTCTCTAGATTTGGCAACATAATGTGGTGTAATTCCAACTAAAAAATGAACAACATCATTAAAATCAGCAAGATCTGTAGGTTTAGTATAATAAGCACCACCAGAAGCAAGAAGTTTAGCTTTTAATAAAGGACAGTCATTACTTGTGAATAAAATATTTTTTCCAGGAAAATCTAATTTTCTTTCTTTTAAGGTAGTAATGATTTCAAGTCCTGAATATCCTGGCATATCATTATCTAAAATATTTAAATCAAAGAAAGATGCATGACCCTGATTTATGAGAATATCATAACTTAATCTTCCATCTTCAGCAACAACAACAGAATATTTATGTCCCTCAAGAGTACCTTGATAATTAACTAAAGGCTTTTGACTATAAAGTGTTGTTTTACTTGCAGTAAATTCATCAAATAAATCTTCTAAAGCACATTTAATGAGTGTACGATTACCAGGGCAATCATCAGCCATAAAAATATTAACGAGATCACTCGTTCTAGGTGTAGTATCCATATTTCCTCCGGAACAAATAAAAAAAGAAAGTAGTATTTATAAAGCTTATGTTTATTTTCACGCAAAAATAATGGTCCCCGCCGCCAGACTCGAACCAGCAACCTGTCGGGATCAGCTATCTGTTTTTCATTTCTAGCATAAAACCTTGATCAAACAGCGAATTTATCTACAGCCGACTGCTCCACCATTAAGCTAGGCGGGGACATAAAAAACAAAGTTCATAAGTATTTAAAAGTTACTCCAAAAAAAGCAACATGAAAAAAGATTTTTAATAAATAAGATTTATTTTTTAATTCTGAGAATAATCTATTCTAAATCCCTACAATAATCTACTTTAGAATTAAGAACAAGAGTAGAAAGATCATTATCTCTCTGTCTAAAAGTTTCTTCTGTACAATCTAAATTTTCAAGAGGATGGAGTTTTCTATAACATTCTATTTGTTTATTAATCTGACCCCTAACAAATTTAGATTGATCTGATGCAAAACCAAGAGTAAAATCATAGCAACTATACCCCATTCCGATTAAAGAACTTAAAACTAAAGTTGTAACTCCTAAAGTTTTCAAAGAGCTTTTAGCCAATTCTTTGTAAACCAAATTTTTATCAAACATAAAGAGAAACAATTAAGAAAAATTTAAGAAGATAATGGTTTAGTTAATCCTTAACGCCAAGCCATTTCAAAACACCATTAAAAAAACTAGCAGCAGGTAACTCTATATGTTCATTATATTTTAAATTTAATAATTCAGCTGCAAGTTTCTTGTATTGAACTGCAGCAGCACTTTTTGGATACACATGAACGACACTTTCTTTATTCGCTAAAGCAAATTTAACAGCTCGATCTTCAGGAATAACACCAATAATTGGAATTTCTAAAATTGATTCTATATCTTTTAAAGCCATATCTGCATTTTTAGAATTAGTTTTTGTAATCAACACACCTAAAATTTCTTTTTTTAATTCAAGACACATTTTTACAGTTTTAAGAGCATCAGTAACTGCAGGCATTTCTGGATTTGTAATAATTAAAATTTCATCAGAAGCTTTCATTCCAGCTAAAGCTTCTCTACTTAATCCAGGAGAACCGTCTAAAATAATAAAATCACTATGTCCATCTAAATCTTTTAAAACATTTCCAAGCTGTGTATGATCTACTTTTTTTGCGTCTTTAAGAGCAATACTTGCAGGTAAAATTTTAATACCACTTCTATGGGGAAAAACTGCTTCACGAGCATCATTCTTTCCTCTTAAAACATCATGTAAAGTAACAGGAGCAACAGGCATTCCTAAATAAACTCCTAAATTTGGAGAAGTTAAATTTACATCTACAACAGTAACATTTTTTCCAAAATAATTTAATGCAACTCCAAGGTTAACAGCACTCGTTGTTTTACCAACTCCTCCTTTTGCAGAAATACACCCTATTATTCGAGAGACAGACATAGTAATTTCTATATATAAAGAATTAATAAACCTTTCTGAAAGAAAAAAAGCTCCAAAGAAAAATCAAATCATATTTATAATTTCACCAAGATGTTTTTTTAAAGAATAAAGTGTTGGAGGCCTATAAGAAACATCTCTTTTTACTCCTTCTTCTTTTAAGATTCCTAAAGACAGAAGTTTTTTAGCAAAATTCCTTTTGTCAAACATCTTATTAAAAATGATTTCATAGATCATTTGAACTTGACTTAAAGTAAATTTTTTTGGAAGTAAAGAAAAAGCAACAGAGTATATTCAAATTTCCCTGTAAGCCTTTGTAAAGAATAATCTAAAAAAAGAGAGTAACTATCTTAATTTCCAATTAAAGTTCTCATATAACTAACAAAATCTTTCGTTCTTGTTAAATAATCATAAAGATGTTCAACTTTAACTTCAGAAGGTTTCATTCCTTTTAAATTTAAAGCAACATTTTTTCTAAATTCTTCAGAAACAGTATACTCTGCTTTATCAATTTTTTTAAGTAAGTTATACAACATCAAATATTTTTTTCCTTGATTATTAAAGAGTTTTTTAACAAGAAGAACTCTTTCTTTAACAGTGAAAGGGACTAAGGGAATTTTTCCTTCTTTTCTTAAAGATTCTAAATATTCAGTCATAGAAAGCTCATAGGCAGCAATCATTCTTGTAATTGCATTCTTCATAATATCACAAGTTCTTGTATATTTCAAAGAAACAAAGACTAAATGATCTGCTCTCTTTAGTTCTTCTTCTGGGGTATCTATATTATTTTCATACATGTTTTTCCCTCATATAAAGACTAAGTAAGCTTAAAAACTCTCGAACTGAAGAAAGATACGTTCGTAATAATTCAGGAGTTAACTTAGTTAAACGACTATAATCTTCATTACAAAGAACGTATGCATCTTTTCTGGAAAATTCTATAGGACTTCGCTGATGCTGATCAACTAAAGATTTTAGGTTTTTTATAATCTTACAAACCTCCGGACGTATATCAATTTTACCCATTAAATGAGACTCAAAAAGATCTATTCTTGATTGAAAGTCAGATGGTAAAAGATGAAGACGCTTATATAGCTTTTCATAAAGAAGAAAAGCATAAACTGCCTTAAATCCAGAAATATGAAGATTATAGACAAGAGCAAGCAACAGTTTATTATCTTTAAGAAGAGGATAACTAACATACATTAAATGATCTGCAGTTTTAAAAGCAATGATTGCTTCTTGCATAACTTTTGTATATTCTTCCATTTAAAAAAGAGAGTTACTCATTCTTTAATGCTAAAATTGCGCCGGCAAGATCTCCTTTGTTTTTTTCTAATGCTTCTCTTGCTTCTTCTTTACTTACACCTGCTTGTTCTGCAACAGTAAGAATATCTTCTTCAGATAAATTTGCTTCTTCAGTAATTTCTCCTGTTATTTGCAAGCTTTCCTGTCCCATCATATTAATTTTGACAACATCAGGATTTCTTACAATAATATTTTTATCTTTTGTTTTAATAACAACTTCATAAGCATCAATTTTAAGCTGTTTAACTCCAAGTTTTTTCATAGCTTGTTCTAATTGTCTTGGATTTAAGTTCGGCATCATGATAAAAAGAAGAAAGTAAACTTATATAAAAACCTAATTATTTAACAAAAAATGAATTTACAAGATAAAATAAGATGATTAATCCACTAGAAGCTCAAGTATCTGTTTTTAATTTTTCAAAAGAGAAAGATAAAGATTTATTTACTTTTGATTATAATAAATTAAAAGAAAAGTATTTTTCTGCCTTCTCTCCAGAAGAGGATCTAATTTTATATAAGGGGGCAATAAACGGATTTGAAAAAAAAGGGTTTCTTTCAGGAGCATTAAAAGAACAAAGAAAAGATCATTTAGAAGAAATTAAAAGAAGTTTAGAGGAAGGAGAAGAAGAAAAAATTAAGATGATATTCGATCGTCATACTTCTTATTATAATTATACTCCCTTTCTTTCAGCAACCTTTAATCCGCAAATGGCACAAACATTTGCAAGCACAAGTGCACATAGGATGTATGAAAGAACAATATATCAACTTAAAATAAAAGCAAAAAGAAGTATTTTAGAGTGTTATGATACTGGATACTGTGGAGAATCAAAAGAAATCTTAATTCTTGGAGCAATTTTTCCAGAAGAAATTACTGCAATTAAGATAATGAATGATGACGCCAACTCTGAATTATTAGATGAAAAAAATAGTTGGATAAAAAGAAAGCCAGATAAATTATCAAAAAATAAAGAAGTAAAAGACAAAAATAATTGGTTAAAAGTATAAGAAACTTATTTTTTCCAGTCTTTTAATAACTGTAAAGCTAAACGAAGTCCAACACCTGTGCCGCCCATAGGTTTTAAAACATCTTTATTGTTAGAGGTATAAGCCGTTCCAGCAATATCTAAATGTGCCCATTTTTTACAATCAACAAACTCTTGTAAAAATAAAGCAGCAGTAATTGCTCCTCCTTCACTAGGTCCGCAGTTTTTAATATCCGCAACATTACTTTTAATATAATCCTTATATTTTTCAGACAAAGGTAGTCTCCAGACTTGTTCATCAACTTTTTCTCCTGCCAAGTTAATTTTATCAAACAGAAGAGTATCATTACTAAAAACTCCAGTAAAAAATTCTCCTAGTGAAACAACACAAGCCCCAGTTAACGTAGCAAAATCAAGAACAGCAATAGGATTAAATTGTTTGGAATACACTAAAGCATCAGCTAAAATTAATCTTCCTTCAGCATCAGTATTAATAATTTCAGAAGTTTTTCCATTAGAAAAGGTAATAATATCTCCCGGTTTATACGCATTTCCACCAGGTAAATTTTCAGTAGTCGGAACTAAACCAATAATTTTATAAGGTAATTTTAATCGAGCAGCAGCTTGTAAAATTCCTAAAACAACAGCACCACCACTCATATCAAATTTCATCTCATCCATATTTTTAGCTGACTTTAAAGAAATTCCACCAGAATCAAAAGTAATTCCTTTTCCAACAAAACAAATTGTTTCTTTTCCGCCACGATATTCTAAGACAATAAATTTTGGAGGATGACTACTTCCTTTGTTAACTGCTAAAATACCCCCCATCCCTAATTTTTCCATATCTTTTTTTTCTAAGATTTTACAAGTTAATCCATATTTTTGAGCAATTTTTTTAGCTTCTGTAGCTAAATACGTAGGAGTAACTAAGTTACTTGGTTTATTCTGTAAATCCCGAACATAATAAAGTGTATCAAGAACAACTAAAGATTCTTTAATTGCTTCATCTATTTCCATAAAATTAGGAGCAGAAGCAACAAGAGTAAATTGTTCAACAGTTTGAACTTCATCTCGTTTTTGAGTTTTATAATCATTAAAAGTATACAAACTAGCTCTTACTCCTTCCATCACTGCAAAAGTAACATCATAAGGGAGTAAATCTTCAAAAAGTTCTAAAGCAAATTCTTTAATTCCTAAATCTCTAAGATAAACTGCAGATTTTCCAGCTAATTCCCTTGCCTTATGAATTGTAAATTCCTCTTTTTTACCTAGACCAAGAAAAATTAATTTTTTAATATCTCCTTTTAATCTTAACATTAAAATTTTTCCAAATTTTCCAGTAAGTTCTTTATCTCTAACAAGTTCAGAAACAAGACCGCTAGAAAGAGCTTCATACTTTTCTACATCCTCAAAGTTCGCTCCTTCATACACACCAACAACTAAAGCAGCTGTCTTTAAACTTTCCAAATCCTTTGTAAATAAGACTGTTCTCATTGAGTTCAAAAATTAAACTTAAGAATTCATTTATTAAGTTTGCTAAGCAAGAGTATAACTATTCAACAAGGACAAGGGAGGAGAAGTACTACTCAGGAGCATTTCTTGCATTATAGATTGTAACAGTTTCTTCTAAATTTTTCTTAGCAAAGTCATTTAAAGGCTTAACAAAACTGCCTACAATAAGTTGGGTTTGTTCTTTAACAAAGAAAGCAATTCTAAATCCACCCTTAAGATATTCCTTTCTTTTAAAAGCATCTAAAATATAAGAAGGAATATGTGGTTCTACTCCAAAATAAACAATTTCTCCACTCTCTGATTCATAATAAAAATTAACAAAAGCTGCAGGATGATTTTTCCATGTAGCTGCATTTCCCCCAATACTTTCTCTTAAAAGAAGCAAAGCCATTCCTCCCTCCTTATGAGAGTTCATAAGATCTAAATTCATTCTTACAGTAAGATTCAAAGAAAAACGATCAGTCCCCCTTCTTAATAATCTAGATAAAAAATTATCCATAGATTTTTAAGAAAAAACTACTACTTAAAGATGTTGTTTTAAAAGAAAAAAGAAAGTTTTTAGTGTGAGAATTCTTAAAGAAAAAGTATATAAAAAAGGCAAAGTAAAGATTCTTATGACTTTAAAAGTATACAACACTTTAACAAGAAAGTTAGAAGAATTTAAACCGATGAAAGGTAAACAAGTAAAGGCTTTCGTCTGTGGTGTAACCCCTTACGACTATTCTCATTTAGGTCATGCAAAAACATACACACAATTCGATATTATCATCAAATATATAAAATACAAAGGATTCAAAGTATTTTATTTACAAAATATAACAGATATAGATGATAAAATAATCAAAAGGGCAAATGAGCAGAAAACAGATTGGAAAACATTATCAAGAAAATTTGAAGCATGTTATCTAGAAGATATGCATAGTTTAGGAAACAATTCCGTAGATAAATACGCAAGAGGAACAGAATATATTCCGCAAATAGTTTCTCAAGTTCAAAGATTAATTCAAAAAGGATATGCATATAAAATTTCAGATGGATATTATTTTGATCTTTCTAAATGTAAAGAATATGGTAAATTAGCAAAAAGAACAAGTTTAGAAGAAAATGACGCAGTATCAAGAGTAGATGAAAATCTTGAAAAAAGAAACAAAGGAGATTTCTGTTTATGGAAGTTTTCTAAACCTGATGAACCAAGTTGGAAAACTGAACTTGGAATTCTTGGACGTCCAGGGTGGCATTTGGAGGATACAGCCATAACTGAAACTGAATTAGGAGAACAATATGATTTACACGGTGGAGGAATGGATTTAATTTTTCCCCATCATGAAGCAGAAATAGCTCAAATGGAAGCCGTTTCTGGAAAAAAACCTTTTGTTAAATATTGGTTACATACGGGATTTATCAATGTAAATAAAGAAAAAATGTCAAAATCAAAAGGTAATTTTTCAACCATAAGGGATGTTTTAAAAGGCTATGATAAGCAAGTAATAAGATTTCTTTTTGCATCAAGTCACTATCGAAAACCAATGGAATTTTCAGATGAAACACTTCAGCAGGCAAAAAACAACGTGCAAAAGTTTAACGAATTTAGTTTAAAATTAAAAAACTATAGATCTAAAGTAAAAGACAATAAAGACGTTCTTAAGTTAATTAAAGAAACAAAAGAAAAATTCGAAGAAGAGATGGATAATGATTTTGAAACTGCAAATGCAATAACTAGTTTATTTGAATTTACAAAAAAGATAAATAAATTAATTGCAGAAGAAAAAATATCAGAAAAAAATGTAAAAGAAGCCTTGGAGTTTATGAAAGAAATTGACACAATCTTTGGATTTTTAAGAAAAGAAGAATCAGAAATACCTCAAGAAATAAAGGATTTATCAGATAAAAGAGAACAAGCAAGAAAAGAAAAAGATTTCAAATTGGCAGATAAATTAAGAGAAGAAATAAAATCAAAAGGATATTATATTGACGATACAAAAGAAGGAATAATTATAAAAAAATTATAAAAAAAAGAATAGTTTCTAAAGACTATTTTTCTATTTCAGTTTTTCTTCTAAATTTTTTTGACGAACTTGCGCCTCCGGCGCTACTACTCCGAACACGCGACCATAGTCGTCAAGGCTGCCGTCGCCATCCAAACCGAGGTAGTCGTCGTAGCCAAGAAAAAGCACACGGCCAAATGGTTGATCTTTTAAATCATCATAATGCCAAACACCTATTTTATTTCCATACATTTCTTTGTGTTTTGTTAAGTAAACTTTAGCTATTTCTTCTCCACCTAAAAAAGGAATTGTTTGGGGATGTGTTAATGCATCATCAATATTAATAACTTTAGAAGAAGAACTCTTTAAAACATTGTAATCTAC
>JGI1358J11329_10001682_pt1 | contig 18051 bp, 14 predicted proteins | sample Subgroupgradi54m_FD_11329 | JGI IMG/M metagenome (IMG submission 11329)
TCGGCGCACCAACTATTTTTGCAGGAAGTAAAGTTTGAGACCGAATGGATGTTGTGGCAAATTGATCGGCAAGAGCAGAATTTTCTTTCTTAATTGTTTCCTCATTAATAATTTTTTTAACAAGATCCCTGTTTTGATCTTTAAGCTCGCCAATCGCTGAACTATTTTTATTTGAGAAAAAATTAAATGTCGAAAAAGCACCTGTCGCAAGAGGAGAAAGTGTTTTTTGCAAAATCGAAGCAGGAAAAGATAAAAAACCTGATCCTGAAAGAGTAAAAATTATGAGTGCAAAAATTAAAAAAAATAAGAATATTGAGATAAAGTTTTCCTTTTTTCGCATATTGTCAATTTTAAACTCTTTACCCAAATCTTACAAGAATTAAAAGGTAAATTTTAAAGCGTCTTACCTGTCAACAGAGAGTTGGTTAATTGTTAATCGTGATTTATCTGAGGCCGCCGATTACCTTCACCCTTTGAAGAAGCGCCGAGTCTTCCAAAACTTTTCCTGTTCCTCTCACCACTGTTGTTAAAGGATCTTCGGATTTTATTACAGGAATATGAGTTCTATCCACAATAATTTTATCTATACCGGGCAATAGCGAACCGCCACCAGTGAGAATAATTCCGTGTTCTAAAATATCGGATGTAAGCTCGGGCGGCGCTTCTTCTAAGACCTCGGAAATCCCCTCAACTATTTCTGATAAAACCGGAGCTAAGGCCTCTCTTATCTCAACTTCTGTAACCCTTAAGCTCTTTGGAAGACCTGTTTCTATATCTCTTCCTCTAACAACAGCAGCTTTGGATTGGTTATGAACCGAAGGCTCAACGTTATGCTTTTCGTCAAATTTTTCGGTTTCTTCCTTGTTCTCTGAATCAACTTTTAACTTTTCGCTTTTAACTTTTAACTTTTGCTCATAAGCGCTCCCTATTGTTATTTTAAGCTCTTCTGCGGTGGTTTCTCCCAAAAGAAGACCATGCCTAAGTCTTATATAGTGCATAATTGCCCTATCCATCTCATCTCCGGCATAAAGGAGAGACTTACTCACTACTATTCCGCCCAGAGAAATTATTGCAATCTCGGTTGTTCCTCCTCCTATATCAACTATCATTGCTCCGTTTGGCGAAAAAACAGATACTCCCTCTCCGATTGCCGCTGCCATCGGCTCTTCAATAAGAAATGCTTCTCTGGCTCCCGCAGACAACGCCGCTTCCCAAACGGAACGTCTTTGGACTTCGGTGACAACAGAGGGAATCCCAATAACTACCTTAGGTCTTGACCACGCAACTGGGAAAATATTGCCTACCTCGTGAATCGACTGAATGTAATAAGAAATCATGCTGGATGTCGCATCAAAATCTGCAATAACTCCCCCCTTTAGTGGCCGCACAGTTTGTATAGTTGCCGGAGTTTTACCGACCATTTTCTTGGCTTCGCCTCCTATTGAAATAACTTTTTTTGTTTTTTTGTGAATTGCAACAACAGAAGGTTCTCTTATTACAATTCCTTTTCCCTTAACCCAAACTAGAGTATTTGCAGTACCCAAATCTATTCCGATATCATGAGAAAGAAGGCCAAAAAATTTATCAAACATACTTTAAAAATTTGTAAGCTCTGATTCCTACCTGATTTACATCTTATCATCTTGACAAAAATTTTTCTATGTGAAATAGTTAATTTATGGAAGGACAAGTACCACCACCAACCTTACCAGATGCCGAATCGAAGCGGCTTACTGCAGAAGATGCGGTAAAATCAGTGGCAGAAAAAGAAGCAGCAATGAGTAAGCTCATGGATGATATGGAAGCAAGCGTTGAAACTCAAGGACAGTATTTTGTAAGACTTGGAGGTAAAGTTCCGCTAACATCAACCCAACAAGAAACTCGCTCAAGATTTTTGGGTGTTGGAAAGAAAACAATTGATACAGAAGTAGAAGCTGGCGTTGATGATCAAAGAGTCCTCCTTCTTAGATCTTTGAAAAAGAGCACTGAAAACATTAGACCCTACGAAGAAGCAACTACAATAACGAAAGATGGCATTAAGACGGTAGGCATGTATGTAGAATGAAGCCCAAAATAAAACTTCTTCGGTAATTCATCATTTAATAGATGGAGATAAGTCTACGCATCGGCGGATTGATTACCCAGTCCCCTGGAAGGTATACAATGTCTCTTGGCTATAATAGGGATCTGGAGGGGGAAGAAAAAACGTCATTACCAGTTGGTGAATATAATGTTGTACGACCTTTTTCAGGTTCTCCTGAGGATTTCCAAAAGCGTGTTAAGGACAGCATAGACAAGACAGAATCTCCGCACAAAAGAGTCGTAGAGACAAATAGTGTGGAAACTCAACTTGCAAATAGCTCAGCCAGTTTCATCCAAAATCTTCCTCCTCGCGTCTAACTTTTCTCTTGCTCAAATTTTTCTAATGTGCTACTCTTAAAAAGTTTACTTTTGAATTAATTTAATGAATTTAATCCGTATCTGTAATAAGATAATAGAATTTTCTTTCTACGCCATCTTTCTTTTTATTCCTCTGGCGATTGCAGGAGATACATCTGAATTATTTGAATTTAACAAAATGTGGCTTGCCTTTTTTCTTGGTGTAATTATAGCAGTCTCTTGGATTATTAAATCAATAGCTAAAAAAGAATTTCGGATCCAAAAAACCTCTCTTGATATCCCAATTCTTCTTTTTCTCCTTTCTCAATTTTTATCGACGCTTTTCTCCTGGGATCGCCATATTTCTGTTTGGGGATATTATTCAAGATTTAACGGAGGACTGCTTTCGATAATTTTGTACATATTTTTTTATTATGCTTTCGTTAGTAATTTTCTTAAGAGAGACGATGGAATTTTTAAAACCCCCATGGATGCGGTTAAAAGATTTCTTAATTTAAGCATTATAACTGCCGTAATCGTTTCTTTGTGGGGACTCCCATCGCATTTTGGCTATGATCCGACATGCTTGGTCTTCAGGGGAAACTTGGATGTTTCATGTTGGGCGGCCGACTTTCAGCCAAGAATAAGAATTTTCTCAACGTTAGGGCAACCGGATTGGTTGGCAGCATATCTTTCAATACTTTTACCTGTCTCAATCACACTTTTTCTAGAGAATGTCAATCTAAAAGATAAATTGAAATTAAACAGGACCGCTATTTTTTATTTTGCCTCTTCCCTTCTCTTCTATGTTGATCTTCTTTATACAAGATCCAGGTCGGCAACAATTGCCGTTGGGATTTCTCTCGCAGTACTTTTTATTACTTACTTTCACCTTAAAAGGAAAGAGTTTAAAATTATTAATTTTGCCTTCCCAATACTTGGGGTTCTTTTAATTACTTTCTTTATTGGTCTTCCTTTTTCAATTTTTAATAAATTCTCTTATTCGGAAGTCATGAGGAAAATAAGCCCGCCACCACCAGTCAAAACACAAACTAAATCAGTAAGTCCTGCCCCTAAACATATCGGAGAACTCGGCGGTACAGATTCGGGAACAATAAGGCTTTTAGTTTGGAAAGGCGCAATTGAAGCTTGGAAGAATAATCCGATCTTCGGAACAGGAGTAGAAACGTTTGCCTTTGCCTACTATAAATATAAAAGTTCTGCTCATAATTTAACTTCGGAATGGAACTTTCTTTATAACAAGGCGCACAATGAATTCCTAAACTATCTGGCAACAACAGGCACTTTTGGAATTACAGCCTATCTTTTAATGATAAGCTGGTTTTTATATTTACCGCTTAAAAGAATTTTAAATTCGATCAGGAAAAAAGAGAAGGATACCAATCTTCTTTCTGTTAGCCTTATATCCGGCTACATAACTATTCTTATTACAAATTTTTTTGGATTTTCTGTTGTTATTGTAAATATTTATCTTTTTCTGATCCCCGCTTTTGTTCTTATTTTAGAAAATATGATTAGCTATGAACGAGAATTTTTTCTTTTCAGAGATAAAGAAAATATTTCAAAAATGCCGGCAAACTCTCAATTCTCGCCTTTCCAATGGATGGGAGTTATTATTACAGCCGTTATAGGTTTTTACTTTTTGGCTACTCTTATGTCTTACTGGAACGCGGACAAGGCATATGCATATGGATCTAATTTGGATCGCGTTGGACTATATCAAGATGCCTATACTTATCTTCATAAGGCAGTCTCACAACGAGGCGATGAACCGGTCTTCAGGGATGAGATGGCAATAAATGATGCGGTTTTGGCAACCCAACTATTAAACCAGCGAGGTGTTCAAAACGCAAGCGCCGCCGCTCAAACTGCATCAACACTTATTAAAGAAGCAGTAACTACAAGCACTGATATTGTTTCTTCTTACCCAAATAATTTTGTATTTTGGAAAACAAGAATTAGAATATTCTATACACTTGCACAGGTAGATCCGCAATTTCTTCCATCGGCTCTTGAGGCTGTAAGAAAAGCGGCAGATCTTTCGCCAAACGACGCAAGTATTATTTATAATTGGGGCGTAATTGAGGGACAAAGCGGAAATATAGGCAAGGCAATCGAGGTTTTAGAAAGAGCAGTAAAACTTAAACCAGATTATAAAGACGCCCATTATGCATTAGGTCTTTTTTATAATCAGGCAGCAATAGACAAAAATGGAAAAGTTGTAAATAGAGAGTTTTTGAATAAAGCAATTGGACAGATGAGATATATTTTAACTTATTTTAATTCTTCTGATGCCGGGGCACTTGATGCTCTCAAGACACTTGAGAAAAAATAATTAGAATAACCTCTTGCCAAAGTATTCTTCTTTTTTAGCTTGCCTTCTGCTATAATTTCAGGAATGATAAAAATAGTTACGGCTCCTTCGGAAATTCTATCTCGAAAGGCAAAGCCTGTTAAAAAAATCGATAAAAAACTAATCGATGAAATGAAACAAGCCCTTGTTTTGGCAAAAGACCCCGAAGGAGTAGGTCTTGCGGCTCCTCAGTTAGGAAAACCACTCTCTATTTTTGTAATAAAACCTACCCTAAAGTCTTCTATTAAAGTTTTTATAAACCCAAAAATCTCAGAAGAGAAAGACGAGTTAAGCTCTACAAGTTCTAAAAAGACAAAGCGAAGTCATCCGACGAGACTTGAAGGATGTCTTTCTCTTCCAAACATTTGGGGAGAAGTTAGAAGAAAATCAAGTTTAACTTTAGAATATATCGATGAAAAAGGGAAAAACCATACACAAACTTTTAAAGGTTTTATAGCAACAATTATTCAGCATGAGATAGATCATTTAATCGGGGTTTTATTTACCAAAAGAGTGCTTGAGCAAAACGGTCAGCTATACAAATCTTATAAAAATGAAAATGGTGAAGACGTATTTGAAGAACTTGAAATTTAATGACAAAAAGTGAGACTCTAACATTCGAAACTCTTTATCATGAACTGCCCCAAATAGATAGCGAAGATCCGGAATTTATTGCGCAATTACTTGAAGAAGCTGGAAATTTGTGTTTATCTTCTGCGCAACCGTTAACATTAGGAAACCTTTTACGAAAGGCAAAAGAAATCGCTTGTAAAGAGAATGATGATTTTTACCGAAATCATTACCATCTCCTCCTTTCGCTGTTGGAGCCGGGATTTGAAGTGCTTAGATGGATACCTAAAAACATACCAGGACTAGATATAGAAATAAGTCTCCTGAGATTAACTGACTATGTGAAACCTTCTCCTTCTTTAGGATTTAGCCTATTAGGTTGGGAACGTGCTATTGAAATCATAGAAGCAGTTCCGGATCTCGCATATGAACTGAGACAAAAACCAGTTAAGCCAGCTATGGCGCTTCTGGATTTTGGTGATGAAAGAAAATTTGTTGCTGTAATTTTAGACGAAGATTATCCAAAGGTACTCAAAAATTCTCTAGGCGAAGACGAAAGTAAAATCGCGTGGAAAGTTTCAGATATTGTTGGACCACGGGTTATTGCAACAACCGACGGCCTTATTGTGGAAAGATTTTTGGACGAGCTTTCTTTAGAACGACTCTTGGATCATCCCGATATAGTTGGTGGTGCTCTTGGAATAGCTTTGTTAAAAACTCATCGGCTAGGAATTTCCTATAATGACAGATTTGACCGAGGACACGTAAAATTAAATCCAAAAACGCGGAAAGTTTCCTTGATAGACTGGTCAAGCGCGAAGGAAGATGGGAATTATAAAGTTGATATTTTGCATGCGATCCATCAAATAAGAACATGGTACGAAACCGAACCAGAGAAACGACAAACCGCGTTGAAATCTTTTGCTAAGAGCTATATAGCAAATACTCAGGTATAATAATTTTAAAATGAAAATCGTTTTTTTTGGAAGCTCAAGATATGTAATTCCTATCATTCAGGCTTTAAAGTCGGTAAAATCGTTCAACCTCGTACTTGTTGTTACGACCGAAAAGAATCCTTCCGATCCTATCCTCCATTTTTGTTATAAAAATAAAATTAAGTATATTTCTGCAACTTCTTTGAATAATTCAATTGTTATTGGCCAATTGTTAAAGGCCAATTGTCAGCTTGCCATTCTTGCGTATTTTGGACTAATAATTCCTCAAAAAGTTTTGAAGATTTTTTCAAAAGGAATTATAAATATTCATCCTTCTCTTCTTCCAAAATATCGAGGCCCCACTCCTGTTCAGAATGCAATTTTAGACGGAGAAAAAGTAACAGGAGTAACGCTCATAAAGCTTGATGAAAAAGTAGATCATGGACCAATCCTGGTTCAACAAGAAGAAAAAATAGACAGTGATGATACGGCAGATTCGCTTTATAAAAAACTATTCGAAATTGGAGCTGATTTAATATATCAAAATATTAAGCAATATATAAAAGGCGATCTAAAACCTGCAAAGCAAGACCATTCAAAAGCAACATTGATGAAACTCCTATATAAGAATGGCGGTCTTATAAATTTTGATAATCCCCCTTCTCATGTAAGAATCGATAGAATGATCCGAGCTTTTTACCCTTGGCCCGGCGTCTTTTTTAAATATAAGTTAGATAATAAAGAAAAAATAATTAAGTTATTACCCAAAAACAAAATTCAGGTCGAAGGAAAAAATCCGATGAGCCATAAGGATTTTATGAATGGCTACTCGCAAGGAGAAGAAATTTTAAAAAAATTAAACTTAAGTTGAAGCAATTATTACCTGAGGAATTTCCAAAACTTTCTTTTTTTCAATATTTTTCTTAATATCTCTCGCACTCTTTCCCTTGAGAAGCCTTGAGCATTTTGAGCAAAGCTTCATTTTTTTTAAAACTCCGGAAAGAGAAACCCTTACTTCATGAAGATTAGGCTTGAATATTCTTCGTGTCCTTCTTTTGGAATGGGACACATTATGCCCGTACATTATTCCTTTTCCGCAGTTTTCACATTTCATCGCCATAGCTATTTATGATATCATATGATGAGGGTTTAAACAATATGGATTTGGTTTCCGGGCTTTTGATTCTAGTAATTCTTATTTTCTCTGCAATCTTGCATGAGGTAGCGCATGGATTTGTTGCAGAAAAATTGGGAGACCCGACTGCAAGACTTGCAGGAAGATTAACACTTAATCCTTTAAAACATATTGATCCTTACATGAGTATACTTTTGCCATTCTTTCTCTACTATTTTCACTCACCAGTTATTTTCGGTGCTGCCAAACCGGTACCTATTGATCCTTTCAATTTAAAGGAAGGAAAAAAAGACCTCGCTCTCGTATCTCTTGCCGGTCCTTTAACCAACGTAGTTCTTGCTATTATCGCCTCTCTTCTTATAAGAATTCTTAGCCTACCTGTTAATCCTGTAATTTTGGTCTTAGTCGCCATTCTCCATATTATCGTGCGACTTAATCTTCTTCTTGCCATTTTTAATTTAATTCCTATACCTCCATTGGACGGCTCTAAGATTTTTGCCCTTATTTTGCCCGAAAAAGAAGCCGCGGCATATCTTTCGATCTCAGGGATTGGAATTTTTATAATATTTTTTCTCCTTTTATCCCCAATCGGAGGGTTTTCTCTAGGAGAACTTATTTTTAATCTCCTGTCATTCGCCGAAAAACTTTTGGGGATTTGATATACTTTTCTTATGGCAATTGGAGCTTTAATCAGGCATGGAGAATCTACTTGGAACGCTCGCGGCATTTGGACAGGATGGGAAAATCCTCCTCTTTCCCAAAATGGAATAGGAGAAGCAAGACAGGCGGGAAAACTTTTGAAAGATATAAAATTTGATTTAGCATATACTTCTTCTCTAATTCGCGCAAAACAAACCCTTGAGGAAATGGAAAGAGTGCTTGGCGTAAATCTTGAAACTTTTGAAAATTCTGCCCTCAATGAAAGGAATTATGGTACTTATACAGGCAAAAACAAGTGGGAAATATTAAAAGAGCTAGGTGAAAAGAGATTTAAAAAACTTCGGCGTGGCTGGAATGTTGCTATTCCAAACGGCGAAACCTTAAAAGATGTCTATGGTCGCGTTGTTCCATATTATGAAAGCGAGATTTTACCGAAAGTCAAAGCTGGAAAAAATGTTTTAATCTCTGCTCACGGAAACAGCTTAAGAGCTCTGGTTAAATATTTGGACGGGATTTCCGACTCCGATGTTGAAAATTTGGAAATCTCAACGGGAGAATTAATTATTTATAGAATTGATAATAATGGAAAAGTTGTCTCAAAAGAAATAAGACACACAACTACAATATAACTGCAGGGACGCTCAGATTCGAACTGAGAAAAGCAGTTTTGGAGACTGCTGTGATAACCATTTCACCACGTCCCTAATTTTTTAAACCAGATTTTATTTCAACCTGTCTGTTTCTTTGTGTTCGGTTTTCTTTCTGCAACGCCTGCAGTATTTTACAAGCAGTAATTTATCCTCGGTATTTAGTTTGTTCCTCGTTGTTACATAATTTCTGTTTTTGCAAACAGTGCAAACAAGACCGACCGTTATTCTGTGTTCATTTTTCTTAGCCATGTGTCCTCCTTTTCTTTGGTATTATATCAAATCAATGAGCCGGCGATGGGAATCGAACCCATGACCTAGTCATTACCAATGACTCGCTCTGCCACTGAGCCACGCCGGCAATGCGGAAGACTCATCTTATTTTGAACTTCTGCTTGTTCATTTTAGCAAACTGGCCGAAGCGTATCAAGCTTTGGAAGAAAAGGAAGATAAATGAGTAATTCCCTATTTTCTTCTCCCTGGAGAATTTATTTAGCCGATAATCTTAGAAATGTTTACTCCCAAAGCATCGTTTATTTTCTTAAGCTTTTCGCTTGAGGTAATAACTTGTATTTTTGGATTATTGGACTACAAGTGTGGCGGTCTTTTTGCTAATAAAACCACTAAATGATGAGTTTTGAGCAGTAAGTGTTAGGGTGTATTGACCCGGATTGACTATTCCTCTAGCATTATTGCCATCCCAAACTTGGCTGACTGTCCCAGAACCGCTGTAGTTTCCCCAATAAACATTTATAAAATTTCCGCTTGAATCTGTAATTTCGATCTGCCAGAAACCTCGATGATTAATTGAAAAACTAGCTGACGCAGATTGTCCCAGGCTGGGCTTAAATGCTAGGCAGGTATTGCATGAGTAACTGGTTGTAAAACTTGTAATAGCTATTGGCACATCTAACACACCAATGTTGAAAGTTAAGCTAGCAGGCGAAGACCCCCCGGTAGCATTAAAGATGATTTTATAAGTACCGCCACCTTGTCCATAATCAGGTGTCCATTCAAAGTACCGCCTGTTTTTCTCAACGTTTCCATCCGGGTTAGTTAACGTAGCACCAAAGGGTAAATATGGGGAGTTAATAGACACTGGTTTCCCGTTGGCTGGGTCATTACCGATTATGAAAAACTCTATCTTTTTACCTTCTGGAAGATTGTTGGGAGGCCAGTTAAGGCCATAATCATTAATTGTAAGTAAAATATCACTTACAGTTACCTTGCCGTCGCCATTAAGGTCATAAGTGGTGTTGTTAGTGCCAAATGCGTTCCTCACAGCATTAATATCAGCCATGTCCACATGACCGCTGCCATTAACGTCAGGAGATTTAATCGTTAAGGTGGTTGGTGGAAATGGATTAACTGCCGTAACATTAACAGAAAAATTGCTATTTTTAAATCCGTTGGTAGCATTAAAGGTGATTTTATACGTTCCAGCTTGCCCCCAAGCCGGAGTCCAAGAAAATACTCCAAAGCCATTACCATGATCAGAGAAAATTGCCCCCGTGGGCATGTTTGATGCGGTCAAAGTAATTGGTAAACCTTGCACATCTGTGGCACTTACTGTGAGTGAGGAATTTTGAGCAACGTAGATTGACTGATCGCTGACTGGAGAAATAGAAGGTGGTTGGGTTGTTGTAGATGTGGCGGGAATTTGATACAGGTAAATGTTGCAATATAGTGTTATTGGCTGGCACTGTCCGTAATCCTGCCAAACTGCGTTTGTTGCTGAAATTTGCAAGCCTACGTGGAGCCACGGGCTTAGTGTGATAGGGATATTAGTTTTATTGGTAAGATTATAGAAGTACAAGAACTCGCTAAATAAATCTCGGGAGTACTCGTATGCAATATTGTCTGCAAAGATAACTGGATTAAGCTCAAAAACATTATCAGGATTTATAGTAGTTGTAGAGTTATTACTTAAATTATAAAATACGATATTAATTGGTGAAGTGTTAGTCGGTTGGAAAGTATCCCAGACTACGTTATTTTGCCAGATCTCAGGCAAGTGTCCATTCGTGCCTGTCGCATTTAATTTGACGTTGTTTTTAGCATTTATGTCATACAGATAAGCTGAGACATAAGGAAATCCTGCCCACGCTTCATAAACTATTTTAGAGTTGCTCACTCGAGGATGATCTTTGAATATTTGGTCGTTGGTAATCTGGGTCTGGATATTCGTTAATAAATCAAACATAAATATATCTGAACCTTGAGTGCCGCTTGCATCTCTGCTGCCGGCAAAGACAATCACATTGTTGTTGATATCAGGATCCTGTTCGCCGAAACCATTTGATATTTGGCGTTGAGAACCATTTGTTAAGTCATAAAGGTAAATGTGTGCACCGTTTCTAAAGTCTGTCCAAACGATATTGTTGCCATAAATTCTAGGCTGCATATGATCCCAATTGTCGTTGGTTATTTGCTTTTCGACGCCGCTAGTTTTGTCATATAGGTAGATTTGCCAGTTAGTCTTATCTCTTATATCCTGATAAACGATATAATTACCAAAAACGCTGGGATTGGCGGCTGTATTGCTTTGAGTAATTATCTTAACATTTGGATTATTGTAGGCTTGCATATAGCTGTCAAAATTTCTGCCGCTGGTGTCTGTTGCGGTAAGTTTTATTAAGTATTTATAGCCTGATAAATTTGGCAGATTCCAGGAGGCTAGCAGACCATTGGTTACGGGAGTTGTTGAAGTGCTTACAATTGGTTTCCAGGGCGCTTGCGAACTGCTATTATCAGAATAGGCTAACTGGTAACTGGCAAAATTTGAACCTGTTGCTGTGCCATAAATGTCAAGAGTTTGTTTGCCGGTCAAATCTATTTGTCCCGATGGATTGGGACTGGTTATGGCAACACTTAAGACGGAACTAATTTGCATAGCCTTGGCTGCGTTGATCCTGCCAAAACCGGAACTCAAGTCAAATCCAGGTACCTCTATGTCGTCTGCAGAGATGTGTAAAACCTGTCTTATATCCTCGTTACTAAATTCCGGGTGCTTGGAAAGAATCAGGGCTGCCAATCCTGCTACGTGTGGTGTGGCCATAGAGGTTCCCGATAGACGACAGTAATTAGTACCGACAGTTGGATCTGTGCCTGAAGATACAGTGCAAACCAGTGAATTTGCTGCCTTAAGAGAAAGAATATCAACCCCTGGTGCGGCTACGTCTATTTTTGGCCCGTAGTCAGAAAACCAGGCTTTCAAGTCGTTGGTATCACTGGCGGCGACTGTGATAACATCGGGTTCATTTGCAGGTGCAAAAAACGATGTATTGATGTTATAGTTACCAGCAGCTGCTACAATCACAGCTCCCTTATCGTGGGCGTATACTATAGCGTCATGAAGTTCCTGGCTATAGAAAGCGCCACCCCAGCTGTTGTTAATAACCTTGGCGCCGTTGTCCACAGCGTACCTGATTGCTTTAGCTCCGTCATCGACTTTTCCAAATCCATGTTGATCCAGAAATTTAACAGGCATTATTTTAACGTTCCAGTTAACTCCGACAACTCCAAGGCCGTTATTACCAACTGCGCCTACGATACCGGCAACATGAGTACCGTGCCCATAATCGTCCATAGGATCATTGGTGTTATTAACAAAGTTCCATCCGCGAACATCATCAACGTATCCATTGCTATCATCGTCAATGCCATTGCCAGCAATTTCATGGGGGTTTTGCCACATATTGGCGGCAATATCTGGGTGATTATAATCAACGCCTGTATCGATTATAGCCACGATAATTGATGCAGAACCGGTCGACTCTTTCCAAGCGCCTTCAACATTGATTTTTTTAAGTCCCCACATATCAGGGTAAGATTGTCCCCAGGAACCTGAAGACGAATAGTAGGGATCGTTGGGCACATTTGATACCAGCATCGCAGGACTTAACGAGGCGGATGGTGAAATTGATGCAGAAGTTGAAGGTGAAATCGATGGTGGCAAACTTAGTAGTGGTAATATGATCGGGGTAGAGGATGCCGAGAAACTTGACTGGGGTGTAGCAATTTGAGTTGCTTGAACAATAAAATTTGGCTCAACCTGCTCAATATTTGGATCCTTTCTAAGTTGACTTATAACGTCAACCAAATTATCCAAATCGGAGACAGAATTGTTGATTGACTTTTTAATAATATGTGGCTGTGCAATTAGCTTTGACAATTCAGAAAAATTACTCTTTATAACAGTGTTATTCTTATTAATGGTTACCTTATACCAAGAAAAGATTTCCGCACTTTTATCGGATTTGGCCGATTCCCTAACTACTTTTTCAAACTTCTTGGCTTTGATACTTCTATGAATTTTGTTAAGTGATTCAAAACCGGTATTTAAAGGATCGCCTTCTCTAATTTTGTTTCTAGCACCCTTCTTTACTTTAATTAAAATCTCATTTGAAGCGAATTCTGCCTGTTTATTTTCGGTACTAATCTTAGGCTTATCATTTTCGTTAGAAGCGTAGGTCTTATGATTCAATTGTCCATTAAGGTAGGAGCAGGCAATAAGATCGATAAAAATTAAAAAACTGCTTACAATTATTAGAATTGATAAATGCTTGATGTTCTTAGGATTGAAATGCTGATCTAAAACTGTATTAGTTCGAATATTCCTGGTAAAAATATTCTTGGGGAAAAATAAATGATTTCTTTTCTTAAGTTTTATACTCATTTAACGCAGTACAATTTTGAATATGTCATTCTTAAAAATTTGATAGTATGCTTGAACTCTTTTTTCTAAAACTTGACTGTTATATGTTCTTGCAAGCTCTACAATTTCACCCAACTAGAATATATCTTATCTACTCTATAGTTTATTTTATAACAACATTTTTCACAAATCAAGACTTAATTCGATGTCTTCTAGGAGATTGTTCTTCTTCTGCAATGACAAACTACACTCTTTCCAAGCGCCCTTGCAGAATCCACCCCACTTTTTAAATCTATTTATCTAAGCTAGATATTGTCAAGTTCAATATTCACGACTGAAATGTTGTGAAAAAATAAAAGAAGATTTAGCCCAAGAATTAGCCCGTTATATCAAGTCGTTCATTCATTTAATAACGGTTCGATAGGATCTTGTGCTGAGTGAGGGACTCGAACCCCCGCAGCCCTTCCGGGCGTCTCGTCTACAGCGAGATGCAATTGCCGCTATGCGAACCCAGCGCAAATTGTCTGTCTAATTCTACACGATCTTAAGGCAAAAGTGAAGAATTTATCCAAAAAAGCTACCCTTTCTTTATTTAAGATTCCCAATACATAATGAGAGGTTTATAATGGAATTCAATTTCTTTGTATTCTTTTCTTGATAATACTTCAAGCTTTATATCAGGATATTTCTTACGAAATAATTGATCTCTTTCAAGAGAATAGTTGTTCATAAAGTTTTTAACTTCGATATAAATACCATATTCAGATAGATGAAAATCAGGCCTATATGTATGCATACCGAGATCAAAGATTTTAGGTGCATAGTCCCAGACAAGACCTACTAGATTAAATACCCGAGCTATATTTGCTTCCCATGTACTATAAAACAAATTTCCTGATCAATATCAAGTCTTATTCCTGGTTTTCCTTTTGACGCTTTTGGAGAAGTTGTCTGTCCTCCAATCATCTTCATTGCACATTTATTGCTACAAAATTTTCTGACCTTAGCTATGTATGGTAAAACGGTGAACTCTTTTTTACAATTCTTTTTACTTTCTCAATCCCGTAAAAAGGAATTTTATTGCCCAATAAGGATAAGGCTATTTTCTTTTTTGTCAGCTCAGACTGTATTTTCCCCATATTATTAAAAGATGCCGCACAACTTTGGCTACAGAATATTTTTGGATCATACGGCTTAACTTCAAATGACTTGTTGCAAAATTTACAGCTTTTAATTTGCAAAAGCTTAACTCTTGAGGCGTAAATACCTTTTTTCCAATTGATCTTAGTTATTTCGGATTGTTTTAATTTATAGATGGGATCCGAATAAAAGGCAGACATAGTCTGAGTCGTGTCTGACGCGATGAGCCGGTGGGGAATTTCGCAATCCCGCCCTTTGCTTTACAAAAGCACTGCTCTACTTCTGAGCTACACCGGCAAGCAAAAGCTATTGTATCAGAGTAGACGCGTGCAGACAAGAAGAATACGGAACTCACAGTTAGTTCATTATCGTTGTTTCGTGTCCACCATTAACATATAACGAATAACCAAAAAATAAATTCATCTTTGATACCGAGCGTAATTGGTGTTTCCCCGTATATGACATATAGGATAGGCTATCGAATCAAGCGCACTTGACCCGAAAGACACCTTGTTCCTCGCCAAAAGGCGGGTACCTCATATCTGGTGAATTTGTAGAGGAAAAATCCCAACTATCTCTAATATCAAAGAACAAGAGTAGTATAAAAACTTTGTTGTGAAAAGTCAATCCCGATTTAATCAAGGTTAAGTTATTGCCTTAAATTAGGACCTTTAGGCATAGTTGGGGTTGACGATAGCACCGAAGTTGGAGTTGGGGTCGCAACTGCAATCGAAGTAATAGTTGCAGCTGGAGTTGAAGTAGTTCCAAAGTTTAAAAGCGAAACCTCGATTATTTTATTCGTGCTTGGTCTGTAAAGAATTGCCTTTTTAGCTTTTGTAAAAATTAAAACCTTATCTCCGTTTTGGGCATTTGCGAAAAATGGCTGATTTCTGAGCTTTTCTCTATCAGACACTGTCGCAATCGTCGGATTTTCATTCTTCGGCAGTTCGATAAGTGACTCGACCGAAGCCACAATATTACTCGGTTTATCCTGCAAGACAGCTGCTGGTTGCTTTGAAAGCTTTTGTGCATTTTTATACTGAATATAAAAATAAGAAAAGCCGACGATGATAACTATTATAAAGATAGCTAATAAGTAAAAAAAAATTTTGTTAATGTAAAAGACATTTTGATCAAGCTGTGTATCCATAAATCTCTTTAAAATTTATCATATCATAATTCTTTTTAAGGCGTCGCACTCGGCGTTGCTTGCGGCGGTAAAGAACTGGACGTCGTAGATGTAGGTGATACCGATGGTTCTTGAGATGATCGCACTCCCCGGACTTTTCCTAAATCCTTAACTGCAATCGCAACCCAAGATAAAGTAATATCTTCTTCGGCTTGCTTATTTAAGACAATCGTAAATCCTTTTGTAGTCCTTCGGGACACTGCAAACGAATATCCGCTTCTCAGAAGTCTTTGCTCCACATCCCCTATTGTGCCCGATGGACTGTTTTGATCAACGGTCAATGTTGCATTAACAATCGGAACAATTTCGTATTCGCTGTCAAATTTTACCTCTACGCTATTGCTTCCAGTTTTAATCACAACAGTCCCCCCAGTATCTTTATTAAATGTCGGATGCCCAAAGAAAGAAACATTTCCTTTAAAAACGGTGTCTCCTAGGAAATTTGCTATGTTAGTCAATATAACATTCTGCGTCGTAATAGTATCTACTACATTAAGAATTCCCTCAATCAGACTATCTCCTTTGACTCTTAAGTTCCCCGAAACTGTCGCAAGCCCATCAACTTTTAGGCTTGATAAATTAAGAATCGAAGGGCTCGGGGAAATTTTATCTCCCAAAACTGACGAGCTCGATGAGGAGAAGAAATTGTCAAAGTTAGCACTTAGAGTCGCAACGCTTGAAGAAATCGAAGAAATTTTATTTGTTAAAATCTCAAGTCCTTCAATTTGATTTGCCCTAATCTTGTCGGCAGTTAAAGTTCCGGCAAAGAAAGCATTTCCACTTCCGTCTATAATCACATTCTTCTGCCCATTTTCGTCTTTTACAATTAGCTGTCCATCGGATGTTAAATTAAGCGAAATATCTCTATATGCGGGTTTTATAGAATCTACCGTCAGGTCCTTGGTAATAATTTGCGATTGCGCGGGTACTCCGGTCAGTCCAAGTGCCAACGCCGCCGCCTCCGAACTTACTGGATACGCAAGGCTTCCATCCAAACCAATATACACCGAAGGCTCATACCATGATACGTTTACAAATACTAGCGTCTGACCTATTGCATTGGGGTCCGAATTATCATAAGACTGCAAAGCTTTTCCGACGATTGCTCCTGATTTTACTGCTTTCATTCCAACTCCCGGAATTGAAGAAGAAGTTATCGGATCACCCACATTAATAGGTCCGTTTTCAGTCGTAACTTTAACTGGAACTCTACCTGCCAGAGCGATCATTGGTGTGGTCGATGCGCTATTCGAAGCAAAAGACGAAGCTATACCGATAATCTTCGGGTCGTACTGGACATTGCTTCTTTGAACCAAGAAATTATTGTAGATATCAGCGTTGGTTTTAGGCGTTGATGAAACAGACACTATTTCTGCAGGATTGATTTCTTCAACAGATGGCATCGCTTCGGCATAATCTGCCGCCGCAAGCTGAGTTAAGGTAGTCGGTCCCCGATACTGAAGGGCTCCACTGGAAACATAAAGAATTCCTGTATTAGCAACAGCGTTTGGAGCTCCGCCTGTGTTTGCTATAGATAGAACCGTTGATCCACTACCAAAAGCATTTGTCCCAACCCCTATATTAGTCTGAACGACAACACTACCATTAACGTCAAGGGCGGCTCTAGGAGTGACGGTTGTCCCGATGCCGACCCTACTGTCGGTTGTGTCAAAGGTTACAAATCGAGTTCCCGCAGCATTTGCAATCTGAAGAGCTGTTTTTGAATCTGTCAAGGGTAGCCATTGGGCTCCTGCCACAGAAGTTAAATTGCCACCATTTGAAATAGTGAATTGGGTTACTCCGGATGCTGAGGCGGTAAATAAAGCTCCCGAGTTTGTGTTGTTAACAATTAAGGCTGCGTTGTTTCCTATTCCCCCATTGATATATAGAGGGGCAAGAGGAGAGGAGGAGACAGAAGATGCAATTTGAACACCCTGCTGATAGTTTGATGTCAAGAGAGTCGTTCCTGTACCATTGGGAGCCAAAGTAAGGTTGGAGTTGTTTCCTAATGTTGAAATGGTAGTTCCTGACAATGAAAGGTTGTTTGTGCCAAATGAGGCAGTACCGATACCTGAAATTGTCTGAGAGTTGCCTGTCACTGTTCCCCCAAGGGTAAAGGCATTAATCTGAAGAGTCCCTGTTGATGAGATAATATTTGTTCCTCCTCCTGTGAAGGAAAGAGCGGCAGACGATCCGGAGAATGCATTTGTGATGGCATTACTTGTAAAGGTACTTCCTGCTGCACCATTTAAGGGAGAAAGTAATATATCTCCTGTAGTTGCTCCTCCTAAAGTAAGGGTCTGTGCATTTGTTGTTCCTAAGTTTCCTGCTCCTGTTAAGAAGGCTGCGTTGTTTCCGGAGTTTG
>JGI1358J11329_10001684_pt1 | contig 18042 bp, 16 predicted proteins | sample Subgroupgradi54m_FD_11329 | JGI IMG/M metagenome (IMG submission 11329)
CATGGCACTTTTTGCAGAGGACTTCAGTGCGATTCATGCCGTAACTACTGTCTTGGTTGAGTTGGATGTTTTGTTTGTTTTTGGCGTCTGAAAAACTAGGCCAGCCGGTGCCGGAGTCGAATTTTGTTGTAGAATCGAAGAGTTCGGTGTTACAGTCGGCGCAGATGTAGGTGCCAGTGCGTTTGTTGTGTAAGAATTTGCCTGTGAAAGGACTTTCTGTACCTTTTTCTTTTAAGATGTGGTATTGTTCGGGGGTGAGGCAGGTGTTTTGAACTAGATATTCCCCACAGCTTGCTGTGGGGTAAAGCTCATATAGTTCTTTGATTTTTCTTTTTCTATGGTTCGAAAATCTGCCCATAGTGCTTATGATATTCATTATCATCTTGTCATCGTCATGAAATATCGTCGGAAGATTCTTGTCAAAGAAGAATATATTTCATTTCTTTGTGCCCTCATTGACGAGATAGCCGCTCGGTATGAATTTGAGATTGAAGAACTTGGTTCTGATGGAGATCATATCCATATTCTTATTTCTGCTCCTCCTCGTTATTCTCCTTCAAACATCATGCAAATTGTTAAAAGTATCACTGGCCGCATGATGTTTAAGCAGTTTCCAGAAATTAAAAAACAACTTTGGGGTGGGGAGTTGTGGAGTGATGGCGGTTTTGTAGGAACAATAGGTCAGGCTCAAGGAATAGAAGGAATGAAACGATATATCCAACGTCAAGGGCAGAAAGATAAAAATTATGATCTTCGTAAGTTCTTAACGTGATACCCCGCAGCTTGCTGCGGGGAGGTTCATTTTAAATTATTTCATTTTTAGATGTGCAAATATTTTCTCCAAATCTATCTCAAATGCAATCGTCGGCATAAACAAATTCCAATTAGTTAATACTTGTGGATGGAGTTCACCGATGTGACCTATCACTTCATTATTTAACATAATGGAGGCGACTCTGCCGGGAATAAAGCTAGGGTGGGTTGTTTCTTTGATTTGTATTGGGATGTTGAGTAAGGCAAGGAAGCTGTCGAGCAATTGACGGATTTCGGTAAAATCTGCGGTTTCATGGGCGATGGCGAGGGAGAGGGTTTCGGTTTCTTTTATGCCGGTGTCGGTTGATTTGTCGGTTGCGAAAGTTCTGCCGATTTCAAATACTTTCTGCGGGTATTCGTGGTGTTGGTTTTCGGTGAGGGTTTTGAGTATGGTTGGAAGCAAAGAGTTGCGGAGGTGGTTATAATCGCCCAGCGCGTTTTTGAGTGCGAGGAGTTTATTATCTTGAAGCATTTTGGTGTTGAGGTCGTCTAGGGTGGAAAGATGGTAATTCTTGATTTCTAATGAGCCGAAGCCGATAAGGAGATTGCGGCATTTGGTTGCGAATTGCTCAAAGGGGTGTTCTTGTCCTATCGTTGCGGCGTTGGGTAAGAGTTCTTCGAAGTTTTCATAGCCGTAGGCGATGGCGATATCTTCTGCTAAATCTGCTTGGTGTAAGATGTCGTTGCGGTAGCAAGGGATTAAGACATTATGGTTTTGATAGCCGAAGCCCATGCGTTCGAGGTAGTGTTTGAATTGTTTTTCGGTGAATGAGGTGCCAAGGAGATTGTTGATATATTTCTGATCTAGTTTCATTTTTTGTGGAGCGAGTTGAGGGGTGGTGATGGTTTTTATTGGATAGACAATATCTAACGTGTAGGCTTGGCCACCCATATCGATTAAAGAGGTGGTGAGGATGTTAAGTGCAATCATGACGTTGTGTAAGTCTGTGCCGGAGCATTCGATGAATACTTCGGTTGTGGAGATGTCGACTTTGCCGGTATTGTGGGAGTTGGTGAATGGAAGCATACACATGACGTTGTCTTTGGCGTCAATGAAGAAGGGGTATTTTGTCCAGTCTTTAGTAAGATTTGCGTAGGCTTTACCTTTAGGATGCAGTTCGAGTACTTGGGTTGCGGTGAGTTGATAATTGAAGCCAAGCGGTTGGAATTGGATGGTTTTGGGGTCTTTCGCGATGTATTTAATCGGAAAATTGATGGCGTTTAAGGGATAGATACCGTAAGCAGATTTTTTGCGATTGCGGCCGTGAGTGGTTGCTAACTTTTCTTGAATTTGCATGATTTCACGGATTTTTTCGTCATTGAATTTGAGGTTTTTGACGATGGCGCAAGCCGTATAGGGGCGCATGGTGACAGATTTATCAACGATGACTTTGAGTTTGCTTGGTTTAGCGGTGTAGTTTCTTAAACCGGTTTTTACACCGATAAATGAAGAGAAGGCACGGGCGAAGCCTTGTTCGGATAAGAGGTCAGGACGATTGGGGAAGATTTCAACGTGAATTTCGTTGTTGTCAATGGATTCTAAGTCGGTGCCAAGCATACTTATTCTGTCTTTGAGTTGTTCGAGTGGTAGGGATTTACCTACGAGTTTCTCAAAGACGGTTTTGTTGAGGGTTATGGTTGGCATGGTGGGGTTAGATTATTTTTAAATTTCAATTCCTTCTCTTACGGCTTCACGAATTACACCTAGTTTATTTTTCTTTTTCTCAAATTCTTCAGGCGTTAAGCAAATAATATCCATAGCAGCAGGGATGTTTCGTTTGAGGTAATATATTTTTGCACCTCGTTCTTCCCATTCTATTTTTTTAAATTTTGGACTGATGACCACAAAATCATAGTCACTGTCTTTTCTTGCTTTTCCTGTCGCTTGAGAGCCAAATAGAATAATTTTACTTGGAGAAAAGTTCTGATGTACTATTCTTCTAAAAGATGTTATAATCTTATTTTTTTTTGTATCCATTTTAAGAGTGCCTCTGCTTCTATTATATGATGTTGAGCTTTTTCTTTAGTATAAAATTTAACCGGAATCTCTGGTCCTGTTCCGGGATAGCGAGAGGAAAAATAAGTTGCACTTAGACTTCCTGTCGCAATTAATAATCTTTTTGGAACTTTAACTTTCATACTTAATTGAATTAAATCGTGAGTTTTTGGCGGTGTTTGTTTACATTCTTGTATATACAAACTTTTGAGAGCTTTTTCTACACATTGCTGGGCAAGACTTACCGAGACATAGTAATGTCCCATATCGACATTATCTTTACTTGCAGATAAATCAGCTTGAGCTTGTTCTAGCCAATCTTTAATTTCTTCTTGCATGATATTCATTGTAGGAATAGCCGTATTTATATTTTCTTTTTCTTTCATTTTATCCAGGTTTTTATTTCGCGTAATTGTTGTAGGTCATTTTTGTATAAATCGCGGATGTCGGCGATGTTCCAGTATTCAGTAATAATTCTACCCATACCTTGGCCCCAGGCGAGTACAGGACAATTGAAGCCTAACAGAGGGATGACAACTTCAGGGCGGAAGATACCAGCGCCGCCAAGTTCGACCCATTGTTTTTTTACAGGGTGGAATATATCTATTTCCAAACTTGGTTCGGTATATGGGAAATGAGCGGGGCGCATACGTATTTTGTCATAGCCCATTTTTTTGTAGAATTCACGCAGGTAGCCTTTGAGATGGGTGAGGTTGGCGTTAGGATCGACGACGATGCCTTCGACTTGGTAGAATTCAAATAAATGTTTCCAATCTAGCGCTTCGTTACGAAAGACTTTGCCGACGGCGAAGAATTTGGCGGGCAAATCTTCTTTTTTGAGTGTGCTTAACGTTTGGGCGGAGAGGACAGTGGTGTGGGTTCGTAAGAGGATTTTTTCTGATTCTTCTTTGCTGAATGTGTATTGCCAGCCAGATGATCCGGTGTTAGCACCGTGTTCATGGACGGCTTTGATTTGTGGTAATAAATGAGAGGGGAGTTTTGCTTTCCCTTCTAAGTAGAATGTGTCTTGCATTTCTCGTGCAGGGTGGTCTTGGGGGACGAATAAAGCATCTAGATCCCAGAAAGCGGATTGGACGTAGTTGCCAGACATTTCACGAAAACCGAGGTCGAGCCAGATGCGTTTGATATATTCTAATGCTTCGTTATCGAAATGTTTTCGTCCGGGATGGATTTTGGGAACGTTGATTTCGACGTCATAGGAGCGGAAGTCTTGAGATTTCCAGGAACCTGTTTTTAACATTTCTTTAGTTAATCTGTTGATGACTTCTTTTTGGATATCGGATTTGTGTTTTGATAGAAGTTCTTTCCCTTCTGGGGTGAGGGTGATTGTGATGGTTTTGACTTCTTCGATTTTGATGAATTCTTTACGACGTTTGAGGTCTTCGAGGATGATTGTGTCTTCGGTTGTGAGCTGTGTGATTGGGAGGGGGAAGGTGTGGGTGAGGAATGTTTCTTCGGGGAATTGGGATTTTTGGAGGGTTTTTCCCAGAGGGGTGAGTTTAATTTCAAGTTCTTTGTCTTTGCGCATTTCGATGGCGGTTTTGCGACGGAGAAGGCCGATGCAAGCGGTGGTTTCTTCCGTTGAGAGGGAAGCCGATTTGGAGATTTTGGAGAGGGGTTGGAATGAATCGGTAAGAGCGTTGAGAAATGCTTTTTCAGGCAGGCCGTGTTGTTTATAGAGCTTGCCGTTTTTTTCTAAAGAAATTTGTTGTTGTTTTTCGGTGTGAATGTAGAGAATTTTTTTGTTTTCGAGCCATTGCAAGGCACGCATGACTTCGATTTCTTGTAAACCTGATGTTTTGATAATTTGCGAGAGTTCGGTGTGTGTTGTGAGTGTGGGGAGGACTTTACGTTCAAGAGGGTGGAGTTTGTTTACAAGGGAGATATAGTCCATTTAGGAGAGTAATAATAGTATGTTTATAAAATTAACTTTGTGGATTTTTAATGTTACACGAGATTAAATGAGAATAAGAAAAATAATAAATAAAATAAATAATTTATTGCTGTGTCTTACTATCATCCCAGACGCTATCAAACATGATATCCATAGCATTGGTAAAGTAGGGGGTTTTTACCCAGACTCCCAAGTCGTAGGATGGATGAACGTCTTTGTCATCTAATGTCATGAAGACGGTGTCTTTGCCATCAACGGTCATAAAGCGAGAGTTGATTTTGTCGTTATGTTTGATTTCAGCAACGCCACGTAAAGCGTCAGCGTGTTTTTTCGTGTCTTTAGATAAAGGGGCGGCAATTCTGATGCGTACGCCTTTCTTTTTTGCTTTTTCAAAACTGTTTTTTAAGCCTTCTGCTTTGCGAATGAAGCCTTTCTCAGTTGTTACAATATTAATGCTTTTTTTAGCGTCTTTTATTAACATGTCAAGATGGTTATACATATTATTTCGTCCACGTAAACAGCCACTCATTTCTGATGGATCAACTAACGCGATACCATTGGTGTGCAAGCTTTCCAATTCGCCTAATAATGGCGAACCTTTGACGGTTTCAAGGCGTTTTATTTTTTCTTGTGATTCAACATGCATGGTTTTTTTAACACGATCAACGACTTCTGTTGGAGGAATGGCAATATATTTAATTGGCTTTCCTAATTTCATGATAACAAAACCTTTTTTTTCTAATGTTTCAAGTACATCATAGCTTCGAGAACGGGGAACATCAGCAATATCTGATAATTCTCCGGCAGTGGAAACACCACGGCTTAACAGAGCTGTCCATAATTTTACTTCGTACAAGTTCAAGTCGAAGTATCTGCGTAGTTTACTTAATAATTCTTCTTTTACGATCATTTTAAAACCCCTCCTTTTTGCCCGAGATGAGCAATATCTTTTTTTTGTTACTTAGTTATCAGTAACACCAACTACTATTAAAAGGTTGTGGTTATGCAAAATATAATTATTTAAATGGTTTTAAACTTGAGAAGAATTGGTTGTGATTATAGAAGTCCAAGTTGTTCTCAAGTCACTTCCGTTCGTGACTTTCCTGCGGGAAAGCTTAGGTGTTACACTTGGACTTCTGAATAGTAAACCAACATATTGGATACCGAATTATTCAGTTGGTTTACTATGTAGGGAGTAATTTGTTGTGCTTTTTATGGTTTGTGGTTGTTGAGTGTTCAATAAGATAATTTATATCGCAACAAGGCAGCAATGCCACCTAAGCCGTCTAGTTTTTTGCCGGCGTCGTGTTCAGAGGAAATGAGGTGGATTTTTCCTTGCGTTGATTCGATAGTTTTGAGAAGAGTGTCAAGTTCAGAATGGTGGTTGGTTAGTCTGAATTGTTGGATGCACTTTTCGGTGAGTAACAGAGTTTGAGCGGCGCCAGAATTGATGGCTTGTTTTGTTTGTTCAAACCCATACACTGCTTTACCTTCTTTGTTGATTTCGTTTAACAGTTGTTCTACAATCAATTGTTCTTCACGAGCACGGCTGGTTTTTAAGGCGTTGGTTAGTTCGGTTGAGCGCATGATTTCGTTTAACGCGGTTTCAGATACATCAGAACAAGTTGCAAGAGTTATTTTTTGTTTGAGTTCAGGCTGGTTGATTTTTTTCATGAGGTCTTCTTTATAAAATGCGGTGGATGCTACGATGATGCGTTCAGGGTTGTAGCGTTGGGCGTAGGATTGTAGCAGAGTGATAAGTTCTTCATAAAAGTCTTTTTTTATTTCAACTTTTTGGGCTTTTTTGGGTACGTCACCTTTGAGGTTTAAGAGAATTTCATGACCTCTCGTTTTTGTGAGAGCGAATAGTGCTTCTTCACGGTCGAAGAGGCAGATAAGATAAGAATATTTTTTTTCACTGGCTTCGTTGAGTTTTTGCAGGTGGTAGGAGAGGAAGTGGGACTTTTGCAACGTCGCTTCATCGTTTAGTTCTAATGAGATGCTTTGGTAGCTGTCTTTGGGGATGTCGTCATGAAGAGATTTTATTTTGCCGTTGATGCGTAAGGCGGTGCCGGTTGCAGAGAATTCGATAGTTTCGGCTTCGATGGTTACGTAGGCGGTTTTTTTGATGACTTTGGCGTTTTCGCCCTCACCTATTTTTACTTTTCGGGTGGTGGAAGCGCTGATGAGGTCGAGGGGTTCGACTAGGGTTGAGAGGTACCAGAGGTCGTCAGGGTCGGTTACTTTGAATTTGACGATTGCTTTTTTGTTGTCTTGATGGATGATGTGCATGGTTGTTCACTTTCCGTTTGTCGTGATAGATAGATAGATAGATAGATAGAGGGGGTGATATCGATAGATTTATAAATTTATTTAGTTTAATTGGATTAATATTAAAAAGATGGTGTTGTGATGAACAGAAAAATACAGTTGTTTATTGTTGTTGTTTTCAGTGTTTTATTGTTGCCAATGGTGTCAGCGTTGGCGGCGTGTGGAATTATCAATAGTGCAGGTCCACAGTTACTTACGCAAAATATTGGTACGGGTAGGGCTAATATGAAACCCTTGTAATTCTGATGAATATCAAAATTACTCGTTTCCCGGTTTCTAGTAACCTATCAATATTATACGCAATAATTCTGCTCATTGCCTCTACTTTTTGCAGTTTAACCTCTCTTGATCTTATGCTAAATCCAAATTTTCTCTTAAGAATGCTGAAAGCCGTTTCTACTTTGTTTCGTTGAAGATACTCTCCATAATCAAAAACATCAACTGTCTGCTTTCTGTATCTCCCTTTTCTTCTGTGTTTTGGTACATCTAATCTTTTTTGTAAGATTAGGGGATAGGCTCCGAGCTCTTCAAAAACAAGTTTGAAGAGCTTTTCTGAATCGTACCCTCTATCTCCATAAAATGCTTCTGGTGTATACAATTTAGCCAGTTTTTTGACCATTGGATACGCATCAATGAGGTCATGCCTTGCTTTCTTTCTAACTTTAAATTGAAGAATGAGATAATGTTTTATCTCAATAATAACACTCAATTTGAGAAACGGCCTTTTATGATATTTTTTTCCAATTTTCTTACAGTAATGTGGACTGGCATTATCCAAACTAATGCCTGTCCCATCAATAGCAACTTTTTCAGGTTGCTTGATGTACTTGCTAAATGCAACCATAATTTTTTCAAAGATAATGCTTGGCACTCTTTTTGCAAATTTAATAAGAGTGGTATATTCAGGGAGCTTATTTAATCCTAAATAAGCTCTTAAAGTGATATTATCACTTAAATCTTCAAGTAATTCTTTGTATGTAAACTTACGAAATTGCTTGTAGACAAGCATAAAAAGATGCTGGTATTGAGTAAAAAGCTTATTTGAGAATTTGGACTTATGAAGCATTAAACCAGCTTCACCAAACAATTCATAGCAAAAATCCGCAACTTTTTTATATTTAGAAGTTATTATTTCCATTTGTAGTTCACCTCGTCTTTAAAATGCCGTTAGATAACAATTTATCGACGAGAACTACTTTATATAACTTCTGAATTAAGGAGAGGGTTTCATATTAGCCTACGGGTAGCTATTGTTTAAATATTTCATCTTCTCATGTATTAATTGATTGTCAAGGCTATAACATCACCTATGGTGGTCATTCGCCTGGGAATGGGGTTGATATTGATGGTAGTGTAGGTAATATTACCATCAAAAATTGTCATTTTTTTCAAAATCTTTCGCGGGCTGGTTCAGGAAATATTGGAGTTGCCATAGCTCTGGGTGGTTCTGTTTCTAGTAATGACACTATTTTTAATAATACATTTTATACGCAAACAAATAAAGGGACGATTTGGATTCGTAATGTTAACAATACTAATATCAGCTGGAATGCCTTCCGTCATCAATGTGGATTATTTAGTCAAAATATATCTGTATTTGATATCATGGATGCGTCTAATTTATACATTGACAGTAATGTAATAAATACGAGTTGTGGCGGAGGCGGCGGAATTAGTTATCAACTGAATGGGTATAATTCTCAGAATACATCGATTCGCGGTAATATCATTAATGATAGTGGTGTTGCTTCCAATCCTATCTTTCTAAGTGGTTTCACCTCAGGAACTGTTATTTCGGATAATCAAGTAATGGCATCTGGTAATACATCTTCGGCGTTACAGATAAAAACAAGTACAAATCTTGTAGTTCGTTCAAATATCTTGAGATCGACACATCCAGACTATTCTGTAGGATTAGCATTGAATGTAGGTCCGGGAGGTTTTTCTGTTAACAATAGTTTATTTGATAATAATACGATTTCAGCAAGCGGAACACTGCGACCTCTGAGTACTGGTACTGGTGCATCAAATGGTGCGCTTCTCATTGGAACTAATATATTCAATAATGTCTTTGTTAACAATAATATTTCTGCACCCGAAGGAGTTTGGGAAATACAAGAAGATGGAGATACACTTGTTAATTATTTGATTTATAATATCTCCGATGCAGAAATTGCTTGGATGAATAACGGCACGGGAGGATTCTTACAAAATCTGACTATTTTTGTCAATGGAACATTGAATTTAGGAGATACAATTAGTCTAAATACAAATCTTGCCGCAGTGAATACATCAGCGTTTACACCAAAACAAATGATTAATTCTTCCGCGAATATTACTTTGCGTGGATTAAGTGGTGATACGTTAAGCAGCATTACGAAAGATCCGGAGTTTCGAACAACAGCAGCTTCTGTATCTGGTTCAGATTGTTTGACGAGTAGTCCGGTGAGTTGTTATCAGAAGAGTTTTTCTGGCGGCGTGTTGATTTTTAACACGACAGGGTTTTCTAGTTTTACAAGTGTAACGACGGTATCAGGTGGGGGAGGGGGTGGCGGGAGTAGTTCCGTTCCAGAATTTAGTGACTATGCGCTGATGGGAATTTTAGTGATTGGCATTGGTGGATTCTTTGTGATGAAGAGGAAGCAGGAAGAATCGGTATAATTCTCTGTTGTTACTTTGTTGTTTCTTTTCTTTGTTGTGCTCTTATTTTAAATTGATTTGTACTCTTTTTAGAAGCGAATAGTTTATATATTCCTGCTCTTTTATTTGTATTAATAGGTTGGTTTGAGAGCTATGATATTTCATTATAACAGAAAAGGACAGGCAGCAGCGGGAGCAGCGGTGTTACTTGCGATTATTGCAGCAATTATTGTAACGTATATTATTCTTATTCCACCAAGTGATAGGCAGGAATTGTTAGGGAGTTCTAGCAGTAGTTCAGGCGGCGGTTCTTCAAGTGGGAAAATAGGGACAACAGGATTGGTTAGCCAAACGAATCTGATGACGGTGGCTCCTGGACGAGTTGATTATTTGGCGCAGAAAGATTTAGAACATACATTGCCAGATATTACACTGATGTCAAGATCAAATAGTAAAGTTTTAGCGGAAAAAGCGAGTATTGTGGCGACAAAAGGAATATTTTCAGAGAAGAAGAGTAGTTTTGCGGTGACGTTTGATGATTTGAAAAATACAGAGAATGTGTTGTTAACATACACACCTAAAGTTGCGGAAGGAATGATGAGCGTGTTTTTAAATGGGCAGGAGATATATTCAGGAGCAGTGAATGTGAAGAGTCCAAAACCTTTATTTTTAGCGAAGAGTGCATTGGAGGAGCAGAATGTAATTGAATTTGCGGTTTCGTCACCTGGGTTAGCGTTTTGGCGCACAAATGAATTACGATTAGAGGATGTGCGAGTTATTGGAGATGTGCAGGATGTAGAAGCGCAGGTGTCAAAGAGTTTGTTTTCTGTTTCTGATGTAGAGAAGAGGGGAATGGAGAAAGCAATATTAAAGTTTTTATTAGATTGTTCAGAATTGGCAGGCAAAATGAAAGTTTCGTTGAATGGGAATGAAGTGTATAGCGGCGTGCCGGATTGCAGTTCACCGCAGTTGTCGTTTGAGTTATCACCTAGTTTATTTTATGATGGGCAGAATACTTTATTATTCTCTTTGGATAAAGGAAGCGTGATTTTATCGCATCCGAAAATACAGACGAAGTTAAAAGATGTGGTGTATCCTACGTTTTATTTCCAAGTGTCGCTTGAGCAATTTCAAGCGGTGAAAAATTTGAAGAAGAAAGTGTATTTAACGGCGGATTTTGTGGAAGTTGTTGACGCGAAAACAGGGGAATTTGTGGTGAATGGAAAAGTGGTACCTTTTAATACGAAAGAAGGGAAATTGGCGATTGAAGTCACCAATGAGATTGTGCAAGGTAATAATGCAGTGATGATCAAGCCTCAGAAGACATTGGAAATTAGAGAATTGAAAGCTGATTTAGTAAATATTTGATCTTTATTTTTTTGGTAGTTTCTTGTTATTTATAGTGGGCGAGGATCTGTTTTAACAGTATCTCCGAAAGAGATTATCTCCTCTGGAGTTGTCAGAAAAATTTGTAAACTCCAACATTCTTCTTTTTGTTGAATAATTGAATTTATTCAAAGAAGGTGATTAGAGTTAATGGGAGTCTCAAAGGCGCAAGGACTTTCTGGGGTTCACAGCTGCCACTAACTTAAAAATTTTGGATGTTGATAAGAAGATAATCTCTTTCTTCAAAAAACCTTCGGAGATACTGTTTAAAAAGGAAGGTTTTTATAGGCGAAAGGTATTCTTTCTGATAATAAATTAGTATCTAAAAAAAGGGTGAAAGAGATTAATCTCTTTATTTAATTCATGGGAGCAGGTGATTCGGTTAAATCGGGAGTACAAGCAGTAAGGAGTGGTGTTGCGGCAGCTACGTCAGCAGTCTTTACATATATGGCCATTGTGGTGTTATTAGGAGGGGTAGGAATATTTTTATGGAGGTATTTGGCTGGACCTTCAAATTTGATTAATTATGTTTCGATCATTATTTGTTTTGCGGCGTTATACGCATTCAGTGAGAAAACACAACAACAGAAAGTTGCAGTGTTTTTGCCGGCGGTTATTTTTTTGGTGTGGTATTTTGTGTTTCAGGGGGCGGTTAATATTACGGTTATTGCGTCGCTGGGAGGATTATTTTTAGTAGTGTCAGGAATTTATGGATATTTTACCAAAGGAGGGAATGTGACACCAGAGTTGTATGGATTATTGCCGGTGTTGGTGTTGTTTTTAGATATTGGATTAATAGCGTTGTTGAATAAAGAGTTTAATGTCACTTCTGGGCCATTATATGGGATGCTGATCCGAGATATTCCTTGGTGGGCGTTGTTTGGGTTGTTGATGTTGCCGGTAGCTGTTAGCGAGAATAAAGCGGTTTCTAATTTTATTGCATTTCTGAAAATTATAGGTTTTTTGTATCCATTTGCAATGATTGTGATTGCGATTATGACGACAGCGCCGGGTGTAGGAGAGGGTCCTAGTTCATTTAAAGCACCAGATGTAGGCGAGTTTACGAAAGCGCAGCAAGAGGAGTTGAAGAAAGTGAGTGGGGAGTCGGCAGTTACGTCGCTGGGATGGTGTATTGGTAATGGTGATTATTTGAAGCTGCAGGATTGTGTGAAAGAGAGGCAAGAGACGACGCAAATTGAGGCGGTTTGTGAGAAACAACGCATGATTAAGAAAGGTAGTCCGGCGTTTGATAAGTGTTTCAAAGAAGAGAAAGAGAAGAAGAGTTTAGTTGCCGTGAGTGGGGTTGCGGATCCGACGATTAGTAAGCCGACGACGGTGCATTTTTTGCGTAAAGAGACGTTTCCGCAAGTGTCGTTTCGAACAGAGGGGCAGCCGTTAAAGACAATGTATCCTGTCGTATTTGAGATGGAGAATCCACGAAAGCAGCAGATTAAAGCACATTTTTCATGCGGGTTTGTAGGACGAGATACAAAAGATAATATTACAGGGGAAATTGTAGGTAAAGCAGATATGGACTTACAAGGAGAGGTTATTTCGCGCGGGATTACATGTAAACCAGAGCAAAGTGCAAGTGCGCAGATGAAAGGGTTTTATGATGTTAAATATTCGGTGAAATTAGAAGGTTTAGTTTCGAAGTCGCGATTAGAACGGGCAATTATTCCTGCGACAACTGATTATGATTTGAAAAGTGGGTATGTCAAAGAAGCACAGCAGTTGTTGAGTTCGAAGTCTGGGGCATCGATGGCGGCGCCGGATTTATCACGGTTGAATTTTATGATCGGCAATCCACCTAATGATCCTGTACTTGATCCAACGTTAGATTTGCAATTATTTTCGTCGTTTGAAAATATGGGGGATGGAGAGATTATTACAGTGCATAATTATAATATTGATATTGTATCTGCAGGGTTGAGTGTTACTGATGGATCTCAAGATTGTGTGGATGGACAAAAGATATTACATGCGGATGAGGGAAAAGAAAGAGGTGTGAAAGCTTTAAGTTCGTGTACGGTGAAACTCGCTGAGCTTTATACTAAAATTAAAGAGCCGGTTGTGATGGAGATTGGAGCGGAATTAAAGTATGATTATTTATTGTCCCAGAAGTATGGATTTGAGGTGAAGGTGTCGTGAGGACTCTAGGGGTAATGAGAAAGAGAAGAATAGAGTTTAGGTTGTTATTGTTGTTGGTTGCTTTCGTGTTTATTATAGGGTGTGGAACAGGAGGTTCAGGAACAACAACGAATTTCAAGCAGGGGATTAGTGAACTACAGTTTAAAATGCTACCAAATGCGCCGCCAGATAAAATTTATCAAGGTTCAGGATTTAAGATTATTGTGGAAGCGAGTAATTTGGCAGCGTATGATTTAAAAGGGGTGGAAATAGGTATTGTGGGGTTAAATGAGAAGTATTTTGCGTTGACGAATCGAGAGCAAATTTTCCCTTTGATGGCAGGGAAGAGTTTACTTACACCTATTGGGGATGTACAGTTTTTAGAATTTTCAGGTTCGTCAAATATGTTGTTTGAGAATGCGAATGAATACACCGGAAATTATTTTTTGAAAGCGAAGTATCATTCAACGATGGAGTTTGGGGATACGGTGTGTATTCATCCTAGTTTGTATGATGTGGCGGATGCGGGGTGTACAGTTGAAAATCGAAAGTCGTATGGCGGGCAGGGGGCACCGCTCGCGGTAACAGATATTGAAGAGATTATGTATCCTTCGGGTGCGGGGGGAGAAGTGGAGTTTCGAATTACACTTGCGAATAGAGGGAGTGGAATGGTGAAGAGTGTGGTATTAGGAAAAGCAAAGTTAGGGAGTGAAGAGTTAGAGTGTGAATTTAAAGGGAAAGATGTGAGTGTGGCTGAGGGAACAGTATATACGCAGAAGTCAGTGGTATTAAAAGAAGATAATCAGGGTGCGTTACTTATTTGTAAGATGTTTTTAAAAGATCAGAGCTCGTACACAACTACTCTAGGAATTGATTTTGGGTATGATTATGAATGGAAACAGCAATATAGTTTGCGTTTAGTGCGATAGGTTTAAATAAAAGTGGCGGTTTTTTAGATAATAATAATGGTAGGAAAACGTATTTTAATGGGGTTTATGAGTCTGTTTGTCGTTCTATTAGTTGTTAGTTGTACTCCGTTAATCCAAAAGCCAGGAGAAGTTGTGCCGAAAGAGAATATTGTTGAGGATAAAGTTGTTGAACAACCAGTTGTATCGGCACAAGCTGTGACAAAAGAAGTTGTGGTACAACCTAATTCTAAACCAAAGATTACGATTATACCTCCAAAAGAGAAGCCAAAGCCTCAATATGATCCGATTGTGAATGAGTTGATTGAAAAAACTAAGAAAATTGATACTTATAGATATACATTTGATGCGTCAAAAGGTGGAACATACGATTATTACATCAATGGGCAGAAGACAAAGAAAGTGTATCTTGTACCAATAAAATTGAAGGGGGATATTAATTATAATGAAGTGTATCTTGATGATGGGTTGCAGGATGCAGTTGTAGTTTGTACGAAAGGGGTATCTTCTTGTACGTATGCGTGGAAGAAAGCGTATGCTGTCAAGTATGAGAATGAAAAAGTGGAGTTGACGCCGTTGAGTGTTGTGGCAAATATTCCTTATAGTGCTCAGAAAGTGGGTGAGGAAGTTGTAGATAATCAGGAAACTTCTATTATTGAATATATAAATGGACAAGGTAAGAAAGAGCGGTTATGGATGGATCATTATACAGGTTTACCTTTAAAACAAGTGATTTATAGTGTGGATACAGAGAATGGTGATAAAGAGTTATTGAAGCATACGTTTACACGAATTATTTTAGGGGTTAAAAAGGTGGATGTAACATTTCCAAAAGAAGAGTTTGAGTTGCAGAAGGAATAGAGAAGTTTGAATAATTGATATTTTACAGAAGGCACTGCCTTCTTATGTTACTTACGGTAACATCTACTCAAACTTCTCTAAGAGATTCTGTCGCTGTTGCTCCGATCTAGTCACTGCGTTCGTGATTCTGTCACTGTTGTTCCGAACTTACCTTTCGGTAAGTTTGCTTATCAGCAAGAGTTGCTTGCGAGCAACTTTTTCAATGGCGCAATTTTGTGCTTATCTGAGCACCAATCAGTGCTAACGAATAATTACAAATTGCTTTTTGCAAAGTTCTCAATAGTTGCGTAAACTTTTTAAATACATTTTTAGTTATCTTTTTTTTATGAAAATTGCAATTTTAGGCGGTGGAAGTTGGGGGAGTGCACTTGCGGTACATATTGCGGCTAATGGGCATTCTGTTAACGTGTGGGAGTTTTTTGAGGAGCAGGCGCGAGAGATGCAGGATTTGCGAAAATGCAAGTTGTTGCCAGATGTGGTGCTGCCGGGAAAGGTGTTTATTAGTTCTCAGATGGAAGAAGTGTTACGCGATGCTACCGTGGTTATGGTAGTTGTGCCGTCTGATAAAGTGGAAAAGACGATTCATAACGCGGTGCCGTGGATTGATGGGCAGCCGGTGATCATTTGTTCGAAAGGGTTTAGTGCGGATGGTTCTCTTCTTAGTTCTATTGTGAAATCACATATTGGCGGTGAGGTATATTGCCTCTATGGACCAACGCATGCGGAGGAAGTGGGAAAAGGAATGTTTAGTGGGATTGTACTTGCGGGTAGCGGAAGTAGGAGAGGGGAGTTACAGCAGATGTTACATTCGGATACATTGAAAGTGGATGTGACAGATGATATTATTGGAGTGCAGGTGTGTGCGGCAATTAAGAATGTGCTTGCGGTATTTATTGGTGTGCTTGATGGGATGAAACTTGGTGATAATGCGAAGGCGTATGTGATGACGAAGGGGTTAGAGGAGATGATGCGAGTGGGAATGGCGCTTGGGGCTAGTCGTGAGACGTTTTATGGTTTGGCGGGAATGGGGGATTTAATTGTTACTTGTACAAGTCAGCATTCACGCAATCGGTTTGTGGGGCAAGAAGTGGGCAAAGGTCGCAAGTTGGATGATGTACTTGCAGAGATGAAGATGGTTGCCGAAGGAGTTACGGCGGTGAAAGTGGCGGTGAAGTTGCAGGAGCGATTAGGATTAGAGATGCCACTGGTGTTTGGGTTGTATGAAATACTTTTTGAATCTCGGGATCCCAGAGAAGTGTTGAGAGGGTTGTGATGTTTTTTGAGTGTGTTTAACTTTTTTATTTCACCCATCTCTTTTTCAATTGTAGAAATGTATCTTTCTCTATTGATTCACGGATTTCTTCCATGACACGCTGGAAGAAAGCGAGGTTATGATAGGAGGTTAGAGTGTAGAAGAGCAATTCGTTAGCTTTGAAGAGATGACGAATATAGGCTTTAGTGAATGTTTTACAGACGTAGCAGGTGCAGCGGGGGTCTAGTGGGGTTGGGTCTTGTTTGAATTTTTCGTTTGTGATGCGGCAGCGGTATCTGTTTTGTAGTGTGCCACCAGATTCGGGGCGGAGGAAGATGTAGCCGACTCTTGCTAATCTTGTGGGGAGGACGCAATCGAATGTGTCGATACCTAGTTCAACGTAGGTGAAGAGGTCTTCAACCGCGCCGATGCCGAGGAGATGTTTGGTTTTTTCTTTTGGGACAAATTTTAAAGCGTGTTCGACGAGTTGTTTACTTTCTTCTTTTGGGTCGCCAAAGATTGAGCCGATGCCGATGGCGTCGAAGTTTAAGTTAGAGATAAATTTGGCGGATTCTTCGCGTAGTTCTTTGAATCTGCCGCCTTGGATGATGCCATACAATGCTTGGGATTTATCTTTGTTTAATTTGTTAAATGTACTCAGGCTGCGTTGGGCCCAGGCGTGGGTGCGGGTGAGGGATGCTTTGGTTGTGTTGTAGTCGGCGGTGATGTCTAGGCATTGATCGAAGGCGAAGATTAAATCTGCACCCAGTTTTTTTTGAATTTGCATGGAGATTTCTGGAGTGAAGCGATGTTTAGATTGGTCGATGTGAGATGTGAATGTAACTCCTTCTTCATCTATTTTACAAAGACCATCGTTTAAGCTGAAGACTTGAAAGCCGCCGGAGTCGGTGAAGACGGGTTTATGCCAGGCCATGAATTTTTGAAGTTTGCCGAGGTTGTTGATGATGTCAGGGCCGGGTCTTAAGTAGAGGTGATAAGTGTTACAGAGAATGGCGTCAAAATTAATTTCGTTTAATTGTTGCGGAGTTATGGCTTTGATGGTAGCTTGCGTTGCGACGGGGATGAATGCGGGTGTGTTGATGCTTCCGTGCGGGGTGGAGATGATGCCGGTTCTGGCGTTGGTGTGGGATTCTTGATGAGTTATGGTGAAGGAGAAAGTGGAGGGTAATTGTTGTACAGAACGTTTTATCTTTTTTGGTGATATTTTTAGTGTTCTCTTTGTGGTATTTTGTATTTTCTTGTTTGTGCTTTTTACAGTTGTTTTCATTGTGTATTGATTATGTCAGAAGCTTTATATAGTTTTTTGGTGTTATATTTGGTATGTTACTTACTGTACGCGATGATTATGATTTAGCAGATTTACATATTGAGTTAGTGTTAGCACATTTATTTGAGAATAAAGAAACCAGAGAGGGATATAGGTTGTCGCCGCACTTACGGGGTTATACCACTAAATATATGGGAGGATTAGCGCAGGTGTATATGGTGGATGTTATGCAGGAGATGTTCGAAATGAGAAGAGGTGTATCAGAACAAGAGCTGGTTAGGATGTTGATGAATGATTTTCTAGAACCAAGAGCAGAAACGTATTTTAGTTCAATGGAGAAGCGATTATGGTCGGATGTTGAGGCGTTGGATGTTCGTACGCGCGCGTTTGAGATGGGGCTTGCGGCCCATTTACTTGAGCGTTATGTTTTTTCTGATGTGTTACAATATGATACTTTTGAGAATAAAAAATATTTTATGCTTAAGAATTAAAGAGAAGTTTGAA
>JGI1358J11329_10001685_pt1 | contig 18037 bp, 20 predicted proteins | sample Subgroupgradi54m_FD_11329 | JGI IMG/M metagenome (IMG submission 11329)
GATTCAAGCCAATATCCCTCAATCGCAAAAGTGGGTCCATGCCTTTTGGCCGTCGATTATGAGAAAATATAAAATGTTGACTCAACAAGCGGCTCAAGAGAAACCCGATCTGATCCTCTGGCCCGAGACGGCCTTTCCTGGTTTTATCTGGGAGGCGCCGGCACTTTTTTTGGACCTCAAAGATTTCGTTCACACTCTTCATACCCCCCTGCTGTTGGGGGTCGTCACTCAGACGAACGAAGAGTATTTTAATTCTGCGCTTTTATTATCTAAAGAAGGGGAGCTTCTTCAACAGCATGATAAACTGCATTTGGTCCCGTTCGGAGAATATGTTCCTTTAAGAAAATTTTTTCCTTTTCTGGCGGATATTGTTCCGATCGGGGATTTTACTGCCGGAACACGTTATACGATTTTTGAAAATCAACAACAAGATTCCCATGAAGAAAAAAAGGCCCCTTTCTCTGTTTTGATCTGTTTTGAAGATACCGTCTCAGAAATCTCGAGAAAATTCACCAACGAAGGGGCTTCCTTCCTGGTTAATATCACCAACGATGCCTGGTTTTTAGATACCGCCGCACCGTTTATGCATTTGCAGGCTGCAGTTTTTCGGACCGTTGAAAACCGACGCAGTTTAATCCGTGCGGCCAATACGGGGGTGAGTTGTTTCATTGATCCTTTAGGCCGGATCTTTAAGTCGGTGCATAATTCTTCCGGGAAAATGACTTTCCTCGACGGGTTTTCGCTTGCATCGGTTGGATTAAGCCAGCAAAAAACCTTTTACACAAAATTCGGAGATGTTTTTACATATCTATGTTTTGGATGTATACTATGGGGGATATTTAAAGAAAAAGGGAATTATTTTTTTAGAGAAGTCAGTAGAAATGAGAGGAGAAAAGAGCATGAATAATGTGAGCAATCATCATCCCAAGAAGATTTTTATGACGGTATTGGTTGTTTTGGGCCTTTTGGGTTACCTTGTTTTTCTTCTTATGAATGATTTTATATTTGTTTATGAATTTCCGATTATTTCCTTTCTTTTGTTTCTGTGGTTCGTTGGCACCATTGCGATTTCTCGTGCTCAAGAATGGGGGAGAAAACTCATTGTCGTAACAAGTCTCTTTATATGTTTTTATCTTATGTTCAATTTGACGACTGCTCATCATTCCACACCCAGTCTTATTCTTATTATTGTTGTTTTAATGATGTACTATATCTTGCCGAAAACTAAAATCGAATTCTTCCAAGGCAGGGAGGATGGCGTGGCTGGGATTATCGATAAGAAGGTTTTAGTGATTGATGATGACAAAGCACTGCTAAAGATGATCAGGGCGAATTTGATTAATCATGGCATGAATGTTTTAACCGCCGATACGGGAGAAAAGGGATTGGAATTGGCTCAGAAAAAGGATCCGGATTTGATCATCCTTGATGTGATTTTGCCAGGAATGAAAGGCCGAGAGGTCTGTTCTCGTTTGAAACAGGATCAAAGAACCAGTAAGATTCCGATTATGTTTTTAACCGCCAAAGATTCTCCCGATGATATCAAAGCGGAGATGGACGCCGGAGCTTTAATGCATTTAACTAAGCCAGTTAATCCACAAGAATTGTTTTCTGAAATTAAAAAGATTTTGGGCTAAAGATATGACAAAAGAGACCAGACAAATTGTTCTTGTGGGATATGGATTAGCTATTGTTTATGGCATCGGTCTGCTGTTTCTTTTGGGAACCTGGTTTCTCCATTCCGCTGCGTTGACCAAATCTCCTTTATTCATGAATAAATCTAATGTCGTTTTTTGGGCTTTTTTTCCCCCTCAGGTGATTGCGCTGTTGGCCGTCGTGAAATTGAAGGAATGGGCCAGAAAATTTTTGGTCGGGATGAATTTGTTCCTTTGTCTGTATGTCCTTTCTCGAATGCTGATCACCCGTCAACCCATTGATTTCTTGACCGCCTTTTCTGTGTTTTTTTATATCTTGATTATCCTTTTTTTCAATCAACCGAAGATCAGGGCACAGTTTAGATTCAGCTCGAATGTTTCGGTTGAACCCAAAAAAAAGATTCTCATTGTGGATGATGATAAGGGATTGCTGAAGATGATCCGGGCGCACTTACTTTATAACGGCTATGAGGTCGTAACCGCCATAACGGGAGAAAAGGGTTTGCAACTTGCCCATCGCAGAAAACCGGACTTGATCATATTGGATGTCATTTTGCCAGGCATTAAAGGCCGAGAGGTGTGTGTCCAGTTGAAAGAAGATTCTGAAACCCGGGACATCCCAGTTTTGTTTCTGACGGCCAAAGACTCCCCCGATGATGTGCGGGCAGAAATGGAGGTCGGAGCCATCGAGCATTTGACCAAACCGGTCAATTTGCGGGTGTTAGTGTCAGAGATTAAAAAGATTTTAGGATCCTAAATGAAAATATTGAAGCGAGCCCTCGCCCGTTACGGTCTTTATTTCTCCTCGTGGTTACTGAATAAATTCCCTTACTCAATAGTTTGTGCTTTAACCCATTTTTTTATTGCGATCGGATTTCGTTTAACCAAAACGCAGCGTACAATCGCCGCAGAAAGTCTTAAGATCGCCTTTGGCAAAGAAAAGTCGATCTCTGAGCGTCACCAAATCATCCGCGATTGTTTTGAGAATTTGGGGCGCGGCATGATCGAATTGATTTATTTTATGGAACATCCCGAAATGATCAAAGAGCGTGTTTCCTTCGAAGGTAAAGAGTATCTACAGGAGGCTTTTAAAGCTGGTCGCGGGGTGATTGTCGTTAGTGCGCACTTTGGGAATTTTCCTTTGATGCTTTTACGATTCGCGCAGGAAGGTTACAAAACCAATGCCATTATCCGTCCCACCCGGGATCAGGATATAGAAAAATATTTTTTGAAACAAAGGTCGAAATTGGGTCTAAAAACGGTTTACAGCCAGCCTCGACGAGAATGTGTGGAAACTTCTTTGAAAGTTTTGCGGAATAACGAACTTTTGTTTATTCCGCTAGATCAAAATTTTGGCAGCGGCGGCGGCGTCTTTGTTGATTTTTTTGGGCAGAAAGCTGCCACCGCAACCGGTCCCGTTGTTTTTGCTCTTCGTACCCAAGCCCCCATCTTGCCGATGTTCATTATCCGGCAGAAAGATGATTCGCATAAAATTATCATTGAACCTCCTTTAAAATTAGAAGAGCGTGAAGACAATAAAGAAACGATTCTGGTCAATACCGCGAAGATCACCGGCGTGATTGAGCGATATATAAGAGCGTATCCCGCAGAATGGGGCTGGATGCACCGACGATGGAAGAGCCAACCGACCATGTCACAAAATTACAATACACAAATTGAATATTGTGGTTTGTGATTTTTTCTAACAAACTTTAGAATGGGCAAAAATTTTTTTTTATTTCTATTGGGCAGTTTGTTATTAATCAGCGGAATTACCGGTATTCTTAAAAACTGGGAATTTGTGATCACGCTTTTTAAAGGGGTTTTCGGCCTGGTGTTGGCGGTTGCAGGATTGGTGGTTTTAAGTTTTATCAACGACGATAAACCGGGAAGTTCGTGATTGATTTTGGAAGGTGCTCTTTGATATGGACAATGCCCCGGGAATTTTTTTTAGAAAAATCGGTTTGGTCATTTTTGATTTAGATGGAACGCTGATCAATGCCTACACTGCGGTTGAGAGCAGCATCAATTTTACGCTCCGGCGTTTGGGTTTTCCTCGCTGTGATGCCGAAACTATTCGTCGTTCGGTGGGATGGGGAGACCGCCATCTGTTAGAAGGTTTTGTTGGATCAAAGCAGGTGGGAAAGGCCTTACGTATTTACCGTCGACACCACGCACAAGCGTTGCAACGTGGAACAAAGTTTCTTCCCGGCGCCGAAAGATTACTGCAGGAATTAAAAGAACAAAAGTACAAATTAGCCGTGGCGAGCAACCGCCCCACCCAATTTTCTCGGATTGCGCTGCGGCATTTGAACATCGAAAAATTTTTTGATTATATCCTGTGTGCGGATAAACTTAAAAAGGGTAAACCTCATCCAGAAATTCTTATTTTGATTTTAAAGAAGTTGGGCGTTAAACGATCGCAGGCGTTGTATGTGGGTGATATGACGATCGATGTTCAAACTGGAAGAAGAGCCGGCGTTAAGACGGTTGCGATTGCAACCGGTTCGAGTCGTCATCAAGAGCTAAAACAATTGAAACCGTTTAAAATCATTAAACGGATTGATCGGTTGTCATCTATTTTGGATGCATTAAATAAGGAGAAAGATCATGAGCAAACGAAAAAGAAGAGGAAAACTGAACTGGCGTTCGAAAAAGGCTAATCACGGTAAAGCCCCCAATAAAGGACATTAAAAATAAAATTTATGAAACGATCAGCATCAACCTCGCCGAGAAATGTTTTCTTTTTTATCCTGCTTATGTTGGGTATCGTAACTTTAAACGGTTGCGTTTACCTCGTTATCGGAAGTGTTGGAGCATTGGGCGGATATGCAATCAGTTCTGATACAGTTCAAGGGACCGTTGAGAAGGACTATCACGAGGTCTGGGATGCAGCCGAATCTGTTGTGAATATCATGGGAAGGATCACCAGGCAAAACGAAAATTCTGGCCGGTTAGAGGCGATCGTTAATAATGCCCGAGTCACAATCGGTGTTGCCCAGTTTACCCCTAAACTGGTGCGCTTAACTGTTCGAGCCAGGAAATCTTTTTTCCCCAGCATTTCAACCGCACAGGATGTTTACATTAAAATTATAAGTTATTTGGGAAAGTGAATTTTGGGGCCTCAACAAAAAAGTTCTCCGGTGACTCAGCGCAATAAATATCTTTTGGGCGTTATTATTTTATTTGCTTTCTCACGGTTAGTCTTTTATAAAATCGGAATACGTTTTGATTCAAGCACTCTGGAAGATTTTATTCAGTTTCTGGATACGGTCCTTTTAAGAAATCGTTTATGGGAAAGTATTTTCTTCCTACACTGCCAGCCGCCTCTTTTCAATTTATTTTTGGGTGTTATCCTAAAATTTTTTCCTGTTCATTGGCATATTCTCTTTCATATCATTTATCTGATATGCGGGCTTATGCTGGCGGTGACTTTATTCTTGTTGATGACCGCAATGGAGGTTGATCTAAATATTGCTTTTTTTGCGACCGTGCTTTTTATGATAAGTCCTTCGGTGATATTGTATGAAAATTGGCTTTTTATCAGTTATCCAGAAGCCCTGTTGTTATGTGTGGCGGCCTTAGCTTTGAATCTTTACCTCCGGAGGTTCGCTTTTCTTTATGGAATAATTTTTTTTGTCTCACTTATGTTACTTGCTTTAACAAGAAGTATTTATCATCTCTTTTGGTTTTTATTGATTGTGTTTTTCATTATTGCCTTTAATAGGCAGCAATGGAAGAAAGTTCTGTTAGCCTGTATTATTCCATTTACTTTTATTTTTGCTGTTTATGCCAAAAATTTTTATCTTTTTGGGAATTTTTCTACCGGTTTCGTTTTTATGTCCTATCAATTAGGCACGATGACTATTCATCCTTTATCTCAGGCAGAACTGGAGTATTTGTTGAATAATAAATTGATTTCTTATGGGACCGTTCAAGAATTAATGCATGTCTCTTATATGGGAAAAACCAGTTTTGAAAACATTCGGATTGTTCCAACCGGTATTCCCGTTCTCGATAACTTTACCAAAACAAACGGGCAACCCAATTTCAACAGCCGTTATCATTTATTCAGTGCGAAGCAGCATTATAAAGATGCTCTATGCGCTTTGAAGCATTTTCCGGTCAGGTATTTTAAAGCGCTAAAGTGGGCTTATATTTTATACTGTTTCCCGGGGCCGACGGATACGCCTTTTAAGAATAGAGAGTATATTAAAGATTATGAGAATATTTATAATTTTCTTTTTTATTACCAGAACAAAATCAATTCAGGGACACTGTACTTCCCGACGCTCTGGTACGGTTTGCAATTTGTCAAATGGGATTTCTTAAGTAGAATATTTTTTTTCTTATCGGCGATGTTTTATGCTATTCTCGCCATTTTCGGATTGAAGTTGCTTTATCGGCAATGGCGTTTAAATATCCATGGAGATTTATCTATACCGTTTTTTCTTAGTTTATTTTTTGTTTGTATAAATATTGTTTACGTGACATTTGCCAGTGGTGCTTTTGCTTATGGCGGAAATAACCGATATCGTTTTGCGATCGATCCATTTTATTTAATATTATTCGCTTTACTATTAACCCGTTTATATAATTTCTTTAACTTTAAAAAAATAAAAAAATGCTGAGCACCTACAACTTAGGTTTAAGATACGGAAAGCGCGTCCTGTTTGAGGATGTGACGATCAAATTTTCACCCGGCAATTGCTACGGCTTGATTGGAGCGAACGGTTCCGGCAAATCCACTTTTCTTAAAATCCTCTCCGGCGAGATTGAATCCACCTGCGGTCATGTCGAAATCACACCCGGCGAACGCCTGGCGCTTTTAAAACAAAACCATTTTGAATTTGATGAGTTTGAAGTTTTACAAACCGTGATCATGGGACACAAACGACTTTATGATATTATTCAAGAAAAAGATGCGCTTTATGCAAAGTCAGATTTTACTGACGAGGATGGCGTTCGGGCCTCCGAGTTGGAGGCGGAGTTTGAGGCCTTGCGCGGCTGGGATGCCGAGACCGAAGCCGCCCAGATGTTGAGCGGACTTGGCATTAAAGAGCATCTGCATCGTCTGAAGATGAAGGAATTGGAATCCAAACTTAAAGTGCGCGTCTTGCTCGCGCAAGCGTTATTCGGCAATCCGGATATTTTGCTTTTGGATGAGCCCACCAACCATTTGGATGTGGAATCGATTATGTGGCTGGAAGAATTTCTTTATAACTTCAAAAATACGGTGATTGTGGTTTCACACGACCGGCATTTCTTGGATCGCGTCTGCACGCACATTGCCGATATCGATTTTGGCAAGATTCAACTTTATACCGGAAATTATTCGTTCTGGTATGAATCCAGTCAGCTGGCTTTGCAGCAAAGACGGGATCAAAATAAAAAGACGGAAGAAAAGATCAAAGAGCTGCAGGCGTTCATTGCCCGTTTCAGCGCCAATGCCTCCAAATCCAAGCAAGCCACCTCCCGCAAAAAAATTTTAGACAAAATCACCCTCGATGATATCAAACCATCTTCCCGCAAATATCCGCACATTATTTTTAAATTCGAAAAGGACGTCGGGAATGATCTTTTGACGCTCACCAAATTAAATAAGAAATCCGGCGAGAATATTCTTTTTCAGGATATTACCTTTACGGTCAATAAAGGAGATAAGATCGCTTTCTTAAGCCGAGAGGGGCCGGCGGTCTCGATCTTATTCTCGATTTTGATGGGAGAAGAAACCTCTTGCGGGGGCGAGATGCGCTGGGGTCAGACGACACTGCGGGCTTTTTTCCCGAAGGACAATACAAAATTTTTTCAGGTGGATCTTAATTTGATTGATTGGCTGCGGCAATTTTCGAAAGAGCGGGATGAAAATTTTATCCGCAGTTTCTTAGGGAAGATGCTTTTCTCCGGCGAAGAATCCCTGAAGAAAGCGAATGTGCTTTCGGGAGGCGAAAAAGTGCGCTGCATGCTGGCCAGAATGATGCTGCAGGGGGCCAATGTCCTTATCTTGGATGAACCCACCAATCATTTGGATCTGGAATCGATCACCGCCCTAAATAATAGTTTGATTGATTTCCAAGGAACTGTTTTGTTCTGTTCCCATGACCATCAATTTGTGCAGACGATTGCCAGCCGGATTATCGAGATCACCCCTAAAGGGATTATTGATAAAGCCGTTTCTTATGATGAATATCTTGCCGATGAGGGGATGATAAAAAAAAGAGCAGAACTGTATGTGTAAAAAATTTTAAACAATCATAGGCAGAATAGAACTTTGTGCTACAATGAAAACGTTGAGGCAAAAAAAATTGAGGGCTCAATGTTTTTCAAACCAAAGGAGGGCAAAATCGTGGCATTAAAATCGTTAAAATCATTATTCGTTCTGATTTTTTTGGTGAGCTTGATCGGTTGTGCAACAACCCGAAAAGATACCCCGGGCGATCAAACGCAGATGCGTGTCAGCCAGCTCGAGGAACAACTGCAACAAAAAGATGAAGAAATCAATGATCTCAAAGATCAACTGCAGGGTATGCAGCACGATACCGGCAAAAGAAGAGATGCTTATTCCTCGAGGAGGACCTCGGATACGGTAGATTCCTCTTTAAATAAAAAGGATGGAATTCTCAGAGTTGATGCGGCTCCTGATCAAGTCCAATTGGCGCTTAAAAATGCCGGTTATTATACCGGCCCGGTGGATGGAAAGCTGGGAGAAAAAACCAGGAAGGCCGCGGCTGAATTTCAGAAGGCCAATAATCTGACCGCCGACGGAGTCATCGGCAAAAGGACCTGGAATATTTTAAAAACTTATCTTAAATAAATTTTTTTTTGATTTATTTAGAAATAAGTCTAAAAAATTTTTATGAAACCCAAACCGATTGCGTTTGGGTTTCATTATGTCGAAATGTATGTCATCTCAAACGGTCAGTATTCTAGGCTGCGGGTGGCTGGGCTTACCCATCGCACAAATTTTAATTTCCCGCGGATATCAGGTTAAAGGATCTACGACGGCCAGTGCAAAGCTCCCGCTTTTAAAGGAACAAGGAATCTTTCCTTTTATGATCTGTGTGGATGCTCAAATGCAAGGGTGCGATATTGACCGTTTTTTTGATGCCGATATTTTAATCTTGACGATTCCATTCAAAAGAAATTTAGAAAAACCCGAAATTTATCAAGAGCAAATTCAGTGCGTTATTCATGAGCTGCACCAGTCTCGTATCAAATATGTTGTTTTTACCAGTTCCACCGCGGTGTATCCGGCGGCGAATCGTATTTTTAAAGAAGATGATATTTTTTTTCCTGACAATGAACGAGCCCGAACTCTTTTGACTGTGGAACAGATGCTTCGGGAGGATAAACATTTTGACACAACGATTCTTCGGTTGGGTGGATTGTACGGCGAGGATAGGCCGCCCGGAAAATTTCTGGCTGGAAAAACAAACCTTGATCAAGCAGATAGTCCGGTGAATTTAGTTCATGTGAATGATGCCGTAAAAATTATTGTTGCAGTGATTGTTCGCAATATCCGTCGAGAGATTCTCAATGTTTGCGCGGATGCTCATCCAAGCCGCAAAGAACTTTACACTCTGGCGGCAAAAAAAATGGGAGTGAAGGCTCCGAGGTTTATAGAAGATAACGGGCCCCGATATAAAATCATCAGTAATGAAAAGCTAAAAAGAAAACTGAGATATCGGTTCCTGCATCCGACGCCTTTGGAGGATTTATAAACTCTGGGGCTAGTACCCCGACAGTTTTGTTTTTGTATGTTGATTCCTCTAAATTAAAGGAAATCAACATACAAAAACAAGTGGCGATGAAGTTGTCGAAGACTTATTATTTTCTGGAGAATGAAGAACCCACGTATCTTAAATCAGAATATGTCGAAGATTCTCACGTTTAAAAAAGATATGGAAGTTTTGAAATTGGTCTCAGGGGAAATTTTACAGCAGGTGGAGGACTTGATGATAAAGCTTAAGATGGAAGTGAAATAAAATGGGGAGCGTCCGTAAGATCAATAGTGAATATTTTATTGAATTTTTTGCCAGAGGTTTGAAATATCAACAGAAAATCGGGCCGGATAAAACCAAAGCCCAGAAGGCCCTCCAAGATATCGAAGCCAAGATTGCCAATGGAGAGGCCGCCATCATTGTGCGGGATGTGGATCTCGATATATTTTTTCAGGATTTCCTGGAAAATCTTGCACCCAAACATTTCCCCAAAACAATTCAGCGTTATCAATCGACAATCACGCATTTTCAACATTATCTTCGTCTAGAACACCCCAGCCTGCAGCAATTATCCGCCATAACTCCCAGAATCATTGAAGAATATAAATTGTATGTATTGAAAAATTTTCGGCCCGGAAATTCATCTCATCCCAACATTGTCAACCTGACTCTGATTTTGTTACGGGATTTCCTGCAATACGCCATTCAGCTGGGGTATCTGAGCGATAATCCTGTTTTATATATCCGGTTTGTGTCTGTATCGAGGTCTGTTTCAAGAATTTTAAATGTTCTAACCAACGAGGAATTTACAGCGATCTTAAATTCAATACCCGGCGATTTTAAGTTGGTCGTCGAATTTATGCTTTTCACCGGCCTGCGGTCCTGGGAATTGGTTGGTTTGAAATGGTCTCAGGTGGATTGGGAAACCCGCTGTTTAATTATTCCTTGGGGCATTATTAAGCTTCCTTCTGTTGGACAAGAAAAGCTCAATAACGGAAATCTCAAAGATCGGCGTATTCCTTTACAGCCTAGAGCCCAAGAAATTCTTAGAAAATATCAGCAAAAGACCACTCCAGCACAATTCGTTTTTTCAAATCCTTCCGGGCAAAGGTGGGAGAGAGAGGATTTCGAAAAAAAACTGCAGAAAATTTTTATGGGATGTCCTTTAAAGAAACCCCTGAGCTTCACCGTGCTGCGCCACAGCTTTGCCGTTTCTTTGATCCGTAAAGGCGTTTCGTTTTCGAAATTGTATACAATCCTAGGAAAAACCGATATTGCCCGGATGATGATTTATTCGAGCTATTTTGAAACTTCGAACCTTGACGGATAGCATCTTCCTCAATATAATAAACCTTCTTTTTAGAAATGAATTAGTTAAATAAAAATGGAGAGTCCCTCGCCTAAAATCCAATTGGATTTTGGAGAGGTGGCTGAGTGGCTGAAAGCAGCGGTCTCGAAAACCGTTAAGGGCCGTAAGGTTCTTCTAGAGTTCGAATCTCTACCTCTCCGTGGTTCGACTCGCTTCGCTCGCTCACCACACGCCAGTGGAGAGATGAGTGAAGCGAGTTTTTTTGACTATAAGTTATTTGATGCGAAGTGAGGCGAACCACCCTGAGCGAACGAAGTGAGTCGAAGGGCCATTCAAATATGAGTTGGCATGTTTACTTTCTTAAATGTTCCGATGGTGGTTTGTATACGGGCGTTACAACTGATATTTCTCGACGAGTAAAACAACATAAGCAAGGTCAAGGCGCAGATTTTACTCGAGCTTTCGGTGTGGATGAACTTTGTTATTCAGAAGAATTCTTAAATAAAAATGAAGCCTTTGCTCGTGAAGCACAAATTAAAAAGTGGACGCGTAAAAAGAAATTTGCCATTATTGCTGGTAATAAGGATCTTTTGAAAAAATTGTAATTCTCATCTATCTCTACAGCGTCATCCTGCCCAAATCCGTCGGACGGTTATCTCTTTATCTCCAAAAGGCCGTTTAGTAAAGGTGCGCTAGTAAATGGGATTTTGAGGCTTTTTAGAGGATTTTTAAATGACCATTTATTTTAGGAATGATGATATAGTAATTTTTAATTAGAGGCGAAATCAGAGGCTGTTTCACTGTATGTGGCTAACTATAATTTTATGTTTCTTACAGGTGTGCTTGGGGGTTTTGGGTGTATTTGTAAGTTGAACAAGTTGAAAAGTGACAAACTCTACAGCGGCCAAACAATTAATATCCCGAGCCATTAACCCCAAAAATTTTAGATAACGCTTTTTTGTTGATTTTCTAGCTTGCTAGCGCTTTCTGTAGATGAGTTTAAATCTTCCCCAAATTTTTTACGATCTAATTGTTATTTATAACTACATTTGTTATACTTTATCGTTAAGAAAGTTAAAAAGATAAACGGCATCAAAATTTTAGGAGGAAGGATATGATTGCAATTCTGGGATGGGATGGATCAGTAAGTATGATTATCTATTTATTGCTTTCGTTTACCTTTTTTATTGGTATTCTTCTTATAGTGTCACAAGAATCGTTTATCGCTCTGAATAAAGCTCTGCAGAATGAATATGGACTAAAACGTCGGTTAACTCCCAAGGTGGAAGACACTCATATCGATGTGATTGATAAATTTTTAATCAAACACCGGGTGTTGGCTGGTTTATTTATTTCTGTCTGTGCCTTCGTTTTATTGCTTATCTATAAATGAATCGATCAAAAAATTTAGGGTGTTATTGACCTTCTCTCTACAAAAGAGAATGACAAATCTCCAGCCGTCGACGGTACAAAAAGCTGGAGATTTGTCATTGGTAAGGAAAAGCTTAATAATATTTATATCATTTGAAACAGCCTTCCTTTAATTTTTTTCCATTTATAATTGGATTTCTGTTATTGAGCTTTTCCTTTCCAACTTTAAATCTCCCGCTGGCACGACAGACGCTGTCGGGAGATTTAAAGTTTTGTTTATTAGAAGGAAGCTCAATAAAAGGTTAGACGATAATCTTTTCAAGATCATTGTTTTTTTGAATATTCGAAAAAAATTTTGAGAAGCAAAATTTTTTTGGAGAGGTGGCCGAGCGGTTTAAGGCGCACGCCTGGAGAGCGTGTTGCGATCGAAAGGTTGCTCGAGAGTTCAAATCTCTCCCTCTCCGCCAGGCTTCGTTTCTCAACGATTGAACGCCAGTGTGAACTTCGCCTGGCTTCGCCCTGAAGTTTATCGCAGGCGAATAAAGATAGAAGAAGCGCGGGGGGGATACTGACCTCTTCGCCATTGATACCAAATATAAAAAAACATGGACATCCCAAAGTTCTGGAATAAAGCCTTAAGACACACCGAAATCATCCGCTGCCGTGTGCAGGCGCTGATGACTTTTTCTGAGACGGTGGTGCCGTATATTGTTTTGTCTGAATCCACGATTAATCAGGGCGATACGGTCGTTCGAAAATGCGAAGTCTTGGTAGAACGGCCTTCGTTGATTTTGCCTCCCAATAATCCGCAGTTTGCAGGATTCGAGTTCGAGAGAGATTTTCCTCACGATGATCATTCGATCATCAATTTTTTACTGGTCAGAGGTGTGAGTTTTCCTTCCTTAAAATACAACAACAAAACACTTTCTATAGATCTTTATGAAGGGAAATTAGACGCTGCCATCACCCATTATCTTGAACAGCTGCAGCAGGAGGAAAACGTCTCGACGGGGCTGATCACCGGTCCCGAAGATTGCTGGCAGTTTTCGGTTCTTATTTTTATCGGGTCGCAGATTGCCAAGAATGCCGATACCGATATTCGCAGGCTTTTAGAAGAATACAAAAAGAGAAAGGATTGACATGCGTAAAATATTTTTGGTGTTATTGTCTTTTATTTTTTCTTTAGGATTTTTGCGGTGGGCCATTTCTGCGGAACCCGTCACACAAAAATATACTCTTGAAAACGGTTTAACAGTTTTGATAACCGAAATGCCCACGAGTTTAAGTGTTAGCGTGTACGCTTTGGTTAAAACCGGTTCGGCGACGGAGGGCAAGTATTTAGGAAGCGGTATTTCGCATTTTGTCGAGCACATGCTTTTTAAAGGAACCAAGAAACGGCCAGTGAGTCAGATCGCCCAGGAGGTGGAAAGTTTAGGCGGCAGTATTAACGCCTCGACGACTTTTGATTATACCATGTACACCATCGAATTGCCGCAGGGAAACCTGCAGAAGGCAGTCGATATTATTGCGGATATGCTCATGAATTCTCAGTTTGACACCGAGCAGTTGGAAAAAGAACGCGCGGTTATTTTTGGTGAGATGCGTTTGTACTATGACAATCCCGACCGCCGTTTAAGTCAGCTGGTCTTTTCCAATGCCTATGTCCGTCATCCGTATCATCATCCGATCATCGGCTATGAACCTTTGTTTGCCAAAATCACGCGCGAAGATCTTCTGGACTATTACCATTCAACCTACATCCCGAATAACATGGTCTTATCAATTGCCGGTAAAATCGATTCAGCCCAGGCTTTTTCGCAGATAAAAGAAATATTCAAGAATTTTAGTCCGGCGGCTTATCGCTCCCGGGATCTTATGCCTGAGCCGGTGCAGATCACTCCCCGACGGGCTGAACAGGAATATCAAACGGACTTGACCCGCCTGTCGATGGCGTATCAGGGGGTAAGTATTTTGGATCGGGATCTGATCGCCTTAGATGTGCTTTCGATGATTTTAGGCCAGGGAGAAAGTTCACGTCTTTATTGGAATGTGTATAAGAAAAAAGAATTGGTGTATTCCATCTCGGCGTCCAATTTTACGCCGATGGATAAAGGAGTTTTTGAAATTGAAAGCCTTCTGGAACAGAAGAATGTAGAAGCAACACTTCGGGCGATCAAAGAGGAGATTGCCCAGATCCAAAAAGAGGGCGTGGATCATGCGGAATTGGAAAAAATCAAGCGCCAGGTTTTAAGTGAACACCTCTTCGCTAATCAAACGCCCGGGGAGATTGCGGATCGTACCGCCATTGATGAGGCCATTGTTGGCGATTATAATTTCTCGCAAAAATATCTGCAGGCGGTGAATCAAGTCACGGGAGAAGACATCAAAAGGGTGGCCGGAGAATATTTGGTAGACAATCATTTAACCATCGCCATTGTTAAACCTAAGAAAGAACATAAAGAAAACTCGCAAGCAACAACCGAACAAAAATCGGCAGAAATTGAAAAGGTCACTTTGGATAACGGCCTCGTTATTTTATTAAGAGAAGATCACAGCTTTCCGTTGGTTGCGATGGATGCCGTCTTTAATGGCGGTTCCCGTCAAGAAAAATCCTCAAATAACGGAATCTCACAGTTAACCGCTGATCTTTGGGCGAAGGCCACAAATAAAAGAAGCGCGAAAGAAATATCCCAAGCGGTGGAATCTAGGGGAATGAGCCTCAAGGGATTTTCCGGCCGCAACAGTTTTGGAATCACGATGAATCTTTTATCCGATGATTTAAACTTCGGGATGGATCTTTTGGAGGAATTGATTAAGAATCCGGCTTTTCCCGACGAAGAATTCCCCAGAGCCAAGGGACAACAGAAAGCCGGAATCCGTGCGCGCGACGATAATATTTCGGCGGTGACGGCGAAGACTTTGCGGGAAACTTTATTCTTGCGGCATTCGTTTCGCCTGGAAAATCTCGGGACCTTGGAATCCGTCGAGGGCATCACAAGAGAAGACGTTTTGAATTTCTATAAACGATTTTGTGCCCCGAATAATATGGTGCTGGCGGTGTTTGGAGATTTTAATAAGGCATCGGTCTTGAGCCTTTTAAAGAAGAAATTTTCTGATCTTAAAAAAAAGAATATTACTCTGGAACAGGAGAAAGAAGATCCCCCGATAGAAACGCGCGAAAAGACGATTCATCTGGATAAAGAACAGGCGTTGGTGATGGTCGGGTTTCAAGCTCCGGAGATATCAAGCCCAGACCGTTATGGGATGGAGATCATCGCTTCTTTGCTGGGCTCTTCCTTGAATGGACGGATATTCTTAAAAATCCGAGATCAGTTAGGCCAGGCGTACACCCTCGGCGGCGGATATACGCCGGGAATTGACACTGGAGTGGCTTCCTTTTTTGTTTCCACAACTGATGAAAACGTCCAGAAGGTGAAGGATCTTTTGCTGCAGGAGATTAAAGCTCTACAGATTAATGACGTCAGCGACGATGAATTGCAGAATACCAAAATTTATCTCAAAGGCTCTTTTTTGATGGGACTCGAAACTAACGCGGCCTTAGGGATTACCAGCAGTCTTGATGAACTTTATGGACTGGGATTCGATCATTATAAATCTTATGCCCAGGCTATTGATTCTGTGACTAAAGCAGATATCCGGCGTTTGGCTTTAAAATATTTGGATCTTCCCAAATCAGCGGTTGTTTTGACCCGGCCGACGATGAAAAGAGACGCGGCCGCAAAGCCCCGCAGCCAAAATTCTTTTCCCATGCCGAAAAATGTGGGACAGATCCATTGATACCCCAAAAATCCTTTTTACACTCTTATTGGACGATAAGCGGGCGAAATCATATTTACAATGCCGATAAACAATGATAGATTAGCGTTGTTTTTCAGTCGCCAAAACAAAATTTCATTCGTATATGCAAAATAATCAGAAATTAGATTTAGAAGCCTTGCTGATCGATAGATTGCAAGGCAAGCTCAGCCTCCTGCAGCCGCAAGCAGAACGGGAAATCACTGTTTTGAACGCTTTAGAGGAAATCTTACGTGAGGATACAAAAGAGGAATTCAGGAACGGTTCCGACTTCGATACTCCCGAAAAGATAGTCCGGGCTGCAAAAAATTTTCTCTCCTATGGGATTGTCGACGATCTTTTATGCGATTCGGAAATTGAAGATATTGTGATCAATTCTTTGAAAACCATTTATGTGCATCATGCGCAAAAAGGATTTGTTTCAACGGAAAAGAGATTTCAAACGCATAAAGAATTAGACTTATTTGTTAGGAAATTGCTGCTTCTGGGTGGGCGCAATAGCCAGATCAAAAAGATCCTTAATCTGGAATTGCCCAATTTAGGCGGCCGGGTCAATATTGCGATGTCGTCTTTCGGCCCGCAATTAACGATCACCAAGGCGAGACTTGATCCTTTAAGTATTCTGGATTTGATCAATCGTAAAACGCTTACCTTTGAGGTCGCCGCGCAGTTGTGGTTATATCTGGAAGGATTATCGATCCGTCCGGCGAATATCATCATCACCGGAGGTCCGGGCACAGGCAAAACAACACTGCTCAATGCGCTTTTTAGTTTTGTCCCGGAAACCGACCGCATGGTGATTATCGAAGATACCTTGGAACTCAATACTTTTTTGGAAGAGAGTTGTTCGCGTTTAGAGAGCGACGATGATCTTTCTTTGGCGGATCTGGTGAAAAATAGTTTAAGGATGCGTCCCGAACGGATTGTGATTGGAGAAGTCCGAGGTGCCGAAGCTCAGGATATGATCACCGCCGCCAACGTCGGGAAATATTGTATCTCAACGATCCACGCCCTGACTTCCCGTGAGGCTATTTTACGTCTGCAGAATGAACCGATGAATGTGCCGGAGGTGTTGGTCAATTTGATCGATGTATTTGTCGTTTTGAAACGATACCATGTGCAAGATAAACTTTTTCGGGTGATCGATGAGGTCAGTGAAAGTAGCGGCATGGAGCAGCGCACTGTTTTGTTGTCGCAGATTTTTAAATATGATTATGAACAAAAAAATATCCGGGCGGTTTCAACGAGCACGGTGTTTCGCGATCGTCTCGCGCAACAATCTGGGTTGATTCCCAAAGATATTATTGAGGAAGTCAGCGTCCGGGCTTTTATGCTGAAGACTCTTCATGAAAGAAATCTTACGACGATGAAAGAAGTGACGACCTTTTGCCGGGCGTACAATAAAAATCCCAGGGGGGCCTTGGCGAGTTTAGGGTTTGTACGGGAGAAATTATTGAATACAAGAAAGTGACGATCGCGCCTGCCCCGCCTTCTTTATAAAGTATTTTGGAATGCGGGGCAAGGTAGCTTGCGCCTGTAGCTCAATTGGATAGAGCATCAGCCTACGGAGCTGAGGGTTAGAGGTTCGATCCCTCTCAGGCGCGTTCTCCCTCAAGTTTTTTTCTAGAAAAGAACACGCCAACCCCGCGACCTTAAATTTTTATAAAAGCGGGGTCAGGCATTTTCGGTTTCATTCCTCGATGATTGCAACGCCCGTGAGAACTTCGCCTGGAAGTTTGCGTCGGCGAAGTTCTCATTTTCGTTTTAAGAAAACGAAGCCTGTTGTCCGGCGAAGTGGTTCGATAGGCCACCACACTTCGCACCACACTTAAGCCAAGTCGAAGTGCCAAACACGATAAGTATTTGGCGAAGCCGGATCATTCCTTCTTCATTTCTCGAATGGCTTGAAGTTCAATGCAGAAGCCAAATAAAAAATCTTTATGGATTTTCCTCAATATTCTTTTTCTATCACTCTTCACGCAAATAATTTCAATTGAAGCTCACGAATCAAAAGATAAAGATATTTTTCCTTTAAAGAAAGGCAATTACTGGATTTATCAAGGTGTTGTTATTGACCTTTTCTTTACTAATGTTAAATCTCCAGCCGCTACTTCCAACGACATCTGGAGATTTAACATTCTGTTTAGTAGAGAGAAGGTCAATAA
>JGI1358J11329_10001692_pt1 | contig 17932 bp, 17 predicted proteins | sample Subgroupgradi54m_FD_11329 | JGI IMG/M metagenome (IMG submission 11329)
GTTGCCATTGAATCAGCAGGTATTACTCTCCTTGGAGGCGATATTTCAAAACTGGTGAAAGCTATCAGACTTTCCAAGATCACAATGAGGGGTATCAAACAGAATCTCTTCTGGGCGTTTATCTATAACATCGTTGGCATTCCTCTTGCGGCCGGAGTGTTGTATCCGATATTCGGGTGGCTCTTGAATCCCGTCTTTGCTGGTTTTGCAATGGCAATGTCGTCGGTGTCGGTGGTATCAAATTCGCTTCGTATTAAGGCAAAGAGATTATAAAAAATTAACTCTAAATTATATGAGTAAGTAAATTTTATGAACACAAAAAATTATACATTTCATGTCACGGGGACTCATTGCTCGTCATGTAAAATATTCATTGAAGACACTTTAAGTGAACAAATTGGTATCAAGAAAACACAAGTTGATTTGAAGCATGAGATCGTCTCAATTGAGACCACTCTTGATGAGAGTCAACACAAACTTGCTGAGATACTAACTGAAAAAATAAAGCGCAACGGTTACTCACTTTCAGTTGAGAAGAAAACTAAAGAGAAGAAAGACAATAATCTCATTTGGCAAGCTTTGCCTATCGGCTTAGGTCTTCTCGCTATATTTTTCATTGTACAAAAGTCAGGAGTATTAAATTTTGGTTTAGGTGGAATAGTCACACCAGTTACCAGCTTTATTATCGGTCTCGTTGCTTCTGTTTCAAGTTGCCTCGCAGTAGTTGGAGGACTTGTTCTTTCTCTTTCTGCAACGGTGTCTCAAGATGAAATAAGTGACGTAAAGCCAATGATGCTTTTTCATGGGGGTCGCCTTATCAGTTTTGCCGTACTCGGTGGGGTTCTCGGTGCTATTGGAAGTGCAATTGGTATTAGTTTTACTATCACTGCAATACTTGGAGTTATTACATCAATCGTGATGATTGTGCTCGGACTTAATTTGGTCGGAATATTTGAGAAAAGTATGGTTGCGTTACCTTCAGGGATATTTAACTTTTTCCGTAAAGTTGAGCACAAAACAATTGCACCGCTTCTTATCGGTGTTGGTACTTTCTTCTTGCCTTGCGGATTCACACAAGCAATGCAAGTCGCGGCACTTTCGAGTGGCTCGTTTCTTTTGGGATTTTTGATTATGGGAGCATTTGCGCTCGGTACATTGCCAATGCTCGCACTGCTCTCATTCGGTTCTGCCTCATTTGCTCAATCAAAACATGCATCTCTTTTCTTTAAATCTGCGGGTATTTTGGTAATCGGCCTTGGAGCATTTGCGCTTCTCGCGGGCCTTGCCGGACTTGGTATTATTGACCCTTTATTTAATATGTAATCGTATGAGTTAATTTATGCAAAAAAATATAATCATATCTCTTATTATCAGTATTATCCTCGTTGGAGGAACCCTATACTTTGTCTTTGGCGGGACAACATCTTCGAGTGATGAAGTGGCACAGTCACGGAATGTCGAAATGAGGGATGGTGTACAGTATGTGACCGTAATTGCGAAAGGAGGATACTCTCCGCGCGTCATGGAAATAAAAGGGGGATTACCCACCAAGTTGGTTGTAAAGACCGATGGTACGTATGATTGTTCAGCATCACTCGTGATTCGTTCCGTTGGTTTTCAAAAAATATTGCAATCGACCGGTGAAGAAGTAATTGATTTGGGTATCCCAAAATCTGGAGATAAAGTGCAGGGAGTATGCGGGATGGGGATGTATAACTTTCAGGTTAAAGTCAGTTGACACACCTAAATGTGAATAATTTTATACTCAATTTTGCGTAGCTATCCTCAAGGGGATAGGTTCGCTATACTGAAGGAGTGAGTCAATCGATCATTAAACTTTCGGATTATAGCCAACACCTTTCTTCTTCCGAGCTTGCGCGCGCGTTGCGTGGAAAAGTTTTGGGAGAAAAGGTTCTTTTTGATTTTTCCGATGTGCAAAGCGTGAGCGAGTCATTTTTTGAAGAACTTTTCGGTATGTTGCTTGAAAGCTATGGAGAGAAAAAATATACCGAACACGTAAGCTGTATCGGACTCTCGCTCGGCCATCAACAACTCCTCCAAGGGATTTTAAAAAGACATATGCATAAACGATAATTTTCTCCCCCATCTTTTTTTGTTGACAAGGATACGTTCGGATGAATAATAGGGGAAGAAATGCACTTCAACACAATGGAGTACCATAATGTCCGACGATCCTCTTCTTGAGAATTTAACGAATACATTCACCCCCGATGTTTACCCCAAAGACCTTGCGGTAATCATACAAGAAATCGACCGTGTGATTTTTGAGCCGCATCAGTGTGCGCTTGCCCCGCTTGTTTTTGATGAATATTTTCCTCAGCATCACATTCCCATTTATCATTTTCATCTCCCTCCGTACATCACCTACTCAAAAGGATGTCACTTTCCCGGAACTGCCCCAATTGAGACGTATGTAGTATGGGGAAAAGAAATTAAAAAAAAGGCGAAGGAATTACTTGAACGTTCTCATGTAAGCGGTATCGGCGATGCGGGTTTTAAAGAAATTCTCACGAGATATGCGCTTGCAATTGTGCGTCATCGCGTACTTCTGTACCCCGAATTGTTTCCTGGTGCACGAATGCGTACGCTTGCGAATGTCTACAACGACCCGATAATTAACATTGATTACCGGAAAAAACTTTTTCAGAGGAAAGAGCGCATTCCCATTAATAAAAATGAAGAAAGTGCCGCCACTACCGATATACACATCATTCTCGATCTTGTCGGTATTGCAATGCGTGATGAGCGGCAGACGCTTTATGAGACACTCCATTTTCTTACCAACACGTAGACGGTTTCTCGGAGACCCAATTTTCTGAGAAACTCAATACCCCTTTTTTTGGGGTATTTTTTATGATGAACAGGTGACGCATCCGCCCTTGGCTCTCGTGCTATAATCTCATTTATGCCCACAACACCTGAATTTGAGTACGCCTATCAAGCCCTCAACCCTCCCCAACGCAAAGCGGTGGATGCCATCGAAGGTCCCGTGATGGTGATCGCGGGGCCGGGAACGGGAAAGACGCAAATCCTCACTTTACGGATCGCAAATATTCTTTTAAAGACCGACACACAACCGGAAAATATTCTCGCGCTTACCTTTACTGAGGCGGGGGCCTATGCCATGCGCAAGCGTTTGGTGAAAATGATGGGCACGCGTGCATATAAAATCACCATTACGACGTTTCATAGTTTCTGCAATGAATTGATCGCGCAATATCCCGAGCGCTTTCCGCGCATTGTGGGAGGACTTCCGGTTACCGATGCGGATCAAGTAGAAATCATCGCCACGTTGCTTGATACGGGGAAACATGAACTCTTACGTCCGTACGGAGATCCGAGTTACTATGTGACTAAAGTCCTGCACGCGATTCAGACGCTGAAACGCGAGGGGGTGAGTCAAGAGGAATTTCAAAAAATTTGCGATAAGGAAGCCGAGATACTTCTTGCACAACCCGATCTCTATCATGAAAAAGGCGCGCATAAAGGCAAGATGAAAGGCGAGTATAAAAAAATCGAAGAATCGATCGCCAAGAATAAAGAACTTGCGCTCTTGTATGGGGGTTACCAAGCGGAACTCGCTCAACGGAAACGCTATGATTATGACGACATGATCGTTGAAGCGGTGAGGGCCCTTGAGTGCGATGAAAATTTCCGTCTTATCCTTCAAGAGCAGTATCAATATATTCTCGCGGATGAACATCAGGACACCAACAATGCGCAAAATCGCATTCTCGAACTTCTTTCAAGTTTTCATGAATCACCGAATCTTTTTATTGTGGGTGATGAGAAGCAGGCGATCTATCGTTTCCAAGGTGCTAATTTGGCAAATTTTTTATATTTTCAAGGTAAATTTCCCGAGGCAATACTTATTTCACTCGAAGAGAATTATCGCTCGAAACAAGAAATTCTTGATGCGGCGCATAGTCTGATTTTACACGCGGGAGGAGATAAGGCGTTACGCAAAGAATTGAAAGCCACTCATGGAGGAGGGGAAAAAATTCATGTCGCGGAATTTCCCGACCAGATGACCGAACAGCTTTTTGTCGTTGATCGCATTAAAGAACTTATCGAAAGCGGAGTGGACCCCAATGAAATCGCAGTCTTTTATCGCAACAATAATGATGCACCGCCCTTGATTCAATTATTTGAAAAAGTTCCTTTGCCGTTTACCGTTCTTTCGGAAACACATCTGTTGACTGATGATGATATCGCTTCGTTGGTACTTCTGCTTCAGGCGATCAATGCTCCCGGCTCCGATGAGGCACTCGCCCCCGTGCTTTATTTGCCCTATTTGGGAATTCATCCGATTGATGCGTTTCGTATTATTGCGTATGCGAACGATCATCGTCTTTCGCTTGCACGTTTATTGGATGATCCCACCGCACTCGCATTGGCAGGCGTTTCCAAGATCGAAAAAGTCACAACGCTTGCACACAAGCTCCATCAATGGGCAAGTCTCGCACGCGCGAAGAGTCTCCTTGAAACACTCGATACCGTGCTTTCCGAAGATGAGTCGCACTTTATCGGCTATTTGCTCTTTCAACCCGGCTCGCTTGATCGCATCGAAAAACTGGAACAATTTATCAATCTTGGGAAGAGTCTTGTTCAAAGTCATCGCCGTTTTCAGCTTGCGGATTTTTTGGCATATCTCGATACACTCGAAGCGCATGAACTGCGCGTCCAGTCCGCTTCGCGCGCACTGCCGCGCGGAGTACGCCTCATGACCGCGCACAAATCAAAAGGTCTTGAGTTCGATCATGTGTTTATTGTGGGTGCCAATGACGGACACTGGGGAGGGAAGCGCTCGGTAACCCATTTTAAAACTACACTGGTTGACTCGCCGCTTTCGGAAGGAGAGAAGGGGAATGATGATGACGAGCGACGGCTCTTTTATGTCGCACTCACACGGGCGCGTTTGACCGCAACCATTACCTACCCCCGTATGAACTCCGAAGGAAAAGAACTCCATCCGACACGCTTTATCGACGAGATTGATTCGAGTGTGCGCGAGATGATTGAGACTGCCGCTTTTGCCCTACGCGCACGCACCCATCCCGTGCACATCAACGGGCGTCATACCGCAAAAACAAATTTCGGCCCCGAAGTGGTCGAGCGTGATTATTTGCGTAAACGTTTTCTCGATCAAGGTCTTTCGGTTTCGGCGCTGAATAATTATCTCGAATGTCCGTGGCATTATTTTTTTAAGAATCTTATTCGCATACCCCAAAGTCAAGACAAATTCGCCCTCTATGGCACTGCCATCCACAGCACCCTTGAAGCGTTTTTTCGAAAATGGCGTGAGGAGGCGAAGGATCCCGGAGAAAAATTTCTGCTTGAACGTTTTCACTTCTTCCTCGAGCGTATGCCGCTTGCGGAATCGGAGTTCACCGAATTGCTTGCAAAAGGAAACGCGTCGCTTCCCGGCTACTATCGCGAATACCACAAGACATGGACGAGTAATGTGCAATGTGAATTTCCGGTGCGAGGAATTCATCTCGATGTTCCGTATGGCGATGATATCATCCCACTGCTCCTTAAGGGTAATCTCGATAAAGTGGAATTTCTCGATGAAGTTCCTCATGTGAATGTCGTGGATTATAAAACCGCAAAACCAAAATCACGCAATGTGATCGAAGGAAACACAAAATCTTCGGACGGAAACTACAAACGTCAACTCGTTTTCTATAAACTGCTTCTTGATTCCTATGATAACGGGAAGTTTGTGATGCAGTCCGGGGAAATCGATTTCACCGAACCTGATGACAAAGGAAAGTACCATCGAGAAAAATTTATTGTTACCGACGAAGAGGTGGAAGCGCTCAAAGCGGAGGTGAGACGTGTTGCCGTCGAGATCCATGATCTTGCATTTTGGAATAGCAAATGCGAAAAAGAAAAATGCACATATTGTGCCTTGCGCATGCTCTTTCAAAAAACAGACGGGATGATTGTGAATAAAAATATTTTGAGTTAAGATCAAAAAAGAAATGTTCAAGAGGGGGTAGTCATGCAAGAGATTCTTCGTTGGGTGCATATTTCTTTTTTCCTTGGTCTTGTTTTGGGATTTTTCTTTGGGAAGTGGATCTGGGTTGTTGGAGTAATAACAATAATAATTTTATTGTTCTGCCGGTTTTTCTATGTGGAAGGAGAAAGACGAAACAATGCACTTTTGGTTCTGATGGGATGGCTTGGAGGAGTTCATTCGGCGTCATTCTTATTCGGAGGACTATTCGGTCACGGTATTGCCGCCCTGGGTCGATTCATTGTTGCATCAGGGTATTTTACTTTATGAAAGATAAAACAGTCTTGCAATCCGCAGGACTATTTTTTAAATAGGTGGTCTAATTATCCAAGGTGAACGAGCAGATTTTCTTAACGATACCCCGTTATGGAAAATCGAAGTACCCCTGTGGTGAACTTAGGTAATTACATGATGAAAAGAATTATAAATCTTGTAACGGCCGTTACAAGATTTATAAATTTTACTTTCACGTTGACATTAATTTGATGTGGGGTAGTTTGAAATATAGGCTGTTCGTGTTATTGAATATGGGAGAATAGTGATGACGAATCAAGAATCGGTACGGGGGAAGCAAGTGGCTTCCGCACAAGATTTGTTGTTGCAGTGTTTAGAGAATTCCATTCCCTCGGAGAAGTTGTTTCGCGAACTTGTGTCAGAAACACTTAAACATCACCCCCACAACATCGACCTTCTTGTGGTGATGGAAATGGAAGTTTTTGAATCGCTTGATGTGAGTGTTGCACTGCTTGGACACTCGGTTGCAAAAGATACTCAGGAACAAATGCTTTCCTTTGCAATCTCAAGGGGAATGGTGCTCCATGCGGAAACGATTGCGCGCACCCTTTTTAAGCGATCGCTTTCGGCGCCGGAAATCAGTGCACTTGGGATGAATTGGACTGGCGAGAGCAAACCCCCGTATGCGTCGTTTGCAAAAATGGCTGAGCTTATCGGAGAGCTTCCCGACGAATGGTTCACCAAAAAGAATTTGTATACCAAACTGCTCAACTTAGATTCCTTGGGAGTCTACTGTTAAGTATAAAGCGGGGGTGATCACCCCGCTTTTTCTATTGTGCTATCCGCGTTAGAATAAAGCTCATGGCAAATCTCAGGCAAACCTTATATGCATGGCGGGACAATGAAGCGGCGAAGAAAAATATCGAGCTCTTTCGCGTGCTTCCAGGAAGCGCACTCGACGAGATTGTGAAAGCGCTTCCGCGTACAAAAGAAGAATTAACCGCAATCAAAGGCATTAAAGAAGCGAAGTATCGCGAATATGGTCAGGCAATTCTCGAAATTGTCGATCAACATGTTGCCGTTCATGCGCGCAGTGCCCCGGGTGATGAAGTGCGGAGCGTGAGTGATATTATCAATAAACAACATCATCCTGCGGCGACTTTTGTTCCCGAAGAAACCGCTCCGTATTCGGTGAGCAGTTATCTCGATATTGTGAATAATGCGCTCTGGCGCTTTTCCGCTCGCGTGAAAGGTGAGGTAACGAGTTGTAAGTTTCAAGGGAGCGCGCTGTACTTCACGATCAAAGATCCTCAGGATGAAAGCGTGATGAGTGTCTTTATGTGGACGCGTGATTTTGAATTGACGGGAATTGAAATTACCGAAGGCCTCGAAGTCGTTGTGGAAGGGAAGAGCGAAGTTTATAAACCTTCGGGACGTTTCAGTTTTCGCGCGCAAACGCTTGAGCTTGCCGGTGTGGGTGCGCTCAAAAAGGCATATGAGGCACTCAAGAAAAAACTTGAAGCGGAAGGTGTGTTTGCGGTGGAGAAAAAACGTACGCTTCCCGAATTTCCCACTCGCATAGGACTCATCACCTCAAAGACCGGAGCGGTCATACATGATTTTCTCAATAATCTCGGCAAATTTGGCTATCAAGTGCGCTTTATGAATTCTCGCGTTGAAGGGGTTGCGGCAGTGCGCGATATTTTGACGGCACTCGCATATTTCAAGACGCAACCGATCGATGTACTTGTACTTATTCGCGGGGGCGGCTCACTGGAAAGTTTACAGGCCTTCAACAATGAACTCGTCGTGCACGCGATTGCGGAATTCCCAGTGCCGGTCGTCTGTGCGATCGGTCACGACAAGGATGTACCACTCGCACAGCTCGCCGCAGATATGGCCCCCTCGACACCGACCGCATGTACGGTATTACTCAATGAATCATGGGAGAAGGCGAATGCGCTGTTTGCACTTTCCGAACATCAAATTATTTCCGCAATGAATGATGCACTTTGGCATCTGCGGACCGAACTTGTGGAGCGCCAAACGGGACTGCGCGGATATTTTACCTCACTCGCAGAATCGTTTGAGCGGCATGTGGAAACATTGCGTACCTCCATTCTCGTACTTGAAGCAGAGCTCGGAACGCTTCGGAGGGAAGCGCGGGAATATATTCGTGCGAGCTTGGTGCGCTATCGGAATACGCTCGTCTTATTCGATGAAATACTGAAAAAATTAAGTGCAACACTTGAAGCGAGTAATCCGCTTCGGCAGCTTAAGCTCGGTTATAGTATTCTCTCCGCAAATGGAAAGGTGCTTCGCAGTGTGGAAGGGAAGAAGGTCGGAGAACATTTTGATGCGCGCCTCTCCGATGGTATACTCGAGGCACAGATACGTCATATCCGACCAAACTAATTTTTATGCCAAAATCCGACGGAACAAATTTAACGGAAACGATCAAAAAACTGCGCGCCATTGCGGAGTGGTTTGAATCGCAAAATGAAGTCGATGTTGAGAAGGGTCTTGAGAAAGTGAAAGAAGGTGCTGAACTGATCAAAACCGGCCGCACGCGCTTGAAGGAACTGGAAAATGAATTTGAGGAAGTGAAGAAAAAACTCGGGGACGATTAGGTAATAATTTTTAAAAATAAATATTCAAATGGAAAATGAAATTCAAACAAAAATAAATACTCTTGAAGCGAAGATTGATGCGATTTATGTCTCGGTGGAAAAAACGCGAAAATATTTTCTTTGGACGATGATCATCACGATTGTGCTTTTTGTTGTCCCCTTGATCGGTCTTGTCTTTGTTATTCCGGCATTCGTCAACAATTACATCGGGGGAATGGGAGGATTGCAGGGAATAATGTAGAGCGATACAAGAGCGTAAGTGGAGTGGTATACTGTCTTCTATGGTTACCGAATCGCAGAAAAAATCGGCTTGCATCCTTGGGGGGATTTTACTCTTCCTTATTTTGCCGCTCGGGGGAATTTATTTGCTTGCCAATAAAGCCAATGAGGAATATTTTTCGCGCGAAGGAATGGTCTTATGTACGATGGATGCTAAAATTTGTCCCGATGGTTCATCGGTTGGCAGACACGGCCCCAACTGCGAATTTGCTCCGTGTCCTCCTCTTCCCAATTTGATAATTTCCGAAACCGGAAGCACATCGGAAAGTTCACAAATTCCTCCGCCACCGATAGTGAAAGGCGGGGGAGGTGCAAGTGGAAGAAAAGTGGTATGCACGATGGATGTTAAAATTTGTCCTGATGGTTCATCGGTCGGGAGACACGGCCCCAACTGCGAATTTGCTCCATGTCCGAGTGCTTCACCTCAAGAAGGAGCAACCTCGGGAAGCTGTACTCAAAACAGCGATTGCGCCCCGGGCTATTCGTGCATCGACACATCCCCCGTTGTACGCGAAGGTTCTCAAAATTTACATTGTTGGAAAGATGGTGCACCACATCCGATTTGTCTTTCGGGAGAAACAATGATTGCGACTCCCGCGGGTGAATTGATGGTTAAAAATATCAAGGCAGGGGATGTGGTTTGGAGTATTGACGCCAAGGGAGAGAAGATCGCGGTGCCCGTGCAGATTGCTGCACACACCGCTGCTCCTCCTGATCACCATGTGGTGCACCTTCGTTTAAGCGATGGTCGTGAACTTTTTGTTTCCCCGGGGCATCCGCTTGCGACAGGGGAGACTGTGGGTTCACTGCGCGTCGGCGATACGGTTGACGGCGCATTCGTCAAGAGTGCCACACTCATTCTCTATAAAGAAAAATATACGTATGATATTTTGCCGGGGAGTGAGACGAGGTCCTACATTGCAAATGGAATTTTACTGAAGAGCACGTTGTCTCCATTTTCTTCCACTCAAAATAATTGACCACTCGCCCGTCTTTTAAAAGAAAATATTTTATGTTAGCATCGCACTATGAAAAATGAACATCTAATAGATTTTCTTCTTGAACACAACAAGAAACAAAGCGAGGAATTTGCCAACCCTGATGCAATGCTCTTGCGCCGCCAATATCGCGCAAAGCACCCGACGGAAATTGCCGCACTCAAGTGCATGGACGGCCGACTTCATTTGCCGATTATGACTGAAATTCCACTTGGCGTGATCCAGCCGTTCCGCAACATCGGCGGGCAATTTGATCTCGGGTGGCCCTTTTTTGGACTTTTGATGAAAGAGTGGATCGACTATGCGATCAGTCGCGCACGTGATTGTATCGTCTTGGTGACATATCATTATTCAAAGAGTGATACCCATCTCGGCTGTAAAGGATTTGGTTATGACACCGAAGGAGCGAAAAAATTTACCGCAAATTTAAAGATTCAATTTGAGCGTGTCTTCGGACAGAATCATTCGGTGGTATATCCTATTCAAGTGGGCATCGAAACCGATGATGACGCCCTCATATTTCACGGAAAGAACGGAAGTCTGCTCAACTTGGCCGAGGAAAATGAAGCTGATGAAGAAATCCTTCGTATCAAACTTCAGAAGCTTTTTCCCGATATGCAACGCGTAATGATCGAAGATTTGTTGCCGCTTGTACTCGGTAATATTCGTCATATTGCCGAAGTGCGGACAATGCGCCGGCCTGTTGAGGATATCGACCACAAAGAGCAAATATTGGGCATCGGTCGCGGATTCGACTGGCTTCATTTGCACAATAAAGCGCTTATTGTTGGACCATTTAGTTATAATCTCCAAGATCCGATCGCCAAAGCCGCGGGAATACTTCTTGAAAATATTAAAAAAGGACAAGTTCCCAAAGAAGACGGGGTCGTGCTCATGGCCTCCGCCGTGTATCGGGATGAAGTGGGCATTGAACGCCAACTTGCCAATGAAAAAGCGATTTCGCTCGCGACACTTGGATATCAAACAGTCAAAGAGCAGGTGCCTGAGTTGCTTCCGCATCTGCATATGTTGGTTGGAACCGTCGACCTCAACACTCGCGCATTTACGCGCATGCCATTTACCATATAAAAAAACGCCGTGAGTATCATGGCGTTTTCGAATCTCATCTTTTCAGATAATATTTTTTTGCTCGGCGTATTCCCACCACTTTTTGCCTTGCACGGCATAGGTGCGCCTTTTGGATCCATTCGCATCCTCTCCCGGATAGCAGATCTGAGTGAAGACCGCAACGCGTAAGCCGGCCAAGCCTTCTTTGATGTATTTCTTTCCCTCAAAGGTGTGTCGGAGTAGATCGTGAAAATTGAGCCCTTGCGCATATGCCGCACCGCACGGAGCGTGGCATTTTGAAATGAGCAAGTCCACATTTTTCATCGGCATTGCGTCGGCAATATGCAACTTGAAAAGTTCGTGCTCATTTCCTTTTTTCGTCGGAGATGATGGCGAAAGAAGCATCCCGCCGCTGTGTAACGCAAAGAGATGTACGCGCTCCGCATCACGTTGGTCGGCGCAGATTTTGCACAGAAATTCAAACTTGTCGCGGATGTGATCACAGTCCGAACAGAGAAAGGCCATGAAGCCGTTTGGAGCCTTGATCTTGTGTGCATCAACCTCTTCGAGAATGCCATGACCACGTAGGTCGGTGATGATCTCTTGATCTTCGGGCGTAAGTTGTAACTGCATTGCAGTCTCCTTTGTTTGTGGATGGTTGTTGAAAAGAACTGACGATCAACAAATTCTCCTCCGTTTTTTTTCATTTTGTCAAGTTTTTCATTCACCACCATACCTTTTGAAGAAACACCATGAATAATGTCTCCTATCAACATTCCATTTTTTTGGAAAATATGTTACGGTACAGCCACTTATACTTATATGGAAGGAGGAATACATGTCTCTATTGCCGCGGAACGCCTCACCGAATGGATGGGGATTCCTATTACGAACACACTCCTCATGAGCTGGGTGGTTGTCCTTGTGCTCATGTTCTTTGCATGGAAAACAACGCGACAAACCCGCCTAGTACCCGGAAAATTTCAAATCATCACCGAAACGCTTTTTGGCGGCCTCACGGATTTTGTGGCTGAAACGCTTGAAAGCAAAGACTTGGCTAAACGCTTTACCCCCTTTCTCCTCGCAATCTTCCTCTTTATTCTTATCGGCAATTGGCTCGAATTCATTCCCGGGGTTGAAAGTATCGTGTACCATCATCCTGACGGCACGAGTATTCCCTTGTTGCGTGCCTTAAATACCGATCTTAATGTGACGCTCGCGCTTGCACTCATTGCATTTATCACGATTGAAGTTACGGGAGTCGCCGTCTTGGGAATATTTAAATACGCCGGGAAGTTCATTAATTTTCATTCACCGGTTGGATTTTTTGTCGGACTCCTCGAGTTACTTTCCGAAATGATTCGTCTGATCTCGTTTTCTTTCCGTTTGTTTGGTAATATCTTTGCGGGGAGTGTTTTGGTCATGATCATCACGTTTCTCGCCCCGTATATTATTCCCGTACCGTTTATGCTTTTTGAAATATTTGTGGGCTTGATTCAAGCGGCGGTGTTCAGCTTGCTGACACTCTTCTTTATCAAGCTCGCAATTATGGATACGAGCCATTAAAGGTTTGGAAAGAATTTTATTCGTTATAAATTAATTATATTCAATATGGATCACGAATCAGTAAAATTGATCGCAATGGCGGTCGCAGCGGGAGTCGGTGTTATCGGTCCGGGTATCGGTCTCGGTATGTTGGTCGGCAAAGCACTTGAAGCAATCGGACGCAATCCCGATGCATACGGCAAGATCTTCTCAACGATGATCTTGGGTGCGGCACTTACCGAAGCACTCGGTATTATCGCACTTGTTGCCGCGTTCCTTATTCGCTTCTTATAAAAATTCCTCGCACCGGTCTTACCAAATGGTACGCCCGGTGCCGCAGCGCATTACTTCTATGGAAATACTTCACGCATTCGGTATTGAATGGAAATTGATTGTTATTCAGGCACTGAATTTTGCTGTAGTGCTTTTTGTCTTGCATCGCTATGCCTATAAGCCGATTATGGCGATGCTTGAAAAACGTGAGCAAACAATCAAGGAAGGCGTTGAAGCGGCCGAAGATGCAATGAAAGAGAAGGAGCGTACCGAATCAGCGCGCACCCAGATTTTGCTTGAGGCGCGTGAAGAAGGTGGAAAGATTGTGGAAGATTTACACAAACAGGGTATTGAAGCGGAGCGTAAAATACTTCGTGAGGCTCAGGAAAAATCCGCGGCAACATTGGCCGAAGCGAAGTCAAAAGCGGAAGAAGAGCGCGACTATATTCTCAGGGAGAGCGAAAAAGAAGTAGCGCGCATGGCAACGCTTGCGGCGGAGAAAATATTACGAGGAAGTGAAGTAAAAGCCTAATCATGAGAGCGATTCATTATGCACATGCGCTTCATGAGGCGCTCGCCGAACATCCGGAACATACGGAGAAACTGCTGAAACATTTTGTGGAAACCGTTGTGGCAAATAGTCATACCCATCTTTTTCCGAAGATTATCAAATCCTATGCGCGCATTGCCGCCAAAGATGAAAAAGCCGGTACGATTGAAGTCACGAGTGCCGTACCGCTTTCCGAACCGGAGGTCCTCGCACTCCTTAAAAAAGAACCATTTAGCCATGCAATCCACGCTGCACATAAACGCGTGGTGCGCAAAACCGATCCCACGATTACCGGTGGAGTCGTTGTCCGAAGCGGCACCGTGCGCATCGATGCAAGCTACAAACAAATGCTTCGTGAATTATATAGCAACATGATTAAAAATTAACCCGCAATATGAACATCAAAAATTCCTCTTCGCTCAGTGGTGCAATGATTGCTTTTTTATTTTTCTTCACCCCTCTTTTTGCCTCTGCCTCTACCTCCCTCGGCTACCAATCCCTCCCTGGCAACACCATCTGGACTCCCTCCGCAAGTCCATACCTCATCAACGGATGGATCAACATTCCCACAGGGAGCTCCCTCACCATTCTCCCCGGAACTATCGTGAAGTTTAACGATGGCGCAAAACTCGAAGTCAACGGGACACTTGATGCACAAGGAACACCGACCGATCCGGTCTCCATCACCGCCCTCACGGATGATACGGTTGGCGGAGACTCCAACGGCGATGGCGCATCCTCATCACCCCACCCCGGCAGTTGGGGAAACATTCAAATACGCCCAAGCGCAACAGTCACCTTCACCAATACCCATCTTGCATATGGGGGCCTCACATGGGGATCAGGGTATCAGGGCACCATTGCGAATGATGGAGGAACCCTCACCATTACTGATTCCGTACTCACTACGAGTGCCGGTCAGCAAGGTATTCTCCACAACTCTGGCACCACCACGATACGCACAACAACATTCAGCGCCCTTGCCGATGCGATCCATGCCGAAACCCTCTCCGGCATTACCAACATGGGCTCCCTCACCATCAGCAACAACACCTTCACGAGCGTCTCTCGCGCCGTCTTCATTTCCAACTATCTCACACCCTTTTCCTTCAATAATGAAGGAGGCAATCAGGGTGGTGGCATCACCATGAATACCGTAAATCTCTTCGGAAGCACCACACTTCCCGCAGACCTTCCTTATACAATAGAGAACTGGGTCAGTGTTCCCGAAGGAAGCTCGCTCACTATTATGCCGGGTGCGACATTCAAGGGAGCAAACAGCATCAGCCATTTTGGAGTCTCAGGCTCCCTGATCGCCGAAGGAACGAAAACACAACCGATCACCTTCACATCATCCGCACCCACTCCTCATGCGGGAGACTGGGGAGGGATTATCATCAATAGCACGGGCAGTACCACGCTCTCCCATGTCAATCTCTCCCACGGTGGTGCATCATACTGGTCCGGCTCCACCTTTTATCAACTTCCGCAACTGAGAAATGACGGCGGACTCCTTCTCCTTGATCATGTGACGAGTGCATCATCCTCCTTGGCGGGACTCTCGATAACGGGAGGAACGACAACGGTGACGCACTCCACCTTCCGTGATAATCAATACGGCATTATGCGGACTGAGGGCAATCTCTCCCTCATCGATTCCGCCATTGTTCACAACGGTACGTCCGGCTTCATTAATTCCGGCTCCATCATTGATGCACGCAATAACTGGTGGGGAGATGCGAGTGGGCCTTTTCATTCCACGGTGAATCCCACAGGAACAGGAAACAGCGTGTCCGATCATGTGGCATTCCTTCCTTGGAGTGCGTGTGATCCCACCGGAAACGATACTGCACATGAGTGTAGTTCGAATGTGTTGTTTCTGCCTGGCGCAGAAGCATCACGGCTCTATGAACCACTCGCTTGTGATCAAGGAGTATGTGAAAAAAGACTCTGGGAACCGGTCAACGATGTACTCGCACTGCGTCTTGCTCACGATGCAGATGGGATAAGTCTTCATAATGATATCTATGCAAAAGATGTTATTGATAATGCTTATCTTCCCATTGCGGGAAATGTCTACAAATCTTTTATTGAAGACATGAACGCGCTCCAGACAAAAGGAACCATTCACGAATGGGAAGCGATACCCTATGACTGGCGACTCACTCCTGATCAGATTCTTTCCAGTGGAAAACAAATCGGTGGAGACAAGATTTCGTATCTCCTTGCAACCTCATCACCATACATTATTCAAGAGCTCAAACGTCTCGCCGCAAATTCACCAACGGGAAAAGTCACCATCATTGCCCACTCCAACGGCGGACTCGTCACGAAACGACTCACTGAACTCCTCGGTACCACTACCGCATCCCAACTCATCGACAAGATCATTTTTGTCGCCGTGCCGCAGCTCGGGACACCCAAAGCGATCGGTGCAATACTCCACGGGTATGACCAAGGTCTTCCTGTGAACTGGGCATCGGTGACGCTTGCTCCGGAGACCGCACGCACGCTTGCAACCAATATGCCCAGTGCATACAACCTCCTTCCTTCCGATGAATATTTCCATTATGTGAATGATCCCGTGGCAACATTTGTGAGCACTTCATCACCACTCCTTGCACAATTTGCGGCACGGTACGGCACCTCTACACATTCAGTCGAACGATTGCGTGCCTTTATGACGGATATGTGGCGCAGTGCATCATCGACACCAAGTGACACCGTCTATCCAAGTGTGGGGAACAGCACTCTCTTTGATATGGCGCAAACATTGCATAATGATCTCGATCACTGGAGTCCCCCGGAAGGAGTGCAACTCACCACCATTGCCGGTTGGGGAGAGGAGACGCTTTCAACTATTGAGTATCGCGGGATTCCTCATCCGGTGTGCAGTGGCGCAGAAGATCCTGTCTATCACTGTTGGACCGAATATGAACTTTCTTATGACCCCAAGCATGTGATTGATGGTGATGGGACGGTGGTGGAACCGAGTGCGCTGTGGGCGAATGGGGCAGCGGCACCTTCGCGGTATTGGGTGGATTTGGAGAAGTATAATAACAAGCTACCAGAAAGTTTACTGCATCTCGATGTTAAACATGCCGACATATTTGAAATCCCCACTCTCCGCACACTTCTTCAAAATATTATTATAAACAAATCTAGTGCCTCATTAGATTTCATCTCCACCATCGCTCCCCAATACACCGGAGGCAAACCCCGCCTCCACTTCACTCTCCACTCACCATTGACGCTCGGCTTCAAAGACATCCAAGGAAACTACAGTGGTGCCACCGCAACCAGCACCCTTGCAACCATCCCCGGTGTCACCTACGAACGCTATGGCGAAGTCCAGTGGCTCTCTATTCCCAAATCACTCGCAGGTCAACTCATCCTCCAAGGCACCGCAAGCGGCTCCTTCACACTTGATGCCGAAGAAGTGAATGGCAACGATACACTCTCCACCACCTCCTTTGAGGGTATTCCCTCATCCACAAGCACCATCGTCACCATGGACATTGTTCCCACACAATCAGTGACCGCAAGCTCCACACTGGTCATTGATCAAGATGGCAACGGTACTCCTGACCTCACCCTCCATGCGAAGGAGAATGATATCGTCACTCCAATTCCTCCCGACACCACTCCACCCGAAGCATTCATCACGTTCAGCACCTCAACGAACTCCATTAGCATCACGGGAATAGACGACAGTGGCACCACGACAATTTCTTCCACAACAACATTTCCCGTGTTGAAGAAAAACCAAAAACAATACAACGGTATTGCAACGACAACGGTAACAATCAAAGACCTTGCAGGAAACACAACAAAATTGATATATACAGAGAAACTCCCATCTCCTGAACATAGAGACATTATCAACCTCATCTCTATCAGCTATAATGGAGCAACCACCACTATCCCCGCCACACTGAAGTACAAATGGACAACCAAACCCGATGGCTCATACAAGATGTTCGCATCAACGTTCGCCACTTCTACGGTACTCATTGAATCCCACTACCGTCCCAAGAAGAACCAAACCCTCATTATGAGCACTCCTATTGACCTTGATGACACTGACACCGATGATGATGCAGATATGCGACCGATTAAGACAAAACTGCAAGGATTTGTTATTCCGAGTTTGGTGACGAAGCGGGGGAAGATTAATGTTAATTATTAATTTACAATTACTTATGACAAAAAAAAACATACTTTTAATTTCATCTGTTTACATAGTTTTCTTAATCGCAGTTTTTCTCTTTGGTGGAAAATGTTATGACAATCAATGGTGTCATGTTAATTT
>JGI1358J11329_10001714_pt1 | contig 17827 bp, 17 predicted proteins | sample Subgroupgradi54m_FD_11329 | JGI IMG/M metagenome (IMG submission 11329)
AAGAGAGGCGATGCGTTTTTGCACGGTGTCTAAATCTTTTAAGATAAGTTCGTATTCGACTACTCGTATGTCGGAAATGGGCATTGGCTTTTCGCTTACGTGCGTGATGTTGGCATCTTCAAATACACGTACTACTTGCAAGATTGCGTCCATTTCTTTGATGTGTGAGAGAAACTTGTTGCCAAGTCCTTCTCCTTCGGCTGCCCCTTTCACGAGTCCCGCGATGTCTACGAATTCGACTATTGCAGGCACTACTTTTTTTGAGTGTGAAAAATCGGCGAGCTTATCCAGCCGCTCATCCGGCACCTCCACGATACCGATATTCGGCTCAATCGTGCAAAAGGGATAATTGGAGATATCAACCTTTTTCTTGGTCAGTGCGTTAAATAGAGTAGACTTACCAACATTAGGGAGGCCTACGATTCCGATAGCCAGTTTTGAACTCGACATAATTTGATGTTACCGGTAAATAACCACTCACTTCTAATTTCTGTTGCGTGCCTACAATTTTTTCTATGACATTGGTAACTATCGCGCGTTTCAACTCAAAACTCAAGTCAGAAAGCACACCGGCTGATTCTTCGGCAAATGATTTTATTTCGTTTTCATTCGGCATTGCCGCCACGTTGATCTGATTTTCTTGCTGTCTTGCTTTTGCTATTTGAGACCCAAGCGAAACAATCTGCTCTTTTATTGGGGTGGTATATTCTTTCAATTGTTCAATAGTAAACAGCCCAGCCCCATACCCTTTGTTATAGCGTCCCTCCTGATCTTTCAGTTTTTCGATCTCCTTTTCTATCACTTTCGTATCGCCGATTGACGATACTACTTTATTTCTAGGCGCGTTAGTCCAACGATCAAGCTGTGTTCGCAATAAATCCGGCGAACTCATCAGCCCTGCAATCTTATCCCACACCAATTTATCGGCAATTCTGGCATTTATTCCTTTTTCTTTGCAGACACGGGGTAGGGGATAGCTCAAAACTCGATCAGTGCAACGATAGTAAAGATGCTTTCCTCGCATCGGCCCCTCTCCTGCCCTTGTTCTGCCACAAACACACCGTATTTTACCGGCAAGCAAATATTCGTTTTTCTTATTTCTCTGGCACAAAGCAAAATTGGTTTTAAGTTGCTCACGGACTCGCGCAAACAAAGCTTCGTCAATAATTGCCGGTACGGGGATTTTTGACGCGATCCATTCTTCTTCCGGCTTCATTCTCCGGCTGCTCTTTTTCATTTTTCGATACTTGTCCTTGTTTATAGGATTTTCCGGCACCACAGCATACGAACTGCCCCAGTGTGCTTCTCCTATATATGTCTTATTTCTTAAAAGTGTGGTAAGGGTGCTGGTGTTCCAAACGCCTCGCTTACTTCTTTGGGGTTTTATGCCTAATTCTTGCAATTTTTTGACTACTTTTCTAATGGTGAATCCTTCTTCACTGATCCAAGTAAAGATCATTTTTACAACTCTTGCTTCTTCATCATTGATTTCATAATAGCCATGCCTCTTTTTTTCCTTATCGTTACGAATATATCTATAACCATAAGGCGCTTCAGTGGTTAAAACATGCCCCTCCGCAACCTTACGAAGTTTACCAAGCCGGAAGCGCTCCGATATCTTCGCCCTCTCGTATTCCGCGAATAGCCCTCTTACTCCATGCAAAATTTTATCCTCAGAGTTTTTGGGAGAGGCGACGGTAACAAAAATTATTTCAACTCCGGCCTCTCTTAACTCATCCATTACCAATTCCTGATAGGAATAACGACGAGCCAATCTGTCCGGATCGTACATCAGCACCCCTTCCCAGATTTTTTTCTTCGCATCCATGCGAAGCTGATCGAGGGCAGGTCTTACAATACTGTCTCCGCTCCAGCCGTTATCAAGATACTCTTGTACGATCACATAGTTATTTCTTTGAGCAAATTCTCGTACAGCAGAAAGCTGTGTTTCAATAGTACCCTCATTCTCTTGGTTTGAGGTGGAAACCCGCCCATAAACGGCGATCAATCGTATTTCTTTTTGAGTTGTGCCTGTCATACTATTTTTTTGCTTAAAGTTTTTTTCAAGAAGATTTCTATCTCTGTATCTGGTATCCGCCAGAGGGCAGTTTTACCCTCGCCTAGTTTATGTCCTTTCAATAAGCCGGACTTAAGCCAGCGGTCAATAGTTCTAGGATGTACCCGAAAGTATTTTGCGACTTCTTCCCGTGTTGAAAATTTCATATATACACATCATATTCTTAGTTGCTCATAGATGTCAATATGAAGTTATTGTAACTAAATCGAGCCCTCAATCATCTCTTTTTGATAACCAACTTTGTCAGTGAAGGTGTACTTGAATAAAACGTCGATCCGACTCTCGCATATGGGGATTCTTACGCTAAAGGCGTAAAGTGATTCATTTTGAGGATTAGGTATCTTCCTAATTTCCTACCCTATATATATGTTAGGAAGTTAGGAAGACTTTTTAATGAATAAATAAGCCGTGTTTTCCTGCTTCAGAATAGTCTTCCTAAATCGTTGTTAGGAAGAGTTTCCTCCGCATCGTTCTCATTTTGCATCCAGTAGCGATAGCCATTCCCTTGCTTTTCGGAATTGACGCGTCCGTCGTTTCGCATCTCTTTCAGAGCATCCTCAACTGCTGTCTTGCCTGCGTCTTCCTGTAAAGCATCTTGAATCTCTTTTGCCGTCTTTTTATCTTCGGCTTCACGAAGATATGCGTCTATGAGGTGTTTCGCTTTTTCCGATTTGAGCTTCTTTTCTTCAATGGCTCCTCCATGAGACATTGTTGCCGCTTCCAGTCCTTCGCGATCCTCAAATCTAAGCAGGAGTTTGAATGGATTCGCTTCTCGGGATATTTTTGATTTTATGGGATAAAAGAAGATTTCTTCGCTCCTTTCCTCGCTATGGAGCATGTGCACCATCTCAACCGCGGCTACTTTATCCTGACTGCCGAGGATCTGGTCTTTTTTCGGCTGTTTTGCCCCTTCCCAGCGTTGTGGCTTTCGACAATGATCCATGATGACCACGCTAACTCCTCTGTCCTTCCACGCCTTGAATCGGGCGAAGAACGCGCGCACTTCTTCGGCTTTTTCTTCCTTGATGCCTCCGGCAACGCTTCGTAACGTGTCCACGAACACCACCTTGACCTCGTTTGTCTGAATGAACGCGAAAAGCTGATCAATGACTCGGGGATCGTTCAGAGAAAGAATGTCTTGGCTCAAGAAATAAACGCCTTTTTCAATCGCATTGATCCCTAATTGCCTGCCTCGCTTCTGTACCAGATACTGTGGTGTTTCTTGCTCGATGTAGAGAACATTCGCTTTTCTCGCATGAAAGGTTCCGGCAAACGGAATGCCAAGCACGATGCATCGAGCCATTTCAAGCGCGACCCAGCTTTTCTTTTCCCCTGATGGCGCGGCAATCAGAACAATGCAGCTTGCGGGCACTAGATCTTTTATCCACCACTCGGTTTCGGGAAATCCTATTTGATCGAACTCATTCCATGGGAGAATCTCGAGTTTATTTTTTTCTTGAAGCGGATTATCAATTGCCGCTTGTTGTATTGCATTCTCTTCCAGTATTTTATGCACTACTTCGAATATGGGGCTGGCGTATTTTTCCATGTTATTTTCCGATTAATGAGTAAATTGCTTCTCTGAAGGAACAACCTTCTTTGCGGCGGACGAAATCGATTACATCTCCGTGTGCTTGGCATCCGAAGCAGTGAAAGGTATTCTGTTCCCGGTAGATGACGAATGATGGGGTATGGTCTTCGTGGAATGGGCAATGGGCGTATGCTCTCTTGCCGGTCGACTTTTTCGTTTCAATCATACTCTCAATGGGTACCGCCCTAGCAGACTCGATGTCTGATTGGGAAATTGCATTGTCTTTTCCCTCACATTTTTTTGTGAGGAATAGTTGCTGCTGATATGATAGGATTCCTTTTTCCGCTTTTTCAATGTTTGGCCAGATGAAATATCTGCGGAGTTCCAAGAGAAACCATCGTGTATTGTCATAATCTTTTCTGCGTTTCGCATCCTCGATACCCTGCTTGATGACATGAAGCTCGGTTTTCAGCACCTCGTATTCCTCTTGGATTTTTGTTTGCAGGACTGCTCCGGCTTCGGGGAAGATTGTGAACAATTCCTTGATCGTCGGCTTCGGCTGATTGAACCATTCCTGATGAACGCGATCCAGCAATTGCTCATCAAGCCGGTCGTCCTCGTTTTCTGATGTGTCGGCCGGAAGCATCTTATTGAGTTGTGACTTAGTGATTACGTTCATCATTTTTGAAATTATTTATGTTTGCGAGCTTATTACCTATTTGTAATTGTCGGATCCTGACGACCTCTTCGAATAGCAGATCAAAAGCTTTAGCCAATTTATTATTGGTATCCTCTCCTTTAGAGGGGCTGTAATTTATCTCCAATATTTTTCTTTTTAGGTTCGTCCGCATAAATTTCTGATTTATTTTTCGCAACATAAAAACCGGCTATTGGCTTGGTGGGTTCCACTGGAATGGCGACCCACAAAGCCAGTAACCGGCTTGTGCGAATATTCCAGTGAAATTATCGCCATCTAGTTTTCTGTTTTTCTACCCTAGCAGTTGAAAATCCGACCCCAAGAAAATGACATCGTTTTTTGGGACAGACCTGTGGATAAAATAAAAACCCTTATTAGATAAGGGTTTTTGGCTTAGTTAGTAGGAACTTCTGGTTGGCATCTCTTTTTTAGTCCTCGTTGCAGCCGTTTTCTAAACGTTTCGTAGCATGTCTTACTGCAAAATTGTTCTTCTATTAAACCTTTGCGTTTATGGACGTGACTCAAGGATGAATACTTCCCACAATTTTGACACAGGTTTTTAGTCATTAATATTTTCTTTGGCCAAGGAAATTTTCTGTTCTCCTTACGTCTGGCCTCGTAACATTTGCGATTTTCTTTTTTTGTACAGAAACGCAATTGCCCCCTTTTTAGAAGGGGCCTCCCGCAACGGTTACAAATTGTGTTGAAGCTATTACTATCTGACTTTTTGCGGATTTCTATCAGTTTCCTTACATGCCGGTCTGACTTTAAATCTTTAAGCAGTATAGGAAGATAATGCTCAATACAATCTTCTAAGTATTGAATGCATTGGGTTCTGACCATCTTTAAATTGGTGGGGATTCTTTGATTTGCCAGATTAACTATTATGTTGGACGCCTTAACCTGAATATCGTTAACCGCTTCTCTTTCGATGTTAAGATCATACAACAACTTGATAACAAATGCTTTCCGTCTTTTTTTGTATCTCGGTAAAAATTCTTTATTAAATTGTTCAAAAAGTGACCTTTGTTTTTCGTTGATGTCCTCATCGCGGTGGGGGTCGTAGTATGAGTCAGTCTGCTTTATGCGTTCTAGTTCAGCATCAATGAATATTTGCTTAATTTGTTCGTGGTATTGCTGTTGATGTGGGCGAAAAGAACTTTTGAAATAGCCATGCACCTTTTTTTCTATCTTCCTAATAGCATTTTTACCCATTACCCCTTCAGATCTCAAAAATTCAGATATGGATTTTCCTTCCAATTCTCGTTCTTTATAATCGGATCTAGCTTGCGTCCTAAATGCGCCATCGTATGCCAACACTCTAATACCCAAGTCGATGATAGACTGGCTTTCTTTATCCTTCACGAGAGTCTTAAATTCTCCGATTTGCGGTTCGTTTGCCTCTATAATGTTTTTGTATATTTCATTGAAGATAGGATCCATTTTCATCTTGATCATTATTGGAGACTCTTTAGCTTATGAAAAATTCTCCTGATATTATTAGGTGACTTTACCCGAAAAATCGGGCGCTTTCAAGAATGACCGGATTATGATACCGTGAGGAGGTAAAATACAATTTAATTGCGCCTAACCCCTATGGGCAACCATAGGGTATGGCATAAAAACCAGTCACGGACACCAAACCCATCGTTTGGGGTTACCGTGACTGGTCATATTCCGAAAGGAGTATGGATGGCTTCGGCCGTCACCCAGCGGTGGGTTTTGTGTTGTATGAATAAAAAAACCAATACAGGATTTATATGGATACCAGTCTTGATCATAAGCTCAGTCATTATTCTTGGTGGAGTCGGATATTTTGGATTTAATCAATATCGCAATTATCAACACCAAAAAATAGCTGAAGAAAAACAATTAAAAGATCTACAAGATTTAGCTTCAAAGCATCAGGACGAAATCAATAAATTAAGTGAAAAAGATAAGAAGCATAAAGAAGCTGATTTGTTTAAAAATGATACCTCTACAAAATCCATTCCGAAGAAAGAGATCCGGCTGTATTCTGATACTCCAGAGAATAAAGTAATTCCTAGACAAACAATTATCGCGTTGCCACAAGGCAATCCGGAGCCGTCCATAACCGATTACGCAGGATTCATTGTCAGAATAATTTGTCTCGATGGTAGTGGTGGAGTAATGAGTGGAAGTGGCACGATATTTGGCTTAAACAAATTTGTGCTTACCAATTCGCATGTCGTGGAGGGGATGGTATTATGCAACATCGGTCTCACCGATGACGTTAAGAAGTCGCCGACGCGATGGTATGAGGCAGAGATAACTTCGAATATTCTAAACCTAGATATCGCTTCATTGCGCCCTCTTCAACCGCTTCCAGACAGCGTGAACGCCGTGGCTTATAATTTTTGTCATCCAGACGGAATTAAACTTGGTGACCCAATAATCGTTTTGGGATACCCAAGTGTGGGCGGAAACACGATAACTGCTACAGAAGGTGTAATAAGCGGCTTTGAGGGGTTTATGATCAAGACATCAGCAAAAATCGAACATGGAAATTCCGGAGGTGGCGCGTTCCTCAAAGATCAGGGTTGTTGGTTTGGTATCCCCACTTCCGTTATGCAAGGAGAATTAGAAAGCCTCGGTCGTATTATAAATTATTCTCTTATACACCAGAAAGCTTATGAGTAAAATTATGTTTATCTGAATATGAACGAACCCCTCAATTTTAGGCAAGATTTCGGCACATATTTACAAGAAACTTACCAAGCGAAGCCTAATACGGATATTATTCTTACGGATCCGTTTACGATGTCCCAGCTAATTATTTTACCCGGAATGAGTGGTTCATTTACTACATACGTTGACGAGATGTGTGCATCATTTGATTTTGAGGAAGATGTATTGCTCACGTTTCTGGATATTTTGGAAAGGATGGGGATTTGCAATAAGGATCAAACTATTCGTCAATTTGAAGTTAGTCAAGGAAACCCATTGCAAATAGACTTTTTAATGAAACCAATCTTGTTAATGGGTGTTGTTTTATCGTGTAGGCTGGGTGAACGGACATCAAGCACCAAAACGGGTGAATCGTTTATTCCAGTAGTCATTCAAAGTGTTAAGATTACTCAAGAACCAGTTGCTATTTTTCTTCCAATCTCACAAAATCACTAATTGTCGTTTACTATCAACCTAAAAAAAACTACAGTTAAAAAAATGAAACAATTACTCAAGAAAAAACAAATGGATCATACTCGGCAGTCTTTGTGTCGTGGTAGTGGCAACATCGTTCTACTGGAATGATTAGTTTCCCCAAAACAACTGCAATGTAGCGAACATTCCACTTCGCGGCGATCTTAAGGCATACATTCCTCCCGAAGATTATGATGATTCCGGATATGTAACAGCTGATGTCACATCTTCAGAAGATATAAGAAATGCCTTACTAAGCGCGCGCTATGATGACAGTATTGATGCGGTGCTTATTATGGTTGATTCATACGGTGGCAGTATAGTTGCTGCAGATGAAATTGCAACTGCGATCAAAGAGGTTGGGAAGCCGGTTGTAGCAGTTATTGGTGAACGCGCTACTTCAGCGGCGTACCACGCGATTTCTCCAGTTAATGTAATTTTCGCTTCCGAATACTCCGAGATCGGCGGTTTGGACGCAACTATGTCATATTTAGAGAATGTGGGAAAAAATAAAAAGGAAGGACTTTCGTATGTTGAATTGACTTCAGGCAAGTATAAAGAGCTAGGCAATCCGGACAGATCCATTTCTTTGGAAGAACGGCAGATTCTCCAAGCACAGATCAATGAATCACATGGTCTCATAATACGCGATGTTGCAGACAACCGACATCTCTCGCCGGAACGAATCAAACTGATTGCCGATAGCTCATACTTTAATAGTTCAAAAGCAAAAGAACTCGGCTTGATTGATGAACTTGGCTCTTTTTCCGATGCGATCACATGGATAGAAAACAAAGTCGACCGTCAGGCGATAATCTGCGAGCAATAAAATTTTCCTGCAACCTTGTAAAATTCCAAAATTCGTGCTAGCGTAAAGCATCATTGAAGACCAAAACGCATAACCAGATAATGATGGCGAGGAAGATAAAACAAGAACAGCCAAAAAAAGATGGACTCACCAAATCAGACATCAAGCATGTCTGTGATATTTTGCGTCGTGATGATGGCGTGGGTGCAAAAGATTATATTGAGCAGTTTTCTTGGCTTCTTTTTTTGAAGGTATTTGAGGGTGTTGAAGGTCAGCTCAAGGAACTTGAGGAAGCGGAGGGAAGAAAATATAAAGCCGTGATTGATAAAGAGTATCAGTGGTCATCGTGGGCAACGAAGGACTGGAAGGACAAAGACGAGCTCATATACTTCATCAATCAAAAATTGTTTCCGCATCTCAAGGAACTCAAAGGCGACCCGAAGAAAGATAAAATTGGCGAGATATTTCGTGAGCTATCAGGAAATCGTATTCGCTCGCCACATAATCTCCTTGATGTCGTAGAAATTTTAGACAAGATTGAAAAACATCATTTTCAAGACACGCACCTACTCTCGCAGGTATATGAAGAAATCCTCCAAGCGATGGGGAGTGAGGGCGGCTGGTCTGGAGAGTTTTATACTCCTCGCCCAATCATTCGCGCGATGGTCAAGATTGTAAATCCGAAACTTGGCGAAACTATTTTTGACCCTTTTGTTGGTTCGGGCGGTTTTTTGGTTGAAAGTTTTAATCACCTTTACGAAAAATCTGCAAAAGATGTCCGTGCGTGGAGAACGCTCCAAACCAAAACTTTCTATGGGCAAGAAAAAAAGCCGCTTCCATTTCTTATCGGCACGATGAATATGATTTTGCACCACATACTCGTCCCAAACCTGATACGGGCTAATACCTTTATGGAAGACGTTCACAATATGCCTGAAAGTGTGAAGATGGACATAATTCTAACAAATCCGCCATTCGGCGCAGAAGAAACAGAGGCGGTGCAGAATAACTTTCCTATCAAAGTTGGGGCAACCGAAGGGCTTGCACTGCAATATGTGATGAAACGGCTTAAGAATGGAGGACGGTGCGGTATTATTCTTCCTGAAGGGAATATCCTTTTTGGTGGTGGCACAATGGCTCGTATCCGCCAAGAGCTTCTGGAAAAGTTTAACGTGCATACCATAATCTCGCTTCCGCAAGGCGCTTTTGCTCAAATGGGGGCTGGCGTTAAAACCAATCTCGTGTTTTTTGATAAAACAGGCGCAACGAAAGAAATCTGGTATGGTGAGGTTAAGGGTAAGTTCACGAGAAACAAAACCATCCAAGACGAACATTTTGAGGAAGTATTAGAAAAACAAAAAAAGCGTGAAGTGTCAGATAGATCGTGGATTGTTTCAATAGAAGACATAAAAAAGCGCGGCTATGACCTCTCTCCCAAAAATCCAACAATAATTGACCATCCCGACTTACTTTCACCAGATGAAATACTTGGTGAAATTGAGAAAAACCAAAATAAAATAAATGAGGTCGTGTCATCACTTAAAATTATTTTGAAAAAATAATATGGAAGGGCGAGATATAAAACTAAACAATATTTTGGAAACATCGCCGCAGTATGGATTTACAGCAAGCGCGACAAGTAAAAAGACGGGTGTTCAGATGTTAAGGATTACTGATATTCAGAATGGTTCTGTTGATTGGTCGGCAGTTCCTTTTTGCGAGATATCCAAGAACAAAGAGAATAAGTATTTACTGCAAAAATACGACATTGTGTTTGCACGAACAGGAGCGACCACAGGAAAAACCTTTCTGATAACAGACGACCTAAAAAACAAGATTGTTTTTGCTTCATATCTGATAAGAGTACGACCCAACAAATCTGTTCTTCCAGAGTACCTGTATCACTTTTTCCAGTCGCAACGTTATTGGTCGCAAATAGTAACACGCGGAGGGATAAAACCAAACTTTAATGCGTCAAAACTAAAGAATATAGAAATTACCCTGCCATTTGATAGCGACGGTAAGCCAGACCTTGCCGAGCAGAAACGTATTGCCGACAAGCTGGATAAGGTTTTTGCAGAAGTTGAAAAAGGTACAAATACGCTTTCGAAAAATGCACAGTACGCAAATAAAGTCGGGGCAAGTGCGATGCGACAGCTTCTCACCACAGCAAAGCTGGGTGAAATTGAGTTGGGTAAAGTGCTCAACCTTCAAAATGGGCGTGCTTTCAAAGAGACAGATTGGTCAACAAAAGGACTACCGATTGTTCGTATTCAAAACCTGAATAATCCAGAAGCTAGGTTCAATCATTACGAGCCAAAAGTGGAAGAGCGTTTTCTTATTGATAGCGGAGACCTTCTGATTTCTTGGTCGGGAACGCCCGGAACTTCTTTCGGAGCTTTTATTTGGCAACGAGGAAAAGCAATTCTCAACCAGCACATATTCAATGCGGTGCCAACATCAGATAAGTTTTCAAAAGGGTATTTGAAATACGCTGTTGGTGAAAAACTTGATGAAATGATACTCAATTCTCACGGCGGTGTTGGGCTACAACACATTACCAAAACCGACCTTGTGAAGGTAAAACTGCCTATACCTCTCAAAGACGGTGAGCCAGATTTGGAACGACAGGAAAGTATTGCTGACGAATTGGACAAAATGTTTTCCTATTCAAAAAATCTATCTCTTACTATTGAAAAACAACGGCAAGCGTTTTCTTCACTGCGCTCATCAGTGTTAAACCAATCATTTCAATTACAAACATAAACCTATGCCACGTTCAGAAGACGATACACGGGTTCAATTGATAGACCCGAAAATACACGAGAACGGCTGGAAAGAAGAATATCTCCAGCGCCAGTATCCTATCGCGGATGACCGCTTTTTTGTTGAGGGCGAGGATTTTAAGCGTTTACCGACAGCGAAGTTTGCCGATTACGTTGTGCGTTACCAAAGCGTAATTGTTGCTGTGCTTGAAGCGAAAGCCGAAGACGAAGACCCGATGAAACACTTGAGCCAAGTGCAGGATTATGCAAAACGGCTTGATGTTCCGTTTGCTTATATTTCAAACGGTAAATCCATTTATCTTCACGACCGCCGAACATTAAAAACAGAGGAGGTGAACGACTATTTACCGCCCGAAGAAATGTATCAAGCGTATCTTGAGTGGAAAGGGCTGAACAATAAAAAGTTAGATGCGCTTGCGTATCCTCTTTACGCTGGTTTAAGAGGACACCGCGCATATCAAGAAACGGCTATTAAAAAGGTGGTTGAAAATATCGCGACTGACAAACGCGAAACGCTCCTCACAATGGCGACTGGCACGGGCAAGACAGCAGTAGCATTTCAAATCATTTGGAAGTTCTTGAAGTCCAAAAGAATGCACCGCGTATTGTTTTTGACTGACCGTATTATTTTGAAAGACCAAGCGCATACCGAGTTTGAAGCGTTTGGCGAGGCACGATGTAAAATTGAGGGCGGCGATTTCAATAAAAACCGCGATGTTTATTTTTCAACATATCAAACGCTATATGCAAATGACCTCTATCAGCAAATACCAGCAGATTTTTTTGACCTTATCGTCATTGACGAATGTCATCGTTCCCGTTTTGGAGATTGGGGCGTAATACTTGAACACTTTCATTCCGCGAAGCACCTTGGTATGACCGCCACACCTAAACGTGAAGATAACATTGATGTCTATAAGTATTTTGGTGAGCCAGTATTTGAGTATTCACTCGGACAAGCAATTGAAGATGGCTATCTTGTGCCTTATAAAATCTATAAAGTTACAACAAATCTGTATCGCGAGGGCTTAAATGTTGCAGAGGCAGAAGAAGTCATTTATGACGACGAAATAAATCCAGAGGACGTAAAAGATTTTTACGAGCCGTCGGAGTATGAAAGGGCGGTAACTATCCCAGAACAAATAGACCTGCTTTCACAAAAAGTAATTGAGGTGCTGGATAAGACCAGCCCTTATGGTAAAACGATTGTGTTTTGCGTTGATATGGCTCACGCCCAAGCAGTCAAAGACAAACTCAACGAGTTGAAAGGCAAAGAAGAATACGCTACTCGTATAGTTGCCGAGGACAAAGACGACTTAACTCGTTTCCGTGATAAAGAAATGGTAATGCCCGTGATAGCAACCACCGTTGATTTGCTTTCAACGGGCGTTGATATTCCGCATCTTCAAAACATTGTTTTTATGCGACCTGTTGCTTCGCGGGTATTATTCAAACAGATTATTGGACGTGGTTCACGTTTGTTTGAGGGCAAGGGATTTTTCAGAATTATTGATTTTACCAACGCCACGCGACTTATAGATGAGTGGGATATTCCTCCCGTTCCACCAGAGCCACCCGAACCGCCAGAGCCGCCCATTCCGCCCTACGACAAACTTATTATGGGTGTTGTGGTTGATAATAAAACCGAAAATCCTGTTGTGAGTGCTATTGTAAAAGCAAAACTCGGACGTTGGGAAAAACTTGGCAAGACAGACGAGAATGGAATGTTTAAGTTATTCGGTCTGCCGTCTAACGATAAGGTAACTTTGAGCATAGAGCACGGCGACTATAAAAAATTGAATAAGAAACTCAAGCCGCATAGATCTGATAGTGAAATGCCGTATGAGTTCCGTCTGAAGCCGTGGAAGTCCGCGCCGAAGAAAATAATCGTCAAAGGTATTGAAGTAACGATTGATGAAGAAATTGAAGTTGAGTTTGACGGCATCAAACTTTCGTATGCCGAGTATCGCAAGTACTCAAAAAATAAAATTGTCCAAGCAATTCACTCCTCTGATGAGTTGCGCGTTATTTGGCTTGACCCTGACAAACGCGAAAAGTTTATAGCCGACCTTGAAGCAAAGAAAGTAAATATTTCTCTTATTAAGTCCATTGAGAACCTTGAGGACATAGACGCGTTTGATATAGTAGCCCATATTGCTTTTGACGCTCCGCTTCTTACCCGCGAAGATCGCGTAAAACACTTTATGCGGCAGAACGCCAAGAGTATTGACCAGTATGGCAAAGAGATTGGCGAAGCAATCCGCGAGATACTGGAGAAATATAAAAATAACGGCGAGGAAAATCTGTCTGCTCAAGCGTTCCTGCTTCCGAATATGAACGCAAAAAAGGAAGCAATCCAAGCGAAATATCCAGAAGGTTTGTATGGTTTTGTGCATACCCTTAAGGAAAAGGTTTACTCATTTGCAGGGCGAGATTAACAAATTATCAGTGATCAAAATTATGCAAAACAACAATTTAGGAAAACTTAAAAGGGTTGAACTGCGAGAAGCGTGGAAGCACGAAGCCAATAATTTTACCCAGTGGCTTTCGCAAAAGGAAAATCTTACTTTATTAGGAGATGAGATTGGTTTTGATATTAAGCTGGTGCAGACAGAGGCGGCAGTTGGGAGTTTTAATGTAGATATTCTTGCCGAAGAAGAAAACACGGGGAGAAAAATCATCATTGAAAATCAGTTAGAGGTAACTAATCACGACCACCTCGGCAAAATTATTACATATGCGTCTGGTTATGATGCTGGCGTTATCGTCTGGATTGTCAAAGATGTCCGCGAAGAGCACAGGCAAGCAATAGATTGGTTGAACGAACACACCGATGAAGATATTGAGTTTTATCTTGTTCAGATTGAATTATGGCAAATTGGGGACTCGCCTTTTGCACCAAAGTTTGAGATAATTTCAAAACCCAATGATTGGGCAAAAGCAGTTAGAAGTTCCACAGATACCAACGAACTGACTGATACAAAAATAAAACAGCTTGAGTTTTGGACACAATTTAAGGAGTATGCAAAAAAAAGACAGACGAAGCTCCATTTGCGAAAAATCTATCCTCAACACTGGACAGACATTAGTATCGGAAGCTCTGACGCGCACATTTCCCTTATCGCAAGTCCTCGTGAGGGTATGTTGGGGGCTGACCTCTACATTCCAGACAATAAAGAACTTTACCAAAAATTATATAATCACAAAGACAAGATTGAAACAGACCTTGGCGAAAAACCTGAATGGATGGAATTGCAGGGGAAAAAAGCGAGCCGTGCCAGAGTTTCCACATCTGCAAACTTTGATGACACAAGCAAATGGGAAGATAGTTTTGAGTGGCTACTCAACGAAGCGGAGAAGTTTCATCACGTCTTTCCGAAATACATAAAACTTGAGGAATGATTATGATAAATATCTATGGAAATAAAACCCTATGCAAATAATTTTGAAAAACTAAAGGCGGGTACACTCTTCCGTAGTATTCAAAAAGAGAACGGAGAACCAGAAAACATTGCCCTCGGTCAGATTTCAAAGGAGTTGGCGTTTCTCCAAAGACAATCGCAATACGTTGGCGAGATTGAAAGGGTGTTGAAAGAGTTACGATTGAGCGTAACTCTAATAAAAGAGTGTAAAACGATGGCTGTTCCTGACAATGTTAGTCGCCAAGAGCTACTTGCATACTATCAAGGGAACTTCCTGACTTTGGTACACCAAATGAAGGATAAAATCGTACAGCTTGTTCATCTGATGACTGAAGGTACGGTTCCAGAGAAGCCGTCCATTGAAAAAAACATTACCGTTGCAGATTTACTACACAAAAAACAAAAAGACCTTAAAACAATAGGTATTGAAGAAGACATAAAACAGTGGGAGCAAGACAGCCAGACGGGTGGCATATCTGTGGCTTTGAGAAAACGTACACATCACCATCATCGTGTGAGTGGATTGAGGTACAACCAAGATTTCGTAAATCTAGGTTTTACTGACATTGCAACTAACCCAAACTTTCAACAAGGTCTTACTGACTACGGCAAAAAGCAAATAGAAAAAATGCGCCTAGAAAGTACGGAGCGTCTTTTTTCAGGCGCATTATCAAAGACGCAGAACACTCTCACGGCGATAGAAGAAAATGTTGAGAAGATTTCTGGAGCGCTTGTTTCTTATTTCAAACTGCCAATCTCGCAAGAGGAAGCGTCAGGCATAATAACAAAGCAAAGTGAAATGCTCGGCTCGTTTGATGTGGTAAACAGATGTTCCATTGATAAAGTACCCGAACCACATAAGAGTTTGTTGAACGACCTCTTGGTGAATATACGAGAAAAACATATCGACAAGGTGGTTGCCGTTTATTTGGTGGGTAGTTTGGGTCGCGGAGAATACGAAGAAGGTTACTCTGACATAAACGTTTACATAATCTTGAATGCAGATGACGAAGAAGGACAAGCGTTGAGAGAAGATTTTATGTTCAGTTTAAGAGTATTTTCTGAAAAAGAGTTCCTTTCAGAGAAAAGTCAGAAGTTTAGGGTTATAGCAAAAACAGACGGCATACTTTTGTATGGAAAAGATCTAGTAAAAGACGAAAAACTACCAAAAGCTGGTTTGTTTTTGGCTCTCATTCTGAACGATGACATATTGGAAACTCTTGATAATGCGAAGGAATGGGCAGAAGAAAATCCAACAGCATCACCAATACAGATAAGCAGAAAATCACGTCGTCTTGTCAAACGTCTCATAGATTTTATCTACGGCGTTGCAATGTCTAACAAGCCACAATACACCGCCAGTAGAAAAGAGAGAGTGGAAAAAATACTTGAAGAGTCTCTAAACAAAAAAGTCATAGATACTCTTGTGGGAATATCCCGCTATGGTGTTGGGGAGTTTGAGAGCTTCAAGAACATCATTGAGGGTTTCCGTTCAAGAGCAGAAATGAACCTTAAGAAAATGCAGGATGTTAAAGCACATTTGGATCATTCAGATTAAAACTTGATTTTCCCTTGTGGTCTTGCCACAGGGTACCCTGCGGGGAAAGCTTAGAAACCGTAGGTTTCCAATATAAATTTTCCCTTCAGATACCCTGTGCTCTTGGCACAGGGTGATTCATTATGAAGAATAACAATCTGATGAAAGAATACTATCATAACTGTTTCCGTCAGCAATTTGATGAATGGATAAAAAAATCAAAAGTTCATGAACACCCCGGCGAGGGGAACTATATTTCGATTCAGAATTTAAACAAAGGAAATCTTTCACATATTCCGCAAGAAGATTATATGTTATTTCATTGCGTGCTTGCCTGCACCGTTCTCATTGATCAAGTAATGTATGCGCATTTCAAAGAGGATTATTCAAAATTTCGACAGATGACGCGGTATCCCAAAATTGAAGCTGGTATTACAGGAATCAATGTGAATCCTTGGCTTATTACCAATAGCGGGATCGGATTGACTACGCTTGAGAGATTTATTGAATTTTTTGTGATCGACATAAAAGAATTTTTTACTCAAAACAAATTTGAGCAGGCAACATGGGGTACGGTTAAATCGGCAATGCTTGCTGATAAGGATGTCATAAGCGGTCCGCGTGGCGAGATCTTTAAGAGAGTTTTGGAGAAAAACGGATAATCATTATGAACGAAGAAAAAGAGCGACAAAAAGAAATAAAAGAAAAATTGGAGGATGCAGACCTTGATCCTGATGAATTTGACGAGGACGAGCAAGAAGAACTCGCCGATCTTCTTTAACTATAAATAATATGGCCGCAGGTTGGGTACATGCATCAATGGATCTCATAGCGTTCGGGCGCAGTTATTTTGATTTGCACAAATATAAAGATCATTCGTGGAAAGAGCTCGGATATAAGCATAGGCGGGTAAACCACGATTGGTATAACGAATTTGGGAAAATTTGGAATATGAACGAACCGTTTCCGCTAGTCATTGATATGCGAACAAATGCTTTCACGGATCCGGATAGGGCAGAAAAATTTCAATCTGGGGTATCCCATGATTATCTGGATCGGATTTGGGATACTCTTGATACAGGACAGCGAAGAAATTTTGAGTTGACTTGTAAGTGGTTTTTGGAAAATCCAGAAGAACTGAACCGTGTTTATGAGATTGATGTATTGAAGGGTTTAATTTATCGGGTTGTTGATGGTAAAGAAGTTATTGAGAATTGTCCCGAACTCATCAAAGAATACCAGCGCCTTCGCAACTATGTAGCTAAAGTTTCTTATCTATGACTTCAGATTTATGTGGTTAAAAGAAAGAGTGGGGGACAATACTATAGGACTTACGCAGTTTGATGTCATTCCAGCGAAAGCTGGAATCCAGATTATGCAGAATAGACCTAGATTCCAGCAATCGCAGGGAATGACAGAAGGGAAAACAACTAAAACATCTCCAACTGCGTAAGTCCTATGATACTGTTATAAACAGACTCTTTTGGGTATACTGAAAGGCAGGTGGCAAGGATACATAAGTTGTTGATTGAAGAAGCTGGACTCATTTGGAGGCGTGATAGATACTTGACTTTTTAATCAATTCTGATATATTAGCAATATGGCTAAATTAGTGAATTGGCATAGTTTTGAGGCGAAATTGAAGGAAAAACGCATCCTTCTATTCTCGCCGTTAGATATTACGCGGATTTTTGGAGTTTCCAAAATTGCCGCAACATTTTTAGTGCACCGCTATACGAAGCGTGGCTTTATAGTCCGTGCTAAACAGGGACTGTATTGTTTTGCTGATGCCTTACCGCCAGAACAC
>JGI1358J11329_10001715_pt1 | contig 17818 bp, 16 predicted proteins | sample Subgroupgradi54m_FD_11329 | JGI IMG/M metagenome (IMG submission 11329)
TCTGCCGGAACAGCGTTTTCGATACCTTTAAATGACAATAATATAAAAGACGGCAGTATCATCGTATCAACGTCCAAAGGCTATGGCTTAACCAATCTAGCTTACGACTCCAACATGTATGGCGTTTACACGCAATCTCCGGGTGTTTTTTTGCAAAACACCGATGATCCCTTGGCAAAACCAGTTCTCCAATCAGGCAAAGCTTATGTTCTGGTCTCCAGTATTAACGGCAACATAAAGAAAAATGACTTTATAACTACGTCAACAATCCCAGGGGTTGGTGAAAAAGCAACAAGAAATGGAATGATCCTGGGCACTGCTCTTGCGGACTATAGCAATTCCGATCAAAAAGCAACCGGGAAAATTTTGACCGCTGTCAATCCTCACTTTAACGCATCTTTTGCAGATACCAAAACAAACGTGCTGGAAGTCCTCAGAAACGCATCTGACCCAACTACTCTCACCCAGCTTACATCCCTTAGATATGTTGTTGCTGCAGGAATTGTTTTGGTTGCATTTGGAATAGGATTTATCTACTTTGGGCGGGTTACTGCTTCTGGAGTTGAAGCTTTGGGACGCAATCCTCTGGCGAGCCGAACGATTCAATTGAGCCTTGTGATTAACCTTATCTTGATGATTGTTATCATAATTGTGGGACTTGGAATTGGTTATATGATCCTAATACTCTAGTCCAGGTTGTCATCCTGAACGAAGTGAAGGATCTCAGATTCTTCGCTAACGNTCAGAATGACATTGCGAATAAANTATGAATATTGAACCTATAATATTTTTTGACATGCTGGGAGCTATATTTATTTTGTCTGCTGCTCTTGCCGGAGTGGTTTTTTATCTGACCCATTCACTTAAAAAACAACACTTTGATAAAACAGCAAACGATCAAAGCATCAAGAAAAACACAGATTTGCTTGATGATACAAGACAAAAAGCAGTGGAGATGATAGATGAAGCAAATAGCAAAGCTCTGGATATCATAAACAAAGCTAATTTATCAGCTGATATTACATCTGAGAATTTTACAGAGGAGATCACGCATATCGCCTCTTTGCAAATTAAAGAATTTGAAAAATCAACTTCTGATTTTACAAAAATGTATAACCAGATCCTTCAGGACCTCAAATCAAAAAACATCGAAGTATTTCAAAATGTATCAAAAGATATAGAAACAAATACAATGGAGGAGATAAAAAATTTTAGAGATTCTGTTGAAAAGCTAACTGTTTCCTCCCAAAAACAAGTGAAGAAAAAAATTGATGACGACTATCGCGAAGTAGAAAAAGAAATTGAGAACTACAAACAAGAACAGCTGAAAAAAGTCGATGACAAAATCTATGAACTTTTGGAAAGAGTATCCAAGCTTTCTCTAGGACATGCAATTAATCTTTCCGAACACGAAAATCTGATAACAAAAGCACTAGAGCGGGCCAAAAAAGAAGGAGCATTTAAGTGACCATAGCAATGTCATCCTGAGGCAGAAGCCGAAGGATCTTATTTACTTGAGATTCTTCGCTACGCTCAGAATGACAATCTAAAAGTTATGAAAAAAAATGTTTTGATGTATTTTGATTTAATAACTGCAATTCAGACTGTGCAGGAAGTTGACGAGCTATCTTTGGAATTAGATACTCTCACGTCCACTCTTTTTAAGTCGGAAAAGATGACGCTAGAAAAGGCTTTGTCCTCAGTCAGAACTACCTCTAAAGATATGATAATGGAAATATTTTCCAAGAACAATTTAGATTTGACGAATAAGGAAACTGTCCGGGATTTTTTGGATACTCTCAAGGATTTGATCAAAAAATTCAAGGTCATTAAACTCATATTGGCATTTGAACCCTCCCAAAAAACTATTGAAAATATTCATGAATTTGTCTCTGAAAATATCGGCGTAGGTTATGTCCTAGATATTGAAAAGGATGAAAGAGCTCTGGCCGGATCTGTTGTGATATTTAACGGAAAATACAACGATTTTACGCTTAGAAAAAGTTTGGAAGAAACTTTCAAAGAAAAAAGGGGTCAAATTTTAAATTACTAGATGTCGGGTGGCAGAAGAGGAAGGGCTCCCGACAACGCGGACTGAGCCTGTCGAAGGAGCATTGGTGGGAGGGATTACTTCTGACAGGACCCGACTCAATAAGCTATGAAAGATTTTAATTTTTACCTTGAGGAAATAGCAGAAATTGGATTTGTTGAGGAGGCGTCCAGCGCAATTGTGTATGTAAGCGGACTTCCAAAAATAAAGCCTGATGAGATTGTTATCTTTGAGACAGGAGAAATAGGAATGGTTTTATCTTTTACGACTACTACTGTCGAGATCCTTGTTTTCTCTAAAAATCCAATAGCTCATGGAACAAAAGTTGTCCGAACCAACGAATTCCTCAAAGTGCCGGTTGGAGTGGAGCTTTTGGGCAGGATAATTGACCCTCTGGGAAATCCTTTAACAAAAATGGGTGCATATAAAAAACCTACTACTCTACGCAGTATAAATAATTTAGCCCAAGGAATTTTATCCAGAAAAACCATTACAAGGCAGCTTGAAACAGGAGTTCCAATTGTCGATTTGGTAATGCCCCTTGGTTTTGGCCAAAGAGAGCTGATCATTGGAGACAGAAAAACAGGTAAGACAAATTTTTTGATGCAGGCGATCAAGGCTTCGGCCAAACAAAAGCATATTTGTATATACGCTGCGATTGGCAAAAAAAGACTTGATATTAAAGACGCTGAGGATTTTTTGAAAAAACAGGGAATTTTTGATAAAACAATTGTGGTTGCCACAGGGTTTGATGATCCCATCGGACTAAGCTTTCTTGTTCCATTCTCTGCAATGACAATCAGCGAATATTTTAGAGATGAAGGACATGATGTGCTCTTGGTTCTTGATGATTTGACAACCCACGCCAAATTTTATAGAGAAATCTCGCTTCTTGGCAAAAAATTTCCTGGCCGCAATTCGTACCCTGGTGATATTTTCTACACCCATGCAAAGCTTCTGGAGCGAGCAGGGAATTTCACAACAGCAAAGGGCGAAAAAGCTATAACTTGTCTGCCGGTTGTTGAAACTGTTCAGGGCGATTTATCAGGCTATATTCAAACAAATGTCATGTCTATGACAGACGGGCATTTGTATTTTGACTCTGACCTTTTTGCAAAAGGAAGAAGACCTGCTATAAATCCATTTCTCTCAGTAACTAGAGTTGGGAGACAGACTCAATCAACCCTCAAAAGAGACATAAATCGCGAAATCCTTTCCTTTTTAACAATTTCTGAGAAAATGCAGAACTTCACTCATTTCGGGGCGGAACTGACCGAAAGCACCAAGGTAACTTTGGCAGTTGGGGAGAAAGTTATCAAATTTTTGGATCAAGCCCCTACAACAACAATGCCTATTAATCTAAGCCTTTTGCTTTTTAGCATGCTCTGGGATAACATTTTGCAGAATAAAAATATTGAGCCGATCGGTCCGGACATAGATAAAATCGTTGATGCCTACAAGAGCAAACCTCAAGTTAGTAAGGAAATAGATCAGACCATAGAGAATGCTCAATCTTTCAATGATTTTCTTAAAACTATGAGAGAGAAAGGAGAAAAAATGCTTTCAAGTCTCAAAGAATGAATAAAGGAAAAAGTTATGGCTACTAAAAAAGAAACTGTTAAAGAAAAAGATTTTCTTGTAACTCTTCGTACTATTTTGGAAACTTACGAAGAAATCGCGGCAACCAGAATGGCAAGAATACGAAGCTCTGTTTTAGCCAGCCGGGATTTTCTTCTTGAAATAAATGCAATTTTCCAGCAAGTAAAATCTTCCTACAAAAGCCAGATCGAACTTCTAATGAAGCACAAAAAGATAAAAGATCCGTCAAAACTTACTTTTATCAAAAGAAACGGCAAGACCTTGTATGTTTTTGTTTCCGCAAATACCGGATTGTATGGAGATATTATCAGAAAAACATACGATGTTTTTGCCGAAAATTTCAAAAAAGAACCGGGGGATGTGGTAATTTTGGGAAAACTTGGTCTTGAAATTTTTAATTCGGAAAAGATTTCCGCTCCCCTTACTTACTTTGATTTCCCTGACAACAAAATGGACAATGAAATTTTGAAAAAGATTGTTGAGTATATTATTAAATATGAAAAAGTGCTCGTTTTTTATGAGCAATTCAATAACGTTATCAGCCAATCTCCAATTATCACAAATATTTCAGGCGACCCATTGCCCTGGGAACAAGCAGGACCCCAAGCCAAATATTTCTTTGAGCCATCTTTGGAAAAAATCATGGAGTTTTTCGAAAAAGAAATTTTTGGCTCGATATTTCAGCAGACAATATTTGAATCTGAGCTTGCTAAATTTGCAGCCCGAATGGTCTCTTTGGATTTTGCGTCAGAAAACACCAAAAACAGGCTAAAACAGGTGATAATTGAAACACAGAGAATCAAACATCAGGAGGACAACAAGAGACAGTTGGAGAAATTTGCAAGCATGAGACTTTGGAGGAAGTAAATTAAGAATGTCATCCTGAGCAAAGGGAAGGATCTAGATTCTTCGTTACACTCAGAATGACAAAAAGAGAGAAATATGGATCAAGCAGGGAAAATAATAGGCATTCAGGGACAAATTATTGAGGTTGAGTTTAAGGCGCATCAGCCAAACATTCATGATATTTTAGTCTTGGAAGAGGACAAAAATATCAAAATGCAGGTTGCCATGCCATCCGGACCTTCCTCATTTTTCTGCTTAAGCCTATATTCGGGAGACAAATTGTACCGGGGCCTCAAGGTTATCAACACCAAAAAGCCGATTTTAATTCCAACTGGCAGTGGTGTTTTGGGACGAGCAATGAATATATTCGGAGAGCCGATTGATGGACTAGGCCCCATTCAAAAAGAGGGCGAAAAACCAATTTATGCAGAAGGTCTGGATTATAGCGAAATTGCTAAACATGAAGAGATTCTGGAAACCGGAATTAAGGCAATTGATTTTCTGTCTCCTATGATTAGAGGCGGAAAAATCGGGCTTTTTGGAGGGGCGGGGGTCGGAAAAACAGTCTTACTTACCGAAATTATCCATAATGTCGTGGTTCTTCACAAAGGAAAAGGGGTTTCTGTTTTTGCAGGAGTTGGGGAAAGAATTAGGGAGGGCCACGAGCTTTATGAAACGCTCGCTGAAAAACAAGTTCTTTCTTCGGTCTCGCTTGTTTTAGGAACAATGGGAGAAAATCCCGCTATTCGTTTCTTAACAGGTTTTACAGCTGTTGCACTGGCTGAATATTTTAGAGACGGTCTCAAAAAAGATGTGCTTTTCTTTATAGACAACGTTTTTAGATTTGCGCAAGCAGGTCAGGAGCTTTCGGTTCTTATGAATACCATTCCGTCAGAGGACGGTTACCAAGCAACTTTGACTTCAGAGATGGCTTCTTTTCACGAAAGGTTAGTCTCCAACATTGATAATTCTATAACCTCGATTGAGGCAATTTATATTCCAAATGATGATATTTTGGATCAGGGTGTGCAGGCGATTTTTCCTTATTTGGATTCCTCTGTTGTTTTGTCCAGAAACATTTATCAGGAAGGGCTTCTTCCTGCAGTTGATCTTCTGTCCTCTTCTTCTGCAAATTTGAATCCGGCAACTGTCGGGCAATTGCATTATGAAGTCGCGCTTAAGGCATTAAATTTGCTAAAACAGGCAACTGCCTTAGACAGAATTGTTTCTTTGGTTGGAGAATCCGAGCTTTCTCCGACAGATCAACTGATTTACGAAAGGGCGAAAAAGCTTCGCAATTTTATGACCCAGAATTTTTTCGTCACTGAAAATCAGACAGGGAAAAAAGGAGTTTATGTGCCTCGCGTTACAACTGTCAACGATGTCAATGATTTATTAAACGGAAAATACGATGAGATAACCGATGATAAATTTAGCTTCATAGGAAGCATAAAGGATGTAAAAAATGGCTGATAATACTGCCAGTCTCACTGTTGTTGTGCGCAATAAAGACAAAATTTTATATAGCGGACAGGCTTATGCAGTAAGTGGTGTAAATGACCGCGGGATTTTTGATATTTTACCTCAACATGAAAGTTTTATTTCTTTAATAAAAGACAAGGTTACGGTTCGTAAAAACACGCGCGAAAAGCAGGAAATTCAAATCGAGAACGGAATCCTAAGAAACTACAAAGACAAAGTCTACATCTACGTCAACTTCAAGTCGTAGTATTCATAATGTCATCCTGAACGAAGTGAAGGATCCCATTGCTATTAGAGTTTCTTCGCTAACGCTCAGAATGACAAACTTGATTAAACTCTCTTGTGGTAGCGGGCACGGTGGAGGGTTTTTATTTTTTCTTCATTCGGCTTATCGAAATGTTCTTTTATAAATATGATCGTTTCTGTAGGATCCTGCGTATTAATATAAACGCCTGTTCCAATTTCAAACCCTCCCAAAACTTTCACTCTCGGAATAATGCGTAAGTACCAGTCCCCTCCCGGATAAATATAAAAATTAAAAGGAAATTCCAAACCATGACGCAGATCAAAAATCTGTATAAGTCTTGATAATACAAACGCAAGATCTTTAATTTCCTCATCTGTTATTTCTCCAAATGCTCGTCCTCTTTGTTTTGGAGCGATCCAAGTTTCATCCGGCCATTGACTTGTTCTGGGGCAAAAAATTACAAAATGATTGGTTGCATGGACTTTTTGGTCTGCGGCTGCAACCGACATTTCTGTAAATGTTGCAAGACGGGGAATATCCAGCTTTATTTCTTCTGGCACTACCGCAAGCTGAGTGTGAGGATGAGGCAAACTCTCTCCTGCTTTTTCCTGTCTGTTATGGAAAATATAAACTTGTCCTTTTCCCAAATGTTGATTGTAACGCTGTCTGTAAGTTTTCAATATCAATTCTGTTGATGTCTGCGGCAGCTCACCGAAATTTTTGTGATGATCAGGAGAGTGAATTATGATCTCATGAATCGGAGCAAAGGGAAACTTATTGTTTACCACTCTAACAAGCCATGGGGTATTTGATACTTCTGGAAATCTGTAAACTTCTTTTCCTTCACTTTCTTTCCCAATGCAAAAAGGACACACCGGTTCAATTCCCAAAGCAACATCAGGTCTTTTTGCGCGTCTGGGAGACAAAATAACCCACTTTTTGGAAATCGGGTTTTGCAAAAACTCAAAATCGGGCATATTTAGTACTATACATTATTTTTTTAACGATTGCCGCTTCTCAATAGCTTTTCTATAAATTGTCCTGTATTGCCGAGCTGACTTTTTCCACGATACATCCTTACGCATAGCATGAAGAATCATTCCTGCCCACTTACTTTCTCGTACCTTTCGTAACTTTTTTAAGTTTTGATAATCGGAATACAAATTAACCGCACGAGCTATAGTGGAAAGAAGTGTTTCCTTGTTGAATTCTACAAAGCCAAAGCCATTATATTCGTCCCTCACAACATCCTTAAGACCTCCAACTAAATGAACAATAGGTAAAGTTCCATAACGCATGGCAATCATATCTGTGAGTCCGCATGGCTCAAATCGTGAAGGCATTAGGAGCATGTCACTGCCTGCGTAAATAAGCTTGCTAAGCGGATGTTCAAACGTAAATATTGCTTTCATTCTGTTAGAATAGCGTTTCGTCATTTCTTTAAAGCTCTTTACGTAGTCTAGTCTCCCTTGCGCCAATATAAAAAATGTGACGTCCAACTCCATAAACTTCGGAAACGCTTCAAGAAGTAAGTCTATGCCTTTCTGATCGTCCAATCTCGTAACCATTGATATGACTGGCTGATTAATTCTATGCTGTAGTTTGAAATGATGAAGAAGTTTTTCTTTATTCTTAGGTTTTATCTCAAAAACATTTGAAATGCCATACGAATGATACAAATCATTTTTTTTCCTTGGATCATATTCATGAATATCGATCCCATTTAATATCCCGTAAAAATCCCTTCTCCTTTTTTTTATTACATTTTCCAATCCATAGGCGTTTTCGGGAAGAGAAACTTCTCGCGCGTATGTTGGGCTAACTGTTGTAAGTATGTCAACATTTAATATCTCCTGCTCCAACGAATTTATGTCTCCCCATTGATTTTCCTTGTATGTTGCAAGATCTTTTTTTGACATTTCTGCAAAATTGAGAATCGAATCATTTGCTTTGCCTTGGGCTCTAATGCTGTGGATCGTTAAAACGGTTACAAATTTACTAATAATTGGATTGTGCTTATATGCGGTATTACGAAATAGTGCAATCAATCCCGAATAATAGTCATGAGCATGGATGACGTCAGGCTGGAAATCCCATTGAAGAATAAGCTCGAGTACCGCTTTAGAAAAAAAAGCATAACGGGCCGCCTCCGTGAATCCATTGAAGTCACGATACATAACACGACTGGAAAGATACCGGTTGTTCTCCAAAATATAGATTGGTACATTAGGAATATAATTTGTTTTCCATACAATAACCCGCTCTTCCAATCCTGCAATAGGAACCGAATACTCAAGTACTTTCTCGCAATGGTAAAGCTTAAGATCTATCGAGGTTGTAAAAGGAATAACTATACGAGTAGTCACTCCCAATTCATGCAATCTCTGTGGTAAAGCACTTACGACATCACCCAACCCTCCTGATTGAGAAATAGGAGCAACTTCTGATGCAACAAAAAGAACATTCATATATTTTTATAATATATGTCCAGATAACGGTCGACCATTTTACTAATAGTAAAGTGTTCTTCAACGTACTTGCGACACTCTTCGCGCTTTATTTGATCTATTTTTTTAATGGCTGCTGCCAAACCGTTAACCCCCGCTTCCTCCTTCACGATAAAGCCTGTTTTCCCGTTAACGACAATTTCCGGAACAGATCCACGATCATAGGCTATAACTGGAGTGCCGCTCGCCATACTCTCCGCCATAACCAGTCCAAAAGGCTCTTCCCAATGGATCGGCACCAATGTGCAAAGTGCGTTCTGATAATAATAATGCTCTTTTTCAGCTGTAAGACTGCCAACATCGGTAATAAGCGGATCATTCATAAGCGGCTGCAACTCCTCCTCATAAAATTTTATATTACCTTCTTTATGAGCGCCAGCAAAAATAAGAGGTAAGCCTAATTTTTTTGCCACAAGTAACGCATCTTTTGCTCCTTTTAGATAATTAATTCTTCCAGTCCAATAAAGATAATTTCCCTTTTTAGAAGAAAAACTAAACTTATTGGTATCAACGCCATTGTAAACGGTTGCAACAAAATTCCACGGCAGATGCTGTCTTTGATTATTGCTTATCGAAATTAACTTTTGGTCCGGATATCGAAGGTAAAATTGATAATCTGAACTTTCTTTATCAACTGGCAGTCGGTTGTGAAGCGTGTGAACAGTTGGCGTTGAAACCAAAGTCGCCAACGGAAAAGCCCAAAAATCAGCATGACTATGGATGATGTCAAAATCCCCAGCCATTTTATATGCTTTGGCTATGTTAAAAAGAGTATAAGCTGGATTACTCCATGGAATTTTCCCGGACATCGGAGCTGGAACTACTGAAACCAACTTGGCTGACGTTTTAGAATCTTTAGTGGCAAACAGAGTTACTTCATGCCCGCGACGGACGAGCTCTTTGGTAAGCTGATAAACGACCCGCTCGATCCCTCCGTACTGTTTCGGCGGAATGCTGTTCCAAATCGGAGCAATTTGGGCAATACGAAGTTTTTTAAGCATAATTTGTCTTATCAATCATCTTTTGATATACTTTTTCGTAGCCTTCAATCATTTTTTCAACAGTAAAGTTTTCTTCAACGTGTTTCCTGCAGGCTTTTCTATCTATCTCTCCAATTCTTTGAATTGCTTCGACCAAACCTTCAATCCCCTGTTTTTTAATAACCCAGCTCCCCTTTCCCGGACGATCCTCGTTATCCTGATCTATAACAAAACCTGTTACGCCATCTTTTATCAATTCTGGAACACTTCCACGATTATATGCTATAACAGGGGTACCGCATCCCATAGATTCAATTATAACCAAACCGAAAGCCTCATCCCACTGAATTGGAAAAAGCATTGCTTTCGCATTGCCAAGAAAACTGCTTTTCTCCTCCGCAGTCTTCATTAACCCAACATGCTCAACAGCTTTCCCATCAATAAAAGGAAGAACGTTCTTTTTAACAAAATCGGTGTTAAAATGCATTTTGTCGCTGGCAATTTTTATAGATTCTCCTGATTCTTTTGCCGCTTTTATAGCAACATCCGGTCCTTTCTCAACTAACAATCTTCCAAAATATGCAAGGTATTTTCCCTTTTCAAACGATGGAACATATAGCTTTTGGTCTAATCCATGATAAACATTACCCACAAAATTCAGCGCAGGCTCTCCCTTTCTTTGACCCATGCTAATAGAAATAAAATTGTGTTTTTTATAGGTATTTAAAAACCAGAAATCTATCGACTCTCTGCGTGGGAGAGGATCATGAAACGTAAAGATAACAGCCGAATCTGACAAATCTGCTAACGGATGCAGTAAGGGATCATCTGTTTGAATTATATCAAACTTTTGTTTTTTATCTTCTTGAAATGCCTTACCCATAAGATCAAGAGCATAGAAAGCTCGAGATTCTGATCCAGACTCAAGCTTATACTCAATTAACAACTCTCTGTTTAAAAATTTATCTCGTATTAAATTTCCCTTAAGAAGATCTACTGCACCACCTACGAGCTTTGCTTTTGTTTCTATATCGGGGGCTGAAAAAAGAGTAACATCATGCCCTTTCTTTACCAAACCGTCAACAAGCTGAAGAGCAACTATGCGAGGAGCAAAAATTCTTTCGGGATAGGTCTTTTCTGACATGTAAACCGAAGGAGCAATAACAGCAATTCTCATTTATTTTAATGATAACAGAGCTTGTTCTAAAGAATCAATCATTTTAGAAACACTGAAATTCTCCTCAACGTGCTTTCTACAAGCTGACCTATCTATCGAATCAATTTTTCTGACAGCCTCGACCATTTGAATATGATTATCTACTATGTAACCAGTCAGATTATCTCTAACTACTTCACTTACTGCTCCCTTATTGAACGCAATAACCGGAGTCCCGCAGCTCATTGCCTCAATCATCACCAAGCCAAAAGGCTCTTCCCAATTAATTGGAAAAAGAAACGCCTTTGCGTTTTGATAAAGTTTTAACTTTTCTTCAAACCCGATCTCACCAAACCATTTGATTTTTTCTCCATCAATATCTTTTTTGAGTTCCTCGAAATAATCCTGATCGCGAATTTTGCCTGCCAAAACCAACTTCATCCCAAGCTCTTTTGCAACCGCAATTGCCTCTCCTTGATTTTTGTGCCGGCCAATAGTACCGACCATCAAAAGATAATTTTCGGGGTTTGGATTAAATAAATACTTATCAATGTCTACGCAATTAGAAACAGTCGCAAGGTAATTTAGATTTGGGAATTCTTTTCTTTGCGCGTTACTGATGGTTATTATATTGGCATTGAAGGCTTGGAAAAGCTCTGCGAGCTCGAGGAAAAGATTAAGATGCATTACGTTTACAAATGACTTATTGAGAATCTTAGCGATTGGCAAAAATACAGCTTCTCCTCTCATGTTGTTGAAAATAATATCATATGAATCTTTGTTCTCAATAAGTTTTTGAGAAACTTGCGAGAGATACACCATTTCAAGCCGCAATTTTCGAGAGGCTTCTGTATATTGTGGGTCGAATTTCTGCTCTTGAATACTTCCGGCAATTACATCTCCGCCACCAATCTCGATTACCTTAACCTTTGAATCTCTAAAATTTTGAGCGCTTCCTTTTGCAGCAAAAAGAATAACTTCATGACCCTTTTTGGATAATCCAATTGCTTGATGATACGCGATCCACTCTGTGCCACCCTGAGCGGGTGGCGGAACTGGAAGTGCGACTGAGCCAAGAATGGCAATTCTCATTATTGATTTAATAATAGAGCAATTTTATGGTTAAGTAAAGGAGGCTTGTTTATTTCTTAGGATAAGTAGCGAACTTTTCATATTTCTCTATAAATTTTTGCGCAATTATTTTCCAGCTAAATCTTTCAACTGCTATTTTCCTTGCTTCTTCACCCATTTTTATTCTTTTACTATCGTTTACAAACAGATAATTTACCTTCTCGACAATATCACTGGCATTTCTTGATCTTATAAATAAACCGTTTTTACCATCTTTGACTGCCAAAGGAATTCCTCCCTTTCTAGTAACAACCACGGGCGTTTGACATGACATCGCCTCAAGAATAACAAGTCCCAAAGGCTCATCCCAGACACTGGGAGCAACAAAAACATCTGCCCGGCTGTAAAATTTAACAAGAAATTTCGTATCGTTTCCCAAATGCCCTATAAATCTAACATTTTTAATTTGTTCCTTGCTTACAATTTCTTCCAAGTTTTTTCTTTCAGAGCCATCTCCCAGAATTAAGACTTCTCCTTTAATCTTTTTGGCAGCATAAATTAGATATTTAACGCCTTTGTAAGGCGTGAGTTTTCCGGCGAAAACAACCACTTTTTTGCCCTTAAGATTAAATCTTTTATCTATGTCCTCTGTGTCAACTTTCTTAAATTCATCAATGTCAACGCCGCCGGGTATTACTCTTATCTGATCGCCAAACCCGTCTTTGAGTACCTTATTCATCCAATCTCTTGTCCAAAAACTATTCGGAATTATACGAACAGCCTTATGCAAGGCTTCCGATGTCAAAAAGGGATATCTCTTATCTTTCTCAAGAGTTGGCAACTCAGACCCATGAACAGTAACTATAAAATTAAGTCCATATGCAATCTTGACAAATCGCGCAATCCAAGTAAGAGGCATCAGATGATGAACATGAATGATATTTGGCCCAAAGTCATTAACAGCTTCTATAGTCTTTTGAAAATATGCAAGATAATTGGCGGACAGGTCTTTTCCTCCAACTTTTGTGTACATTTTGCAATCCGGCCATTCCGGATGACCTGTAAATGCAATCTTTACGGGAAGATTAACTTTGTACATTTTTACACCTGGAATCTGTCTGTCTTCAGGCGCAACCATGGCAACCTCATGCTTTTTGGCAACTTCTTCCGCAAGCTCTCTTGCGTAAGTTCCAGAACCCGAACCAAATAAAGGAAACGTTTGCAAATATAAAATTTTCATTGTAGAAATTATAACATAATTTTGTTTTGTCAAGCGGAGGACTAAACTATCCACAATTGACTACTATAATAAAAGCTATCGCAATATATCTAAAGGCTAAGCAATATATCAGTTCTTACTTAATTTTTCTTTAATAACAAGCCAAATAAATTTGAGGAGGGAAAGCTGACGCTTTATACGCCAGGGTTGAAGTATCAAACGAAACAACCATTCAAGTCCGATATTCTGCATCCAAACCGGCGCACGTTTTACATTACCGCTTATATAATCAAAAGCTCCCCCAACTCCGATTGCAATTTTGACAGGAATTTTATCCAAGTTTTCATTAATCCAAAATTCCTGTTTGGGTACACCAAACGCAACGAATAAGATGTCTGCTTTCTTTTTTTCGCCATTTGGCCATTCTTCTCGAACAAAACTAACTTTTAATCCAGGGTACCTTTTTTGTAAGCACTCGGCAGTCTTCTCTGCTACGTGAGCCCGACCTCCCAAAAAGCCCACTGTTATAGGCTTTTCTGCAACCATTTCACACAAACTTTCCACTAACTCTATTCCCGTAAAACGTTCTTTTAAAGATTTGCCCAAAAATTTCCCTGCAATTATTACTCCAATGCCGTCCGCCGAGGCTAAATCTGCCCTATTTAGGATATTTTTGAATGTTGGATTTTTGTTGGCGAGGACCAAAAATTCGGGGTTGGGAGTTACAATAAAGAGCTTTTTTTTGAAATTTTCAATACTTCTAATGATATACTCTAGGACTTCTTGATTGGTTGCGTTTGTGAGACCGACACCAAGTATGTTTTTTTTCTCAATCATACATTTACCACTATGAGATAATTTGATTTTATTTCAAAGTCTATATTTTCTACTAAGTTGAATATTTAATATACTCAAATTCTCTATTTAAATTTCATACTTACAAGGCTAAAAAATATTGAGTTTTGCTTGATCTAATAATGATAATACTATAAATCTACTATCTTGTGAAAATTCATTACTTTTGTAAATTTTCACAGCTTCCAAAAAATTAGTAACAAATATTATAAGACTAAAAAATTGTCATGTCATCCTGAGTATCAACGAAGGATCCCATGGGATTCTTCAGTCGCCTTGCTCCTTCAGAATGACATTGAAAAATTACTTCTTACTAATGCTTCTCTTGTACAATTCGATATTTTCCAAAGCTACACCTGTTCCTTTGGCAACACACAAAAGCGCATCTTCTGCAACATGACAAGGAACTCCGGTTAGTTTTGTCATAAGTTTATCAAAATTTTTAATAAGTGAGGTTCCGCCGCTCATTACAACACCTTTATCTATAATGTCTGCTGCCAGCTCAGGCGGAGTTTGCTCCAAAACTCCTTTGACTGCGCCAACAATTTGAAGCAAAACAGGATAAATAGCCTCATTTATCTGCACTTCTGTGAGCTCAATTGTCCGAGGTAAACCTGTTATAGTATCTCGTCCTCTTATTTCCATTTTTGCCGGCTCGTGAGCCTCTTCCCCAATGTAGGCGTTTCCAATTGCAATTTTTATTTCCTCAGCAGTTCGCTCTCCTACCAAAAGATTGAATTTTTTCTTGGTATAGCTTGCTATTGCCTCATCAATCTTATTTCCTCCGGCGCGAACTGAATTGTGAACAACCACTCCTCCCAAAGATATAACTGCAGATTCTGTTGAACCTCCTCCAATATCAACAACCATGTGGCCTGCTGCTTGAGCGATGGGAATCTTGGCTCCGATTGCTGCAGCCAATGGTTCTTCGATTAAATATGCAATTTTGGCACCTGCAGCCATTGTTGCATCCAAAACTGCGCGTCTTTCAACCTGAGTAACGCCCGATGGAATACATACCATTACCTCTGGCTTGAAAAATCTGGATTTCCCTACAGCTTTATCTATAAAATAAGAAAGCATTGCCTCAGTTATGGTATAATCTGCAATAACTCCATCCCTAAGAGGTCTTAGCGCCACTATATTTCCCGGTGTTCTTCCCAGCATTTCTTTTGCTTCCCGCCCCACAGCTACAACCCTATTGTCTTCAGCTGTTACAGCTACGACTGTTGGTTCATTGAGCACTATTCCTTCTCCCACAAGATAAACTAATGTGTTAGCAGTACCCAGATCTATTCCAATTCTTTTACCTGAAAAAGAAAACATAATTATTTTTAATGTCATCCTGAGTGAAACGAAGGATCTCCTGAGATTCTTCACTTCGTTCAGAATGACAAACCGTAATCTATGTCAAACTATATTATTAGTAGGTCAAAAAAGGTTTTAGCCTTGTATTTTTGATTATAGAACTCCAATGTATATCATTGCAAGGACCATTTTATTTTTATCTCTTTTAGTATATAATAGCCTTGCATGAGTAAGAAGATAATTATATATATCGCGACCTTTTTGTTTTTGGTTACGGGAACAGTAGCTGTTATTCTGTACGGCAAGGGTTATAATTTCAGCTTTGGAGAGGGCAAGATAGGAATATCAGGCACAGGACTTCTGGCAGCAGCGAGCGTTCCTGATGGAGCGGGCATATATATTAACGATCATCTAACTTCTGCTACCAATAATACAATTAGTTTGTCCCCAGGCGAATATCAAATAAAGATTGCCAAATCAGGCTATTCTTCATGGCAGAAAAAAATCAAAATAGAAAAAGAAGTTGTGTCGACTGCTTTCGCATTATTACTTCCAACCGCCCCAAAACTTGAAAATATAACTGACACCGGGATTGGCAATCCTGTTGTAGATCCATCCCGTACCAAAATAGCTTATACTGTGTCATCTTCTGATACACCGCGAAAAAATGGGATATATATATTGGACATGAGTCTGCGCCCTATACTTACTTTGCAAAGCTCCTCTACTCAAATAGCAGATGATACCATCGACACATTTTCCAAAGCTAGGCTATCTTGGTCTCCAGATGCCAAAGAGCTTGTTGCGACAATCTCGGCACCTGCTAACATCTCAACCACTTACCTTTTAAAAACAAATTTTAATCAAAATCCGCAAGATGTTACAGAAACCCTCGCAAGCGTAAATGCTTCTTGGAACAAGGAAAAAGAGAGCCAGGAGAAATCACAAATATTTGGTCTCAGAGCAAACTTAATTGACATGATTAAGCAGAATTTCAAAATTTTATCTTGGTCTGCTGATGAATCAAAAATCCTTTATTCAGCAAGCCAATCAGCTGCTCTCCCACTAATAATTACTCCGCGATTGATAGGCACAAATTCAACTCTTGAAGAACGCACAATTAATAAGGGAGCTGTATATGCTTATGACATAAAAGAAGACAAGAATTTTAAGATTTTGGATTCCATGCCCGATCCTCTTCCTTTGACTTGGTTTAGCGACTCAAAACACTTAATTTATGTCGATGACAAAAAGATAAGCATTATGGATTATGACGGGCAAAATAAAACAACTGTTTATGCAGGCCCGTTTATTGACACTTATGCTTTTGCTTGGCCGGATGGATCCAAAATCGTAATGCTAACTGACCTTGGCAACCCCACAATCTCCCCGAATTTGTATACGATCGGGTTGAAATAGACTCCGCAATGTCATTCTGAGCGAAGCGAAGAATCTAGATCCTTCGGCTTCTGCCTCAGGATGACATTATGATTTTGGTTCGGCAAATACTATTAACCTTTGCCAAGCTGTTCCTGGCGGCCAGCAAGTCTGAAGAATCAAAAGTTCTTTTCCAGTCTGCGAATGTGTTATAAAAGAAACTTCTGAAGGATTTATAATGCTGGATTTTGTCACTACATAGTTATGTCTGACGTTTTGGGAAAAAACCACAATATCATCCCCTTCTTTTAAATCTTTCAGCAAATAAAAAACAGCATTATATCTTCCAACATCCCAAAAGTTATCAGTTGAATGCGCAAACAAATAAATATTTCCTTTTTGTCCTGGGAAAAATGTTCCTTGGGCATGAGCTACTCCATTTTGCAAAACAGGAAGAAAGATATTTGGATTGGATGGGTCTACATTTGGAAAAACTCTCGCATTTGCCCCAATTTTAGGTATCAAAATATCAAACAATGGATCAATAGGTGTCAAGATTTGCTCTGTTGGACCAGATAAAACATCAGCAAAACCAAAGGACGGTTTTCTAATTTCAGGTTTTGATATTTCTGTAGAAACCTTACTATTAATGGAAAAATGGATTCCTCTAATTTGAATAACTCTGTATTGCGCTTCGTAATATAAAGCAGGACCAAAAGTTGCTAGAACTCCAAAAATTGCAAAAAGCACCAAAAAATTCCCGATGCTCCGGATAATTACAAAACGTACTGTATCTCCCTTTGTCATGCTTGCCACGTATATGCTACACCATGACGCGTGGACGTAGACCACGGGAATGGCGAGCAATGTACGTGGTGTCCCCGGAGGGAATTGAACCCCCATCTTACCCTTAGGACGGGTCTGCTCTATCCGTTGAGCTACGGGGACCCTTCGACTTACGCTCAGGGCAAGCTTAGTTTGTATTTTAACACAAAAGAGGTTAAAATAAATTCTGCTTTGCGAAACGGGGTGTAGTGTATCGGTAACACGCTCGGTTCGGGATCGAGAAACAGAGGGTTCAATTCCCTCCACCCCGACAAAGCTTGACTCTTCAATCTAAA
>JGI1358J11329_10001729_pt1 | contig 17766 bp, 18 predicted proteins | sample Subgroupgradi54m_FD_11329 | JGI IMG/M metagenome (IMG submission 11329)
AAGCCGAGCCGTTCCACATTCTGATGAAGTTTTTTGATTTCACGTTCGCTGAAACAACGAATCAATTGATTTGCCGCTGCAGATGCTTCTGAATCATACAAGATCCCTTTCCAAAAGGCATAAACGGACGGAATTAAGTGCCTTCTCTGTCCGTCCATTCCGCGAATTTCAAGGTACTGTTTAAATCGCGCATCCGTAAAAATCGTACTTAAATGAAGTTCAAAATCTGCTTCCGTCGGAAAATATCCTTGCCAGCCATGTTCAATGAATTTTCGAAACGTTAGGTTTCGCGTCACAATCCATTTTCGCGCGCGCACAAAAAACATCATAGGCACATCGAGCACGTAATTCAAATAATCCTCGAAAGAACAATGTTGGCAAATTAAATCCAGAATCAATCCGCAACGTTCCGGAGCTGTCTGACGCCAAATGTTCAGGCGTTCGGACAAAAAACCGGTTACTTTGCCTTTTGAAATAGAACTGTTGGCAAACATCGCCGCTGCAATGGGCGTGATGGCCAAAGACAGCCGCATTTTCCCGATCGCATCTTTTTCACTGAAATAATCCAGATTCAATTGATTAGTTGCCGTTCGTTTCATCATGTCATGCGCTTTTTTTCCTCTTACTCCCAAATACTGCGCCATGATCCGGTATCGCTTTTTCGGAACCCAATCAATGTCTTCTAAGGAAGCAAAAGGCTGAATGCCTGAAGCGATCCAAGTAATTGGCCCCACAAAATGAGCAATGGTTTTGAGCTGGAAGAAAAATTCATCCAATTGAGTTTTCACATCGTGAAGACTATCGGTGGGCGAAGCGCTTAATTCCACTTGTCCGCCCGGCTCAAGGGAAATAACCGTTCCGTTCTTTTGAAGCGCAATAATATGAGACTCATCCAGGATCGGTTCGTAACCGAATTCATAAGCAAGTTCGCGAAGCACCTGTTCAATGCCAATTTTTCCTAAATAAGGCAGTGGTTTTCCCGTATCCTTAAAAACTCCGAAGATTTCGCATTCAATTCCGATTTTTGCTCCAGAAACCGGCTTGGCGTGTTTTTGGAAATAACCGTAGAGATCTTGAATGGATTTAATACGCTTCGTAACGGGCTCTGTTTCGAGAAAGGTACTCATAGCTTTTACTTGGTGGATATTGTATCTTAAGCCTAGTGAAACATAAACATAAAGCTCCTCCCGCAGGAAGATTAAAAATAGCTTTTATCATGGACCCTATGGAAAAGCTTCTGCTCAAATTCGATACTTCCCTGACCATCATGATGGAAGCCCAAAACCGAGGCCATCAAATCTACTACGTAGAGCCCCGTGAAATCACTTATCAGAACGATTCTCTTTGTGCCAATGCGCGTGAAGTCATCGCATCCTCTCAATTTGGATTTCGTGTCGTTTCCCAACAGCCTTTGGATCTTAAATCTTGCGATGTTGTATTTAACCGCAAAGAACCACCGTTTGATGTTGGATACCTATACCTAACTCAATTACTGGAATGCCTTGAGCCTGAAGTATTTGTGATCAATTCACCCGCGGGAGTGCGGAAAGCCAATGAAAAACTTTATATTTTGGAATTCCCGGAATGGATTCCCGATACGTTTGTTTCCCGAAGCATGGAAGAAATCGAACAATTTTTTAAAAAACAAAAGGCGGACATCATTTTAAAACCGCTGGATCAAAAAGGTGGCGAAGGGGTGATGCTCCTTCCCCAGAAAACCAAAAAACCGCGGGAAATTTTGTCTCAAGTGACCCTTTGCGGGACGAAATGGATTATGGCTCAGCGATTTTTGAAACGGAATTTGACAGACGGCGATAAACGAATCTTACTGCTTAACGGAGAAATTTTGGGGCAATACCGGAAAATTCCCAAAAAGGGCGAGTTCCGTGCAAATTTGTCTTTAGGGGCCAGCTACGTCAAAACCGATGTCAGCCCCGAGGAACGTAAACTGGTGCTTGCACTTCGATCACAATTGCTTAAGGACGGGCTTTATTTGGCAGGAATTGATGTGGTGGACGGAAAGCTCATTGAAATTAACGTGACAAGCCCGGCCGGAATTCCTGAAATTAATGAACTTGAGCGGACACGCCCTGAAGTTCAGGTTGTGGATTTCTTGGAATTGCGGGCGAAGAGACCTTAAAGCCCAACTTTTTTTTCTTCGGAATGTATCCCATATAAATCAAGCTTCTTTCGATCACATCCTTAAATACGGGCGCAGCCACGGTGCCGCCATAATAATAAGGATGCGGATTATTAATCGAAACAATCATCGCCAGTTGGGGATTTTCAGCCGGAGCAAATCCGATGAATGAGCCCACAAATTTACGGTGTGAATAAGTCCCGTTTTCAAGCTTTTGAGAGGTTCCTGTTTTGCCTGCTACTCGAATGCCCTCAATTTTCGCGCGGTCACCCGTACCCTCTGTCACCACCCGTTCCAGAATCAAACTCATGGCTTTGACCACTTCAGGTTTAAGAATTGCTTCTGAAACAACGGGGTCTTGTTTGTGAATGATAACTCCTTCGGCATCTTGGATTTCTTGAAGCAGATAAGGTTTTACCACATGTCCGCCGTTTGCAATGATGCAAATGGCTCGCAACATTTGAATTGCAGTAGCCGCTACTTCTTGCCCAAATGGAATCGACGTAATCGAAATTTTCGACCACTGGCTCGGCGGCCGTAAAATACCGTTCACTTCTCCTGGGAAATCAATGCCCGTTCTTTCTCCAAAACCAAATTTTTTAATATACTGATAAAGAGGCTTTTCTCCGAGCTTCATGGCAATTTTAACAGTTCCAATATTGCTGGATTTAATCAGCACTTCAGGTACTGTCAAAAGCCCGTACGGATGAACATCATGGATCGTTCTTTTCGGCCGCACGTGCCACTCACCATGTTCACAATTAAACGTATCGCTGAGCAAAACCGAGCCTTCATTTAAAGCTGCGGCGACGGTCACAATTTTAAAAACGGAACCGGGTTCAAAAATATCAGTAATGGGCCTGTTTCGGCGGTGATCGACATCAGATTTTCCAAGTTTGTTAGGATCAAAACTGGGCCGCGAGGCAATTGCCAAAATTTCACCGGTTCTGGGATTCATCACCACAGCAATGGCACTTTCAGCCTTGTGCTTCCGGTAGGCTTCATCCAAGGCTTGTTCCGTCAGATATTGAATGTGTTGATCGATTGTGAGAATTAAACGGGCTCCGTTGACCGAAGGCACCACTTTTTCCTCTAGCGCTACCATTTCACGGCCCAACGCATCGCGTTTGGTATAGCGATAGCCAGTTCGTCCCGTGAGTTTTTGATTGTGCAGCAGTTCAAGACCCTCCACGCCGGAGCTGTCGATATTGCAAAATCCAATTACATTGGCAAGCATTTCATTATGAGGATAAAAACGCTTTGGGCCGTAGAGAACTCCCAAATTTGGGTTTTTTAATTTTTGGATTTGGTCCGCTTCTTTCATGGTGGTTCGTCGCTTAAGCCAAACAAAAGCTTTATCACGGCTTAAACGATCCAGAATGAAAGATTGGTCCAAATTTAAAATATGAGATAGTGTTTTGGCCAATTCACCTCGTTCTTCTTTTGGAATAAGACGCGAAACAGCATAAATCGAAGGGACTTTTAAATTGGTGGCAAATTCTTTGCCATTGCGATCAGTGATGGCTCCGCGATCGGGTTCCACTTCGATGACCAAATTATGTTGGCGTTTCGCAAATTGAACCAGCATATCTTGATTCTGCACGGTCAACCGGAAAATTTGAAAAATAAGCAGCGGGAAAAAAGCAACGACAATCAGATCGATGATTAAAAAGCGGGTTTTGGAGATGTTTGAAAACATCTATTCCTTGGGTGCGGTTTTAGCCTGTGCTTCTTTGATAAAATGGAGCCAGGATAAAAATTGAACCGGATCCGACCAAGCCACTTTGTTTTCTTGAGGAACCATTTTCGGCTTCAGGACTCGGATAATTTCCTGCTCCGTCGGGGTTGTCAAATCCAGCGACAACTGTTTCATGCGCTGGCTTAAAACATGAGGAGAATAAAGTCTGGCGACTCGAAATTTGACCAGTTTATAGGCTTCGCTTAACCGGGCAACTTCGATTTCTTTTTTTTGGATGGTGTAGGAAACGCGAAAAATGGAAATCTGTTGATGAACATAAAACAAGAGCGCAAACGTAATGGCAATAATGAAACCGAAGGTTCGTTTTGATAATTCCATATTAGTTTCGCTCGATTACCCTCAATTTAGCCGACCGGGACTTCGGATTCTCTCGCAATTCATCCTCCGTTGCTTCAATCGGCTTTTTGGTCAAGATTTTTCCCGCGCCTGTATTTTTTTCTTTGACGAAATATTGCTTTACGATTCTATCTTCCAAAGAATGAAAACTAATGACTGCCAGTCGGCCGCCTGATTTTAACGAACCAAACGCTTTGGGGAGTGCTTCTTTTAACGCGTTGAGTTCGTCATTGACAGCGATCCGAAGGGCTTGAAAAATGCGCGTGGCCGGATGAATTCGGCCAAACCGGTATTTGGGAGGAACCACTTCTTCAACCACGTGTTTAAGATCGAACGTTGTCTTAATTGGCTTTTTGGCTCGATCAAAAACAATTTTTTGGGCAATCCTTCTTGCAAAACGTTCCTCTCCAAATTCACTAAAAATTTTGATTAATTCTTTTTCGCTAAGGCCATAGATCAGATGTTCGGCTGTTTGAGTCTGGCTTTGATCCATTCTCATGTCTAGCGGGCCCTCCTTCATAAAACTGAAGCCTCGATCAGATTTTTCCAGTTGGTCGCTGGAAACACCGACATCTAATAAAACGGCATGAACGTCTTTAATATTAAGAGATGATAACGCTTGGTCCAAAAATCTAAAATTGAGATGCTGAAGCTTAAATTTACCGCCAACGGCTTGAAGCCGTTCTTCAGCCCGCTTCAGCGCTTCCACATCCTGATCAAGGCCAATTAAAAATCCGTTTGGGCTGATCTGCCTCAAAATGGCTTCCGAATGCCCACCGCTGCCTACCGTTGCGTCTAAAACAATTTGACCGGGCGATAAATTTAAATGAGAAAGAGCGGGTTCGAGCAGAACACTTTTATGCAACCTGAAAACTCCTACGAGCCTCCTCCTCTGTCGAATAGGTTTCAATGATTTGATTCAGCCCGATCATGTTTAAAATATGAGATACTTCGGGGCGAATGTTAAAAAGACGAATATCCCCTTTTAAGGAACGCACCTTGCGAATCCGGTCCACCAAAATTCCCAAACCCGCCAAATCAGCATGACCCGCATCTTTTAAATCCACAAGGAAAAAACGGCGGTTTTGACTCATTAAGCGGCTGAATCTGGTTTTCATGCTGACCATTTGAGTCGCATTTAAATCTCCGGAGCAACGTACAATATCAACTGCCTTACCGTTTCCATTCAAACGATGTCCCATGAATCCTCCTATTGTTTTTTAGGGTCAATCAGTTTTTCGGCTAGAGATTCAAACGAACCTAAATTATTATTAAAAAAATCATTCCATTTTTCTTTGGCCCAAATTTCAATTCGATCTGAGACGCCGATGATCATGACGTTTTGATTAATGTCTGCATACTCTTTTAAATAAACCGGAATTAAAATTCGCCCTTGTTTGTCGCAAATCACTTCACAAGCACCTGAAAAATAAAGTCGATTAAATTTTCTGGACTCTTCCCGTGTAAACGACATGTCTCGGAATTTGCGTTCTTGATTGTGCCATTCCTCCTCCGTAAACACAAAGAGGCAGCGATCCAGACCACGAGTGAGAAAAAATTTTTCAGCGTAGTGTTCCTTAAAAATCTCTCGGAACTTGGCAGGAATAATCACCCGATCTTTAGCATCTAACGCGTGTTCATATTGTCCGTAGAACATGTGGTTTCTTTCAGGTTATACCACTTATCACCACTTTACACCACTTCGTAATGTTTGAAGTATACTCAATGATGTAACTCTTTGTCAAGCAGTGAGATACAAAAAAATTAATATTTTTAAAACAGCTACTAATAGGGGATTATGGACGGAAAACTACCAGATATGGTGGAAATTAATTCTCAATGGTTGGGCGTTTTAGGCTTAAAACACGTAAAAAATGGGATTTGCTAACGATGCGGACTCTAAAGCGAGTACAACATACGGGAACAGTTATCGCAAAACGTAATTTTATCCTTCATTTTAACTTCATTTAAGATTTGAGGGCGCAACTGCATTTGGCAAGCTGGACACACTTCCCCTTCCACTTGCACCAAGGCCAGACCTCTTTTTTTAGTCACGATCTGTTCGTAAAGAACAGCGATTTCTGGTTTGACGCCTTTCATTTTTTCTTTTTTCCTATCGGCAAGCTGATCAATTTGTTTGCGGACTTCTTTGGTGCTTTGTTCTAATTCCTCTTTCTTTTTTTTCAATTCCGCTTCTGTAACTTCTAAATTTTTTTTCTGATCCTCCATGCTTTTTTGAATTGTTTCTACCTGATCAAATAGATCAATGATGTTTTCTTCCAGCAGAGAATTGTCTGCCTTCAGAGATTTAATTTCAGTTTGTAAGGACGAATATTCTTTATTCGTTTTCACTTGCACCAACTGAGCTTCATATTTGCGAATGTTGTCTTCTTTTGAATTGAGCTCAACTTCTTTTTCTTTTTGCTTGAGTTGAAACGCTTTTAACTCATCTTGAAGTTTACGAAGCTTGGAACGCTCAGTTTCGAGGCGTTGATTGACATCAGACAGCTCGGAGGGAATATCTTCTAAAACTTGAACCAGAGCGTAAATTTCTTTATCCCACTTTTGGACTTCCTGCAGAATTTGTAAATCTTGCTCCATAAAAAGATGAATTGACCCTTAGATAAGAAGTAATTATAGAGAAGTGCCCTACTCACCGCAAGGGTTTTATCGGAGGTTATTTTTATCGTTCGGAGGTAATTAAATGAGGCGGATAGAGCAAATGGCTGAGATGCATTTTGGAACAGCGAATAAAAATGCTGTCGGCTTCGTCTTTTAATAATTCGGGATTGACGCAAATCTCGCGATTTTCCATCCAGCCCAAAAATCCTAAATTGTGACCCAAAAATTGAGAAATTAATTCGCTAAAATGTTCATAAATAAATTCTGAAAAATGTTCGGCCCGTTTTCCGACAACTAACAAAGAATAATGAAGGTTCGGATTTCTGGACAAAGCCATTTTCATGACCTGATAACCATACATTAATTGTTTCGTATCCGCTTCAACCGCCAAGATGCAATGATCCAAGACCTCAAATAGTGATTGAGAAACGACGGCATCTGTGCCCATCGAGCCGTACAAACCGGAATCAAAGAGTGCTAGCGCCTTATCAGTATTGGATTCTACCGAGAAAGAATAGGTTTGGATTTGCGGTTGAGTCAGAGGTTCTAATTGGTCCCATGAAATTCTCTCATAATGGATATCTTTATCGCCGATTCGGTTCTCATATGGGCCTTCCTCCCCACCCGTCAGCGTCACAAAGTGGACGCCAGCAAAGTAATATTTTATGGCCTCTGTAAATTCCATTAAATCGGAGATCTGAAATGAAGGCGAACACGAAAGAACGCTGGCGGTAATTAAAGAAGGCTTTGAGGGTTTTTCGAAATTTGGAGTTTCTGGCGGCTGAATGGCCAGAAGACCAATTCTATTTTTTTGTTCAGCCGGAACCGGCTCAGCAAAAAAAATTGAAAGGTCAGCAAGTCCCCGTTTTAGTTTCTTTTGCATGTTCATGAAAGACGACTGTCCCGTTTAATTTAAGAACCGAATCAATGCCACCGTAGGGATTCATTTCGTTTCTAGGGTTGAAGGGGTCTGTTCGCCAAATGTCATCAACCAAAAATTTGTACCGGTACGTCCCTTCGTTAATCGGAATGACCTTTTGCCAAAGGCCTGAATTTTCATCTACTTGCATCAAAGGCTCAGCTACCCAACGGTTAAAATCCCCGGCAATTAAAACCGAAAGAGACTCTTTGTTTAAGAATGAGAATAAAATCCCGCCTAAAACTTTTTTTGGCCTCAACTCATCAGGATCCCAAATTTCTTCATTGGACGTGTTATCGTCCGGCGCTGTTTCCATGGGAGAAGCCGTGCTTTGGGCATCTTCGGCCACAACAGGCGCTTCTTCAGATGGCGGAATGGAATTGGCTTCTACTTGCGGTGCTTCAGGCGCATCGATGACGTGCTTGATGGTCTTCGAATAGACTTGTTGTTCGGTTGCATCCCAAATCAACCCCCGCTCAATCACCTCAATCGCCAAGCCCATATAATTTCTAAATCCGGTTGAATTGCGATCAAAGTCCACAATGCTTTTTCCGCTAGCAGCCGCTTCTTTAAGGCGGACATTTTCCTCAATCGCATTCATAAATAATTGAGATTTAAAATATTTTCGGACTTCTTCTTGTATCTCTCTGGCCAAGCGAATTCGTTTTTCAAAACGAGTCATTAGGGCATGAATTCTCAAATTTTTGTTTTGAGTTTTTCTAACTGACTCGATCGTTTCAAAAATTTTGGCCAAACCATGAAGTGAAAAAAAGGACGGTTCGATCGGAACAATAACTTCGTGGGCGGCCGTAAAAGCATTAAAGGTCAGAAGACCCAAATGAGGCGGTGAATCAATAATAACAAAATCATAATCATCGGACAATTCGGCTAAGCGATTTTTTAAACAATCTTGTCCGGCGGTATGTTCTTGTTCTACATGATTTAATCGAAGATAAGTTGGGATAATGGATAGATAATCATTCACGGGAACGACAAAATCACGAATGGATCCGTTGGATTCTTGGAACAATTCATAGCTAGTCCGTTCCAAAAACTCGGCTCGGATGCCTAATCCACACGTCGCGTGACCTTGAGAATCAAGATCGATCAGAAGGACTTTCTTCTGGAGAAAAGCCAAAGATGCGGACAAATTGATAGCCGTCGTGGTTTTTCCGCATCCACCTTTTTGATTGGCAATCGCAATAATTCGCATGAGCCCTGCCCCTTCTCTCTCGAATTAACTGCTGTACTTTTATCTAATAAAATTAGGTATAAAAGCTGCCCATCTCAACGCGGTTTATATATCGGCTGATTTGGCAAGAGCTTAAGAGAATTCCTTACAGTTGTAGGGGATTAAAACTGGAGGAGATTTTCAATGCTAATGACCCCAATGACTTCCCGTTCAGCATTGATCACGGCACCAAAAGAAGCGTGCCGAGACTGGAGCAGGAAAATCCCTTTTTCAGCCGTGATATCGTGGGTCATAAAGAGCGGAGCTTTTAAATAGCGGGAAAGAATCTGGTCTTCATTTTCTTCAAAGAGAATATCAAACACATAAATAATACCGACAATCAAAGAGGGTATTTCTTCGTAAACTAAAACGGCTTGAGTTTTGGTTTTGCGGGCCGCCTCCTTAACATCTTTGATTTTATCGGTCAGAGAAACCTTTGGAAATTTTGCTACTGGAATCATGAACTCTTCAACGCACCGAGAACTTAAATTGAGAATAGTATTAATTAGCTGTTGTTCATTAGCTAAAAGGACGCCTTTCTTCGCACTTTCTTCAATGAGATACCGAAATTCTTCGCGCGTAACATACGGACTTCGTTTGATTGAAGATGAAGTAAGACTGACCAAAAAATCAGAGAGGCGAATCAACAGAAACGAAACTCCACTAAACAAATGATCGAAGAACCGGAGTACATAAGCGAACCGATAAATAAAATCATCTGCCTTATGACGGAACCAATCTTTAGGAATCGTTTCCGCAAAAATAATGATGGCCAAAGACAGTCCCAAAACAATCGCCCACTCTTGCTGGATGTGAAATTTTTCTTCTAGGAGATAAGTGGCCAAACCTGTCACGGTCACATGCATCAGATTGGTACCAATTAAAATATTGGTTAGGAACCGGTTCGGATGTTGATGAAAGCGCATTACGATTTGCGCGGCCCGATTTCCTTCATCCGCCAAATGACGAAGCTTTAAACGGTTAAAGGAAAGATAAGCCATTTCGGAACCTGCAAAAAACCCAAATAGAACGAACGAAGCTAGGATAATCAAAATAAGCGTGATCATCTTTTCTTCCTAATCTCTACTTTTAAAATTCTTTGCCGGTGCACTTCACGGATATGAAAATCATAATCTTCCCATGAAAAAGAATCATGCTGTTTGGGAATGGTGCCAAGCTGTTCCAAAAGCCATCCGTTAAGCGTCTCGGATGTTTCAGAGGTGAGCTTGATTCCCAAAAGTTCCTCCATTTGATGAAGTCCGATTTTAGCTTGTACCAGATAAGCGCCATCGTCCAAAGTCTTCACCAGCGGATCTGCTTTTGCATATTCATCATAGAATTCACCAAATATTTCTTCCAAAATATCTTCCTGAGTCACTAGCCCGGCGGTTCCTCCGTGCTCATCAATGCAAATGGCCACGCGCGTTCCCTTTTTGTGAAACTCTTGAAGCAATTCATCGATCAATTTTGTTTCGGGAACATAATATGGCGCCTGAATTAATTCTTGGAGATGATTTTGATTGTCGAGCATGCAATCTTGGGTTGAAATAACGCCGATTAGATTATCCAATGATTTTTCAAAAACCGGAAAATAGGAAAAATGAAATTGTTTGATCAGGGAAATCAATTTGTCACGGCCTTCTTCAAGGTCAAATGCAATCATATCGGTGCGTGGCGTCATAATTTCACGGACCATTCGGTCGCCCAAATTAATGAGATTCTGAATCATTTCCCCTTCTTCAGGATTGAGAATGCCTTCTTCTTCCCCGATTCGCGCAAGCGCTTTTAATTCAGACTCTGAAACCAAATCAGCTTCCGTATGATGACCTTTGAGAAGCAAAGACAAGATTCCGTCACTAGCGCCTCGAACGAGTCGACGAATGGGGTAAAAAAGACGAGCTAAAATATCCAAAGGAATCGCTGATACTAAGGCAAACGATTGATTGTGGCGAATGGCGAATACTTTCGGCATTAATTCGCCAGTAATCACCAAGATCAAGGTAAAAAGCACGATGGTCAGCAGGATGCCGCTTGAACCAATCCAATCGACGGCAATCGATGTTACCAAAACGCTAGCCACGGTATTAACGCTCATGTTTCCAATTAAGATGGTAATCAAAGTGCGGCGCGGATGTTCCAAAAGAAACGAAATTGTTTTCCAAGCTTTGGGATGATGCGTACTCAGACGCTTCTTCTCCATCTTGGACAGAGAAAAAAGAGAGGCCTCTGAGCCCGAAAAAAAAGCTGAAAGAATCAGCAGAACGATTAAATATATTAATTTGGGTAAATAATCCATATTAAGCCCGATACAGTTGCTGCTTTTTAATATAAGCGATGACATCGCTTGAAAGAAAACGTTCCGGTATCTTACCTTCTTTGATGTCCCGTCTCAATTGAGTGGAGGAAACATTCAAAGGAACAAAATCCAAAACTTCAACGGATTGCGGTAAATTGTTTAGGTCAAATCCAGGCCGGCTCGCCACAACGAAATGGGCCAATGAAAAAATGGTATCTATTTCTTTCCATTGATCTAAATTTTTTCCCCAATCACCGCCGGTAATAAAAAAAAGTCCGTTTGGCTTTGGAAATTGTTTGCGAAATTCCTTAATCGTATCCACGGTATAAGAAACACCTTCGCGCTTCACTTCAAAATTAGAAACGGCTAACTTAGGTTGGTTTTGAATCGCAAGCTTGATCATTTCCAATCGGTCTGAAGCAGATGCTTGAGCATCCTTTTTTTCCAACGGATGCTGATATGTGGGAATGAAGTAGAACCGATCCAGTTTTAATTGTTTCAAAGCGGCCTCAGCCAAAGCCAAATGACCTTGATGAATGGGGTCAAACGTTCCGCCTAAAAGACCGATTCGCATGGCCGGCTTAGGAACGAATCTGCCCGTTGCCGCGGACAACGTATTTATAGGAAATGAGTCCTTCAAGACCCATCGGACCTCGGGCATGAACTTTGTCTGTGGAAATTCCGATTTCGGCGCCAAACCCATATTCATTTCCGTCTGAAAAGCGAGTGGAAGCATTCACCATCACGGAGGATGAATCTACTTTTGAAATAAATTTTTCTGCGGTCGATTTGTTATTGGTCACAATTGAGTCCGTATGAGCAGAACCGTAAGTTTGAATATGTTCCAGAGCTTGCTCCAAATTTTTCACCACACGAATAGAAAGAATGCGGTCCAAATATTCCGTCTTCCAATCTTGCTCGGTGGCTGCTTTGATACCGCTTAAAATTTTCCGGGTATTTTGATCGCCGCGGATTTCACATCCGGCTTTCTTCAACATCTCACCGTAAAGCGGCAGAAATTTTTTTGCAACGGCTTGATGAACCAAAAGAGTTTCCATCGCATTGCAAACACCTGCGCGCTGTACCTTGGCGTTGTAGGCAATCTTGAGCGCCATTTTAAGATCCGCATCGCGGTCAACATAGACATGGCAAATTCCTTTGTAATGTTTGATCACGGGCATCCTCGCGTGCTCGGCCACTCGTCGGATCAACGCCTCACCACCGCGCGGAATGACTAAATTAATCAACTCGTCTAATTTTAAAAGTTCATCAATAGCTTCTCGGTCCAAGACAGGAACAAGCGATACGGCAGATTTTGGAATGTGATGACGATGGAATATAGTCTGATAGACATCCACAATGGCTTGATTAGAATAAAACGCCTCTCGCCCGCCGCGAAGCAAAACGGCATTCCCGCTTTTAAAACACAGTGAAGCGCATTCGGAAGTCACATTGGGACGTGATTCATAAATAATTAAAATGACACCGAGTGGAACGGTCACTTTGGAAATCTGAAGCCCGTTCGGCCGCTTCCAGCTCCTCAGAACTTCCCCCACTGGATCTTTTAATTTTGCGACTTGGACAACGGCCTCTGCCATATGATTGATTCTTCCGGCATTCAGCATCAACCGGTCCATCATCGCGTCCGAAAGTTTCATCTGTTGGGCGGTTCTCAAATCCTTGTCATTGGCGCGAATAATTTTTCTGGATTCATTTTTAAGCCGGCTGGCGATTCGTGCGAGGACTTGTTTCTTCTGATTAGAAGATAGTTCGGCGACGCTTTGCGAAGCCCGCTTTACGTCTTCAGTCAGTTTGATCAATTTTGATTTTAAGCTCATTTTAAAAATACCAAATTGTTTCGATGAATAACTTCATCACTTCTTTTGTAACCTAGAAGAGAATCGATTTCATTGGCTTTGCTTCCTTTAATTTTCATCACTTCATCGCGAGAATAATTTACTAAGCCCCGGGCAAAGATGTCGCCATTTTGATCTGCTACTTCAACCGCATCCCCCAATTTAAAATTTCCACTACACTTCGAAACGCCAATGGCCAGCAAACTTTTCTTTCCTTCTACCAGCGCGTGGCAAGCACCGGCGTCGAGAAAAATAGTTCCTTGGGTGGAAGCAGAATGAGTCAGCCATCTCTTAAGGGCACTTGCTTTTTTATTCAAAGGAAAAAATAAGGAACCTACTTCTTCGCCTTTTAAAATCCGCTCAATCACCCGCTCATCCCGTCCGTTGGCCAAAACAATGGGAATGCCTGAGCGCATCGCTGCATGAGCGGCCGCTAATTTGGTTTTCATTCCGCCCACCGTTTTTTCACTGCGCTTCGGGTGAATATGGGCCGCGTACTCTTTTAATTCTTCTTCGGTCTGAATCTGACGAATAATCGTTTTGTCTTTTAAATAAAGGCCGTCGATATCACTTAAAAAAATCAGAAGGTTGGCTTCCACCAAATTAGCCACTTGCGAAGCCAAAACATCATTATCCCCAAACCGAATTTCTTCAGTGGCCACCGTATCATTTTCATTGACCACCGGAACGGCTCCCATTTTTAAAAGCGCTTGAATGGTTTTCTTGGCATTCACATACCGTATTCGGTCTTGAAGTCCATCCTGAGTCAGCAAAATTTGAGCGGTATGATATCCAAACCGTGAAAAAGCTTCTTCATAGGCTTTCATTAATTTCCCCTGGCCAATCGCTGCGCACGCTTGAAGATCCGGAAGCAAAACCGGCCGCTTGGTTCGGTTCAGCGTATCCATGCCCAATGCAATCGCACCTGAGCTAACCAAGATCACTTGGATTTTTTGGCGGAGCAGCGTAATCACTTGCGAGACCAGATTTTCCAGATTTTGGGCCGAGAAACGGCCGTCTGCGGTCGTTAGAGAACTGGTTCCGATTTTAATGACCCAGCGTTTTCCTTGATTAATTTGATGCCTCACGAACGCGCTCCTACAATTTTTTGAGCATCTTTCATTAAACGATCGATGCCTAGATTTTCTGTTGCTGAAATATAATAAGCCTTTTCCTTGGCCGGAAAATATTTTTTCTCCTGCTCCGCCTTCGATAAAAGATCTGCTTTATTGACTACAATAAATCTCGGAATTTTCAGAAAGTCCGGATTAAATTCCCGGATGGTTTCAATCAAAATTTGATATCCTTCTTTCAAATTTGGTGCAAAATCACTTTTGGGATCAAGCATTAAAAAAATTAATTTGGCGCGTTCTAAATGTTTCAAAGAATGGGTTCCCAAACCGCGCCCCTCACCCGAGGCTTGATAAATGGATGGAAGTTCGCACAAACTGAGTTGAGCATCATGGCTTTGATAGGTCCCTGCCTGCGGAGCTTTCGTTGCAAACGGATATTCCGTTTCGTGAACTCCTGCATGGGTGAGCAGTTTCAGCAATGTGGTCTTTCCTGAATTGGGAATACCGACAAGGAAAATATCGGCAATTATTTTAAAAGATAAAAGAAGTTCAAGCTCTTTAGCTTCTTCCCCGGGCGTTGCAGGCCGTCGGGCGTGATTTCCATATCCTCTCCTTCCACCTTTTAAAACAATGACTTCATCGCCCGCATAAATCAAATCGCGAATCAATAGATTTTCGGTTTTATTATGAATCGTCGTCCCGCAAGGTACTTTAATGATACAATCCTTTCCTTTTCGACCGTATTGATTGCTTCCCAAACCATGTTCCCCGCGTTCAGCTTCAAAAATGCGTTTTGATTTCAGATCATCGAGACTGCCGGTTTGAGGATCCGCTCGCAAAATGATATCTCCGCCGTCTCCAGCATCTCCACCGTTGGGAATATATTTTCGGTCCGGACGCATCTGGTAACTTTCGCATCCTCTACCGCCGGCTCCGGAGCGCACCGTAATTGTAACCTTATCTATAAACATAATATATATGTTGTCTTTTCTTTTCTGTCATCCCCGAATGTCTTTATTGGGGATCCATATTCTGGATTCCCGCTTAAAACATGCGGGAATGACAATCTTAGGGTGAAATAAAAAAGCTGAGTCGGGTGTTTAGACCCTCCTCAGCTTTTAATTAGCGTGATGAGATTAATTGCTTGGGACTAAATAAACAGTTCGATTGGACTTAAACTGCACAATGCCATCACAAAGAGCAAAAAGAGTGTCATCCGAAGCGCGTCTGACGTAACGACCGGCTTTGAAATTTGTCCCTCTTTGTCTGATGATAATAGAACCAGTCTGAACAAATTGTCCACCGTAGGCTTTGACGCCAAGCATCTGCGGATTTGAATCACGACCATTTGTTGTACTGCCCTGACTTTTTGTATGTGCCATTACTCAATTACCCCGCTTGAATACTTTTCACACGCAATCGAACCACCGTTTGGCGGTGTCCTTTTTTGCGTTTATAACCTTTACGACGTTTAAATTTAAAGGAGATTACTTTTGGCAATCTCACTTCTCCTAAAATTTCACACGTCACAGAAGCTTTTGGAAGGAAGGGCTGACCAAATCGAACTTTTCCGTTGTCATTGAAGATCAAAACTTGATCCAGCTTCACTTCTTTTGCTTCAGCTCCGGCAGAAGGAAGTCTTTGGACTTCCAGAACAGCATTTTCTTCTACCTGATACTGATGGGAACCTATTGCCAATACTGCATATCGACTCATTTTATGACCTCGTGAGGTGCTGATTTTAGATGAAAAAGGGCGGTCTGTAAACAGTTAATCTTAACCAAATAAAGCCTCTGATACTAACTACTTACATCGAAATCATGCCTTTTTGGCGTATTTCGCTTCTAATTCTCCTTGCCAATTTGCAGCCATATCCTGAAACGTGCGTCCGAATGATTTTTCAAATGCTTCCGCAAAAGCGGTGCCCTTGCCCAATTCCTGTAGCAATTTTTTCAGATTATACATTCGGTTTTGTTTCAAAACATAGGAAACAAGCGAAAAAGATTCTATATAATAAAGCATGGCTTTCCCATGAGAGGTGATTTTCGAAATATCCTGAAACATTAATTCATCGATGCTGAGTAATGTCTTCGTCTGGACTGCGTTGATGAGAATCGCAAGATCAATGGGTTTAATTTTATCTTCAAAATATTGGGCCAAACCTTCATTCAGCCAAACCGGGCATTTGGTTTGACTTAAATCCAAAACAAAAGCATGNGTCAATTCATGNTGAATCAATTTCTTCAGCTCTTGAGTGTCGTATAAATTCAAAGTCCCTTNAGGAGAATTCTGGTAAACNGGAATTCTGATTTTTCCGTCNAANAAAGCGCCNGACCAATGCGGNACNGAACCCATTAATTTTTGATATTCCTCGCGGTCATATAAAGCCACCGAAATTTTATACGGCGGATAATGCCCCATATCCTGAGAAATGGTTCGGTAAGCACCTCTTAAGAATTCTCTGATCTCGGAACCTTCGATGGTTTCACTTCGTCGGTACCGAATAATGAAATGCTCATCTTCATATTGTTGCTGATTTTTATCGATCGTTTTTTCTCTCATTAATTTTTCATACTTCGCCCGCAAAGCTGGATCGGGATTAATTAAAAAAGCTTGTTTGTAATGGCGCTCGGCTTCGTCCAGCCGCTGAGTCAGATTTGCAATTTCACCGAGTAATTCATGGGCATAGGAATTGGATGGGTCCAGCTCGATGGACTCTTTGAGCAAACTTTCAGCAACATCATATTGGCGTTGATTGAAATATTGAACCGCTTCATTGTAACGCTCACGACCGGCATTGAGTGAAACCAGATCAGAACTGTGTTCTTTGGGATTGAGCATGAATGCGTGGGCGCGTGCGATTTCCCGTTTTACTCTGGATTGTGATTTTAACTCGCTGCTTGAGAATTCACTTTCCGGTTGAGATTCAATTTTTTGAATCACGTCATCCATTTTTTTAATGTATTTTTGCGCGAGATCAAAATTATTCTCAGACATTAATTTCTGACTGTAGCTGTCGCAGGCTGCAAGCAAGGCGCTGAGAACTTTGGTGTTCTTGGGATCTTTGGTCAAAACGGTTTCCAAAACTGCGATTCCAGCCGGATAGGAACCTTGTTTGATTAAGGTTTCCCCTTTTTCAATCAGAGAAGCCAGCTCTGGATTGTCGGCAAAAACAGAAATGGAAATAAGTAAAATAAAAATCAATAAAAATGAAATTTTTCTCTTCATGAGTGATTTGGGCTACAAGCGGTATTGCTCTGCCATCCGAATGCGCTTACCAATGGAAGGATGATCATATAAGAGAAACTCGATGAGTGGATTCGGATTTGGATCGGCTAAATTCATATCGCTTAATTTCTGCATGGCAGAAATAAAGGAAGGCTTATTCCTCGTGGCCGCCAAAGCAAATTGATCGGCTTTATTTTCCGCATACCGGGAAAACGTATTTCCTGCCGGGCTCATAATCAAACCGAACGCAAAGAAAATAAGTGAAAACAGCGGAAAGGACCGCACATCTCCAGCTCCCTCATAACC
>JGI1358J11329_10001733_pt1 | contig 17754 bp, 19 predicted proteins | sample Subgroupgradi54m_FD_11329 | JGI IMG/M metagenome (IMG submission 11329)
TAGATTCCTACTACTATGATAGCACAGATGCTATAAAAAAGAAAGAGGGATCTGATTGATTCTATTTGATTTAATCCGTATAGTTTTTGTATATATTGAGGTAATCCAGAAAGCAAAACTCCAGCAGCCATTGCAAATGTTCCAGCCATGTTATAGACAGCAAAAATCGTGTTTCTTTTTTTGATATCTTTAACTGTCTGTGGAAGTATAGCTTGTTCTATGGACAAAAACGCACCTACTTCTGTTCCAGTTACGTTAATTGTTCCAATAAGAGCAGATGCAATCAATGCCACATAATTATTTGTTAATAGAAAGATTACGCCTGATATAGCCATCAAGACGGCATAAATTATCAGGATTTTTTTCCTACCAAACCTGTCAGCATAAAAACTTGCGAACAAATTAAAGATCACGCTGTTTGCTAACGTTGCTGTCAAAACTATTCCAATTAAAATCTCGTCAAATCCAATTAATTTTAGGTATATTGCAAGTACGATACTAAGAAAACCATATGAAAAAGTTCTAACTATCCTTGCAGTTAAGAGTAACTTACCATCTCTTGAAACCCAATCAAGAAAAGCCATTAGGTACCAAGTTTAGCCTTGTGTTTTTCTATATCCACCATTTCCACCTTTTTGAAAAGAGGTGATGAGATTCCAATTTTATGATTAGTACATATGGACAAATCTGACATTGAATCCCATTTTTGTTCAGAGACTTTACTGCTAAGATTTAGTTGAACCCATATTTGCTCAGATGATTCTGGCAGGAACGGATAAAGTGCTATTGCAATACTGTGAACTGCGTTTACTGAAAGGTAAATGCAATTGTTTGTACCCTTTGCATCTTTCCACGGCTCTTTTTGCTGGAAATACTGGTTAAAGTGAGCAGAAAATTCTAGTATTCTTTTGAGTGTCTTGTCTAGGTTGTTTTGTTCCATTAATGGACTTAAATCATTTACTAGATTTTTTATTTTGTTTTGAGCTTCCAAATCACTAGAATCAAATTCTTCTGTTTGTGGAACTATTCCATCAACACTTTTTTGAGTAAAGCCTAATGCACGATTAACAAAGTTTCCTAGATTCCCAATGAGTTCAGAGTTTATTCTTGCAGCAAATTCTTCCCAATCAAAATTAAGATCATCTTGGCTATGCGGTGTAATTAACGTCAAGTAAAATCGCAGATAATCAGCCGGATAAAGACTAAGAAAATCTTTAAGACCAATATACCAATTTCTGCTCTTTGATATTTTTTTTGCTTGAAGCATCAGATGCCCTCGTGTTGGAATATAATCTGGCAACTTGTACTCTTTTTTTATTCCAATTCTCATTGCAGGTAAAAACAGATAATGATGATATACAATGTCTTTTCCAATAAAATGGTAAATATCTGCAGAATTCCAAAATTGCTTTCCATCAATTCCTTTATCGGTAAGAAATTTGATTGTAGAAGAGATGTATGCAAGGTGATTATCAAACCAACCATAAAACACCTTACCTTCTGCCTCAGCAAGTGGAATTGGCACTCCCCAGTGTATATTTCGTGTGATATCCCAGTCTACAAGTCCCTCTTTAATCCAATTTTGAACGTATTTTTTGACATCTTTTTGTAGATGGGAATCTTCTTCTAACCATTTGTTCAATTCTTGTACAAAGTTCATTAGTTTGAAAAAATAGTGTTTTGTCTTTTCTTTAGTGGGCGGGTTTTTACATATTGAACAACGTGGATTTTCTATCTCTTCTGGAACTCTACCACACTTTTCACAAAGATCAGAGTATTGGTCTTCGGCTTTACAATATGGGCATGTACCAATTACATATCTATCTGGCAGGAATTTGTTGTCGAATTTACAGTAAAACTGGATAATTTCTTTTTCATAGATATGCCCGTTTGCAAGTAATTTTTTAAAGACTTCCTGAACAAACGTTATATTTTCAGGTGAGCTTGTTCTGTAAAAAAAATCAAAATTTATTCCAAGGGCAGTAAAATCCTCATAATCTCTTTTGTTCCAGAACTTGACATATTCTTGTGGATCTTTTTTTTCTTTTTCTGCTTGTAAAAGAATTGGAGTACCATAATCATCTGATGCACATATGTAATAAGCTTCAACTCCTTTTAGTTTTAGAAATCGTGTTGTAATATCAGCAGGCAAATAAGTAGAAGCAACGTGTCCAAGATGAATCTCGCCGTTTGCATAAGGAAGTGCGCTAGTAATGATAGCTTTCTTGGTCATTATGTGTGTAAAGAGCGAGGCGAATTTAAGCTATCCCCAGCTTTTAGCATACTTCATCTGAGCTGGTGTTGGTTTGTCGATTTTAACTTCCATTGCACCTAGAGCATCAACTGCAATTTGTTGGTCGATCTCATGTGGAACTGTTATCACTTTCTTCCCAATTTTTTTGTGATTTTTTGCTATGTATATCATGGAAAGTAGTTGGTTTGAAAATGATTGTGCCATTACCTCTGGAGGGTGGCCTTCTGCTGCAACAAGGTTTGCAATCCTTCCTTTCCCTATAAGATAAACACACTTTCCATTTTTTAAAAGACATTCGTCAAGGTGGGATCTTACTTCTTTAACAGATTTTGATTCATTAAGTAAATAGTGCGCATCTACCTCAACATCAAAGTGTCCCACATTTCCTAGTACCGCGCCTTCTTTCATTTTTAAAATGTGTTCTTTTCTTATCACTCCTGTTTGTCCTGTTGCAGTGATGAAAATATCTCCAATCTTTGCAGCCTCTTTCATTGGAAGCACTTCGTAACCGTCCATGTGAGCTTCCAAGGCTCGCACTGGGTCTACCTCAGTAACAAAAACTTTGGCTCCCATTCCGTTAGCTCTTGATACTACTCCTCTTCCTACCCATCCATATCCAGCAACAACAACACGTTTTCCTGCAAAAAGCAAATTCATAGATCTAAAGTAACCATCTATTGTGCTCTGACCTGTGCCGTATCTATTATCAAACATGTGTTTTGTATAAGCATCATTTACAGAAATGACTGGATATCTGAGTTTTTTCTGACTAGCTAGAGCTTTTAGTCTAATAACACCTGTAGTTGTTTCTTCAGTGCCCCCCATTATTTTTAGTGATGAAAATTTTGATTTTCCATGTACTTTACTGTGACAATCAGAACCATCATCAGTTAGAATTTGTGGTTTGTGGCTTAGCATTTGTTCAATGCACCAATCATATTCCTCTGGAGTTTGACCTGCCCACGCATAGATGTTGATTCCATTTTCGTCAAGAAAAGCTGCAATATCATCTTGGGTAGAAAGTGGGTTTGCACCACATGCACTTACTTCAGCTCCAAGTTCTTTTGCACCCATGATTAAAACTGACGTCTCTTTTGTAATATGTAGACAAATACCTAGTCTAATACCTCGTAATGGTTGTGCTCGTTTAAGACGATCAATGGTATTAGTTAGAATTTTCATGTGATTTTTAGCCCATTCATATGAAGTCTTTCCTTGTTCTGCAAGGCTCGGATCTTTTACTTTACTCATAATGAGGAATCAAATATTAGGGCTATAAAATAGTATCACAATGACAATCTAAATATTGATCAAAATTTTGTTTTAAATTTATGACATGGAAAAAAGTTGCTGAAAAGAATGACGTTGCACCAGGAAAGGGCAAGGAATTTGTCATAGACGGAAAACGTATTGCAATCTTTAACCAAAACGGATTTCGTGCCCTTGATGCTATATGTGTACACCAAGATGGTTCGCTTGCTCCTGGAAAATTAGAAGGAGATGTTATAGAATGCCCATTACATTTTTGGCATTATAACATCAAGACAGGGGAATTACTAGACTACATCAAAGGAGTTAAGCTAAAAACTTACAATGTCGAAGCAAAAAGCGACGGCATATACATTGATGTATGATAAGTTTAATTCCGTAATCTCGGTTTAAAAATCGTTGAATCAGGATATCATAGAAAATATTAAAAAACAAGACCATGATGCCATACAAAATAAGATTGGCTCGTTTCTTGTAGAAGAAGTTTCTCAAAGGAAGGCGTTTGGAGTAGTTTTTGGTTTGAGTGGAGGAATAGATTCAGCAGTGATTGCAGTTTTATGCTCTAAATTTCTCAAAGGTAAATCCCTTGCAATCATAATGCCTGATTCCAAGGTTACACCTAAAATTGATACAGAAGATGCAATCAAGCTTGTAGACAAGCTGGGTATTGAATACAAATTAATCGATATTGGTTTGATCAATAAAGAATATTCAAAATATTTAGTACCCAATCCCTTTGCGTATGGAAACCTCAGTGCAAGAATCAGAGCAAACATTTTGTATTATTATGCGAATGCTAAAAAATATCTCGTACTAGGATCCAGTGACAAAAGCGAACTTCTCATAGGGTATTTCACAAAATTCGGAGACGGTGCTGCTGATCTGTTACCAATTGCATCACTTTACAAAACTCAAATTCGACAGTTTGCAAAATTTCTTGGGATCCATGATTCAATAATTTCAAAGAAAAGTAGCCCAGGTCTTTGGGAAGGGCATATTGCAGAGACTGAAATTGGTTTAAGTTATGAAGAGGTAGATTCAATTCTTCATTGCTTGTTTGACAAAAATTTTTCAGTTCAAGAGACGGTTAACTTTACCGGTATTGATAATTCGTCTGTTGATAAAATCTACAAAATGTACAAAAATAGCGAACACAAGAGGATAACACCAAAGATTTGCCAAATTTAAAACACGTGATTTAATTTGAAGATTTTTGATACCCTGACAGCAAAAGAAAAGGAGTTAGACATTACAGAAGCTGTTAGAATTTACCTTTGTGGTGTTACTGTCTACGATGAGAGCCACATAGGTCATGCTAGAACTATCATAGTGTTTGATACACTAAGAAGATTCCTACAATCCCAAGGAATTAAAGTCAAATTTATTCAAAATTTTACAGATGTCGACGATAAAATAATAAATCGTGCAAAAGAAGAAAACATCGCGCCATTAGAACTTGGTTCAAAATTCATTACTCGTTATTTCGAAGATTTTGATAGACTGAATATCAAAAGAGCTGACAATTATCCAAAAGCAACAGAACACATACAAGAAATGATAGAGTTAATCAAGAATCTTATAGACAAAAATTATGCATATGTATCAAAAAACGGCGTATATTTTTCTGTATCAAAATTCAAAGAATATGGAAAACTCTCAAAGAAGAAAATTGAGGATTTGATATCAGGCGCAAGAATTGAGGTCGATGAAACAAAAAATGACCCACTAGATTTTGCGCTCTGGAAGTTTGCTGATGACCAACCAAATTGGCCAAGCCCATGGGGAAATGGAAGACCTGGTTGGCACATAGAGTGTTCAGCAATGAGTCTGAAATACCTAGGAGAGAATTTTGAAATCCATGGTGGAGGAAGAGATCTCATTTTTCCTCATCATGAAAATGAAATTGCGCAATCTGAATCTCATACAGGAAAAAATTTTGCTAAAATCTGGATGCATGTTGGCATGGTTACAATAAACGGTGAAAAAATGTCAAAATCTTTAGGCAATACAAAATCTATTGATCATGTCTTAAAAAATTGGGGCCCAAATATAATCAGACTATTTTGCCTTTCCGGACATTATTCAAAACCAATTGATTACTCCGAAGAAATTCTAAAAGAGACAATAGTAAAATGGCATCAGGTTGAAAACTGCTATGCCGAATTAAGTTCACCAGAAAAAGACGAATTAGTTGGACCATCTCACTTTAGTGAATTTTTTATGAAAAAGGTTGATTTTATCAAAAAAGAATTTAATGATGCATTAAATTCTGATTTTAATACCCCTCTTGCATTTAATGCGTTTTTTAGGCTCGTCAAGGAAGTTAATAACTTTGTTGCATCTCAAGACATTTCTCAGTCAATTGCAAAAAATATTGTACCTGCATTTGAAACCATGTTAGAAATCCTAGGATTAAGAGTATCCAAAATCTCAGATGAAGAAAGAAACACTATAAATGAACTTATCAAAAAACGTAATGAGTTTAGGGAACAAAAACAATATCAAAAAGCCGACGAAATTAGGAAACAAATATCTGACATGGGAATAGTGTTAATAGATCACAAAAATAAAACCCTTTTGTTAAAACAAGAAAAAATAGGTACGAAAAGCTAGGATTTTTTTGTCATAGCACTAACAAGGGATACTACATCTCTGTCACGCAGTTGATAACCAGTGGGTAATCTCACACCATATCTTACATCTTTTGCATAAAGTAGCCCCTTTGTCAAATCAGAATGGATTTCTCTTGCCAAATCTTCCACAGTAGACCCATCTTTGAGTAAAATAAGATCCGGTAACACTCTTCCTTTTTTATCGGATAGTTTTTCAGGATTTGCTACAGGGTATATCGAATTCATTTTTAGCAACTTAAAGACAGTTACATTAATTGCAAATTGCACACCAGTTCGCATGTATTCCCCAAGTATACCATGTGTTATGAAATCTAATGCATCTAGCTGCTTTTTGTTTAATTCGTCTTTACGTAGAATTTCAAACTGCTCTGAACCAGGAACATATTTTATCAAGCCTTTCTGTTCTGCCCTTCTTAGAGAAAGCTCACTGTCTGCACTAGCAGGAATAATTATTGTATTAACATATTTCTCCCGTAATCTGTCAAAATTTTTGTCTGCGCCTGGAAGATCAATCTTGTTTGCAACTATCAAAGTAGGTTTAGATACGTGACGTAGGCATGCAGCAAATTTTTTGCTATCATCCATATCAAAATTATCAAAATCTTTGTTTTCTAGCCCCGTAATCTTTAGTGCTTCTTTTACATGACTTTCTTTCACTCCAATTCCCCGAAATACGTCTGTCAACGCAATTATTGGTTCTGTTTCTGAATGAATGAGTTTTGAAATTTTATCACGGTTACCTTCTAGGAGTTTAAGATACCACATCATCAGTTCTTCTTCAATGTCTGCAACATCGGCAATTGGGTCACCCTGTCCTACCTCCGTAATCTTTCCAGAGGCGTCAACGCTTCCTGAAACATCAATAACATGTAATAATGCATCTGATTGAGTTGCAACAGACAAGAATTGGTTACCAAGTCCTTTTCCAGCCCAAGCATCTTTTATCAAACCTGGAAGGTCGATTAGCTCAATTGGGATAAAGCGCCAACCGTCAAGACATTTTGAATTTTGTGGTTGGTCTTGAACATTAAATTCAGTGTGAACACAGGGAGTTATTGCATTACCCATAGCCCTTTCCGGTTTTTTTGTTGTAAAAGGATAGGTAGAGATTTCAGAATGAGAAAGAGTTGCAGCGTTAAAAAATGTAGTCTTACCAGTATTTGTCTTACCAATAAGGCCAATTCTAATTGGCATGATTTGATCACAGAAATTTGAATATTTATCTCTGCCGAAGAAAACCTAGGTTAGAAAATTGTTATTTTTCTTCAATTTTTCTAGTAGTATTCTTAATTTCATCTGCATACCATAAAATTTCATCAAGTTCTTCCTTTGTTAATTTGTCATTCCATTTTTCAAGTACGAGTTTCAATATCTGAGATGAATTGTAAATCAGATTCCAATACGGATGATGTTCTGCAGTAGTATAAGCAAGCTCAGAAATTCCCTCCAATCCTGCCTTGGCTAGTTCTAGAGAATCTATTTTTTCTCCATAAATTCTAATTATGTTTGCCTCCAAATCAGGTTGAATTTTTAAAAGCATGTTTTTTTGCTCAAATGATTTTGCCAATTTTACAAGAGATTCATAAAAATCAGAAAATTTAACCTCAGACATGCCTTAAAAGAGACGCCTATATTCAGCTAACATGCATCTATTAAAAACAACTTCAATGCCAGCTTTTTGTGCGAGAGATTCGGCCTCCAAGTTGTGTATTCCTTCCTGCAACCATATTACTTTTGGTTTTAGTTTTATTGCCTCACTTATCACAGGTAGAACCTGTTCTGATGGCCTAAATACATCAACAATGTCTATGTTATCAGGTATCTCTGAAAGTTCATGATAACATTTTTTACCTAAAATTTCATCAGCCGTGGGATTTACTGGAATTATGTTGTATCCCTTTTCATCAAGATATTTTGGCACATAATGCGCTGCTTTTTCAGGATTTTTTGACATTCCAACCACAGCTATATTTTTTAGTTCATAGAATTTTTTTATCTGCTTATCAGTATGTTGATCTTTTTCCATATTCATATTTACAACTATTGGTTTAATATCTTGTCGAAGATCAATTTATAGTGAGATTTTTAATAAAAACCAATTTACATGTTTTTAATTTTAAAAATTTACGAAATAAATCATAATTGAGTTAGAATAATTAAAAAAAGGAATAATTGGATTTTAAGGACTTACTGATGTGCATCTACAGTATAGCTGACTTGGAATGGAGTTGTATGCATTGTGTGCACTGCTATTGCATTGCCAGCAAATTGCCAAGTACCCATCTGGTTTGCAGGGTCTACAAATACCAAGGCATACCATGTTTTACCATCCATAGTGTATACCGGTTGTCCCTTGTTGTCACTTGGATCTATTGGACCAATGAGTGAAACAAGCTGTACATTTTCAGATGTAGCGTATGTCAAGACTCCATGGTATGGATTTGAACTTGGTGGCAAAATTAGTGCCAATTGATGACCTTCATGTCCTTGTCCGGGATCTTGTATCGATGTCAGGGTTCCTGTCTTTGTTGTATCAGATGGTGAAGATTGCATATAACTCACAGCATAACTTACTGTGAATGTTTTGGTGGTCATCTGGTGGATTGCTAATGCATTACCTGTAAATGCAAAAGAGCCAGAGGCTTGTTCAACATCTACTAATGTCAAAGCAAACTTTGTCTTTCCATCCGTAGTCCAAACTGGCTGTCCCTTATCATCACCTGAAGCAAGAGGACCTGTCAGTTCTACAACCTGAATTGGTTCAGATGCAGTCCATGATATTACACCAGAGTATATTTTGTCACTTGGTGGCAAAATTATTGCTAGCTGATGACTTTCATGTCCTTGTCCTGGATCTTGTATCGATGTAACAGTACCAGTTTTTGTTGTCCATGCAGTAGCTGCCATCGTTGGCATGTTCTGTCCTTGTGATGTAGTTGGTGCGCTAGGTGTAGTTGGTGCGCTAGGTGTAGTTGGTGCGCTAGGTGTAGTTGGTGCGCTAGGTGCAGTCTTACCTTTCATCTGTGCTTGAGCTAATGCTTGTTGCATTTTGTCATATTCGCCCGGAGCACAGATATGATCACCACAAATTCCTGGACCTCCTGGATGGGATGCCGTATAGTGGTTATCATTGAAGGAGGTTCTGGCTGTAAGAGCACTCGCAGCAGGAATTGAAACTGCTACAATCGATGTCATAAGGACTGCCGTAACAAACAGTACTAACATTAACTTTGACGACATTAACCTGACTATTGCCAAGCCATATAAAAGAATTGCGTGGCTTTGCAGATTCAAGTAATTTATCTTTTTCAAGACAAATAGATAGTTTTTAAAACGATATCAGATCTAAGAAATTACTTTATGGTTGCAAAAATAGGTTCAAAGGCGCCTAATTTAAAAATATCAAAATGGGTTCAAGGTCTGCCAACAAACATCGATAAAGAAAAGGATAACGTGGTACTAGTGGAAGTTTTCCAAGTTAATTGTCCTGGTTGTTTTCTTTATGGAATTCCTCAAGCAATTGACATTTACAACAAATATCGCAAGGAAGGAGTAACGGTACTAGGGATGGCAACAGCCTTTGAGGATTTTGATAAAAACACATTACAAAATTTAGAACTTTTGCTTTCAAAAGGAGAAGTGATCGGAGAAACTCTCAAGGCCCTAGGTCAACATGGACAATTGGTATCTGAAAATATATTACCACATAAATTCCCTTTTCCAGTTGGAATGGATTCGCTAGTCAAAGAAACAGGCATGATAAATCAAGAAAGAATAACTGATTTTATTGATGCAAATGTTCCAGACTTTAATTCCTATGATGAACATTCCAAAGCAGAGATAATTGAGAGGATCAAACAATATCTGAAAAGTAAAGAGTTCTCTGCTGAAACTTTTGAAGAATACGCATTAAGAGGAACACCATCTTCTATTCTCATTGATAAAAAAGGGATATTGCGAGACGTAACCTTTGGTCAGAACGATCTTCTTGAAGAGAAAATACAGAATTTGTTAAACGAATAACAAGAATAATAATAATTACCCTATTGCATTAGAGCCATATGTGTACACCTCATTTGACAATACCTCTCTTGTCAAAATAGTAACGCTACTCAAATCTCACAAGTTTGAATATCTATCAGGCCAAGACTTGAGTGATTCACTGAAGCTAAGTCGTGCTGCAGTTTGGAAACATATCAAAAAATTGCAATCTTTAGGATACAAAATCGATTCAAGACCAAAGCTTGGATATAAATTAATCAAAACAACAGAACTGCTTCTCCCCTGGGAAATAAGTGATGGTCTTGAGACAAAGGTCTTTGGTAAACGAATTTACTATTTTCATACCGTCGATTCTACACAAAATTTTGCAATTGGACTTGCGTCAAAAAAGATAGAAAACGGAACAATAGTAATTTCAGAAAAACAGACGCATGGGCGAGGAAGATTAGATAGAAAGTGGGTTTCACCAAGTGGTGGAATTTGGTTGTCGTTGATTTTGCACCCAGAATTTGATATTTCCATGTCTACACTATTTCCGTTAATTTCGTCTCTTGCTCTTGCTATTGCAATTGAACGGATTTTGAAAATAAAGCCAGAGCTAAAGTGGTCCAATGATGTGACAGTCAATGGTAAAAAAGTTGCTGGCATCTTGGTTGATGCTTCTGTAGAATCTGGCAAAATTGATTATTTGGTACTTGGTATAGGAATTAATTTTAAAATTAATCCTGTTGAAGTTGAAAAAACCATCAAACATACTGCAAATTATTATGGAGCCACAACTCTTCTTAAGAAAAATGAAAATGCGAGTCCTATAAAATTGGTTCAAAGATTTCTTTTTGAGCTTGAAAGACTTTATCAGATTTCACTAAAAAAAGAGCCGCAATTTCTCATACAGCAATGGACAAAGAGATCTTCAACCATAGGTAAATCAATTACTATTACTTTGCCTAATGGAATGTTAAGGGGCAAAGCACTCAGAGTTGATAATGACGGAGCACTTGTCATATCAAATAAAGGTAAAACTCAAAGAATCATTGTTGGTGACATTAGCTAGGATAATTTTCTAAACGAATGATAGAAAATCGCGGAGACAGGTTCTGTGCAGAATCTGAATGACCAGGCAAGGGTCAGAATTTCATATTCTAATACCTACAAACTTGAATTTGACCATCTCATGAAAAAATTTGCTAATTAATCTATATAGAGGATCTCTACATAGGTAAAAATTTTTTATAACTACTAATTCTGATTATACAAGTGAAGATTTGTTGGGCAAATATAGATGATTTTGACGAATCTGACATAGTCATCATTGGGATTCCAGATGAATCAAAATCCCATGCACTAAGAAAAGGGTCATCCGAGGCACCTGATAAAATTCGTGAAATTTCTTCAATTAGAGACACATACACCCGAAATGGACAAATATCTCTAGGTTTACCAATTTCAGGAATAAAAAAGAAAATTTTTGACTATGGTAATGTCAAAAAAACTGATGTAGATAATGTCATCGATAAGGTAATTTCAAGATCTAAAATTCCAATATCTTTAGGAGGAGACCATTCGATTTCTTTAGAAATTATCAAATCGATTTCAAAAAAACTTGGACCAATTTCTTTGGTGTATTTTGATGCTCATCCTGATTTTATTGGGTCTACTCGAAATTATTATGGTTCTGTCTTTTATGATTCATTACCATATATTGATATAAAATCCAGTCTACAGATAGGGATTAGAACACCTGAGCAAGAAGAAATCGAAAACATGAAAAAATATGGCATTACAGTAATTACACCTCTTGATATAGTAAAAAACGGGATATTAAAAACTGAAAAAATGATGTTAAACAAAATTGGAAAAAAAGTATATGTATCTTTTGATATGGATGTAATAGATCCGGCTTATGCACCTGGTGTATCGGTTCCTGTTCCAATGGGTTTGCGCAATACTGAAGCAATTTATTTACTTAAATCACTTGCAAAAAGGATAATAGGCATGGACATAATGGAGATTTGTCCCGGTTATGACATCAAGGATAGGACGTCTCACTTGGCATCAAGAATGATTGCAGAAATAATATCATCAAGTTGAATTAAAAAATAATTATGAAACTACATATACTTTTAACTAGGACTATTTCGTAATTTACTAATGTTTTCATATTTTACTTTAAAAGACGCAAATGAAATTCTTCCAGTTGTAATTCAAAAGTTTAAAAATATTGAAAGCATGAAAAACGAAGTTTCCAAAATTCAAAGCGAGATGGAAAACAATCCAAGATACATGTCAAACTTTGAAGATTATGTAATTAAAAAACAGGAACTTAATTCTGCTATATCTAACTTGTACAAATCAATCGAAGAATTGGAAAAAATGGGAGTAATGGTTAAAAGCATAGATGAAGGGCTGTTAGACTTTCCATCCAAAAGGTTTGAAGAAGATGTCTGGCTTTGTTGGAAAGAGGGAGAAACTGAAATAAAATTTTGGCATGGAAAAGACGAAGGTTTTATGGGCAGAAAACCAATTAGTGTAAGTGATGAGTCACTAGTGTGAGATTAGTCAAATTTGATTAACATTAGAAGGTAGTCAATCTATTACCTAAGATCCTCCATCGTGTCTAATCTTTTTTTGAGCTTATTCACATCATCCATCAATCCATTAAATCGAGTATTATTTTCCTTCTCTTTCTCTTTCAATTCCTTATGAATACTCAGAATGCGCCTATACACAGCCACAGTGTTACGAGTGGCCAAGAAAAAATCTTGGTTTATTCTGTCTGGCTCTACATCGGAAACCCCAGTCAAGTAAGTATAAAATTCTTGAGTGAGTTTAAGGGCTTCATCATATTCTTCTGATTTTTCTAATGCATCAACCCTAGTATAATATTCTATTACCCTTTTACTTACCTCAGTATAATCCATTGATTCATCACATCACTATGAAATTAATCTTTTATAGCATTTTGTTCTTAAAATAACATGGGCTTATTCAGGCGGAATTATGGGATACAACAAGAGAAAAATGGAGAATTAAAGAAAAGTAATGTTATCCAGTTGGTTTAGAGTAATCAGAGTAAAATTTCTACTTGCATCTGTGATTGCAGTTTGTTTAGGCCTTGCTATTAATTGGTGGCAAAATCAAACCATCGATTTTGTTTATGCTGGTCTGACTTTTGTCGGAGTCATCGCTTTGCATGCAAGCGTTGATTTACTTAATGATTATTGGGACTTCAAGCGCGGCATAGATACGAAAACAAAAAGAACTAAATTTAGTGGTGGCAGTGGTGTTTTACCTGAAGGTTTACTGCGACCAAATGAGGTTTACAGAGCTGGGTTAATTTTTCTAATCATAGGTTCATCTGTTGGTGGCTATTTTATTTTTGAAAAAGGGATAACCATCGCAGTTATTCTTGCTTTTGCTATCATTTCCATTTACTTTTACTCTACAAAGATTGTTAATTCAGGTCTAGGTGAAATTTTTGTGGCCATAAAAGGTTCCATGATTGTACTTGGAACCTTTTTTGTTCAAACTTCTCATATAACAATGGAACCGATACTTGGTGGAATTGTTGTTGGTATTTTATCCTCTCTAGTATTATTTGTTAATTCATTTCCTGATTTTGATGCTGACAAAGCAGGCGGTAGAAAAACCCTTGTCATCATGCTAGGTAAAAAAAAGGCATCTAATGCAGTGTGGATTTTCCCTATTATTGTGTATGGGATCATTGTATCAGGAATAGTATTACATGTACTTCCAATTCTTTCTCTGATAACTTTGTTTACAATTCCATTACTAATTAAATCTGGTCTAAGATTAAAACAAAATTTTGATGATATTGATAAAATTGTACCAACAATGGGTTTGTTTGTATCATATAGTAGGATCACAGGATTATTATTGGTACTAAGTTTTCTTTTTTTGTCAAAATGAAACACATTACAATTAAATCAACCATGAGAAAAGCTACTTTATGATTACGGGCTATGCAACACCAGAAGGAACATCCAATTTTGCAAAAAAGAGCCAGCTTGCGGCAAAGAATCATTTTAAACAATTCAATGGACTAACTCTCTCATCAATAGGTATTGGGACATATCTAGGAAATGTAGATAATAAAACAGATGAACTAGTAAAAGAAGCCATTAAAAAATCAGTTCTTTCAGCAATAAATGTAATCGATACTGCAATAAATTATAGATCTCAAAAAGCAGAAAGATCCGTTGGCAAGGCAGTATCAGAATTAGTAGAAGAAAACAAAGCCAAAAGAGACGAGTTGTTCATCAGCACAAAAAATGGCTACGTGACAAATGATGGAGATATAAATGAAGAATTATTGGAATACATTCACAATACGTTAGTTAAACCTGGCATAATAAAATCTGACGATATTTCTTCAGGATATCATTGCATGACCGTACCATATCTAGAACAACAGCTGACTCAAAGTTTAAAAAATCTAGGATTAGATTGCGTTGATCTGATTTATCTTCATAATGCAGTAGAAGGTCAGCTGCAAGATATTTCAAAAGAAGAATTCATGAAGAAATTAAAAGATGTTTTTGAGTTTTATGAAATACAAAGAAAAGCAGCAACAGTAAGATACTATGGAATGGCTACATGGGATTGTTTTAGAGTTCCAAAGGAACATCCACAGCACATCTTATTATCAGATATAGTTAGACTTGCAAAAGAAGTTGGAGGAAATGAACATGGATTTAGATTCATTCAACTTCCTTATAACATGTATCTTGATCAAGCTTTAATTTTGAAAAATCAAATTGTAAATGGTTTTGAAACCTCAATATTAGAAACTGCAATCAATCTTGGAATTGGAGTTTTTGCAAGTGTTCCCTTGATGCAGGCAAAGCTTCTTGGACCAAATATGATACCTGAATTTGGAGGACTTGCAAAACCCGTACATAGAGCTCTACAATTTGTAAGATCTACACCTGGAATAATATCTCCACTTGTAGGACAAAAATCTGTAAATCATGTTAATGAAAATCTTGAATTAGTTAAATTTTCACCGTTATCAAATGCAGAATTTATAGAACTGATAAAGAAACTTACTTCATAATCAAAACAAGAAATTTCATAGGAAATTAAAATAAATCGTTTTGCATAGTATTAAATAGAAAAGATATCGATGTGACATATGCCAGTAGATCCTGTTTGTGGAATTGAGCTTGATGAGAGCTTGGCGTTAGTACACGAATACAAAGGAAAAAAGTACTATTTTTGTTGCCATGGATGTAAGCGTATTTTTGTTAAAAAGCCAAACAAGTGGAAAAAATACTAGATGGGAAAACTTCCGCACATGCGACAAAAATGTGAACCCGTATTGATGACGCCATTACATTCCGGACACCTGGATTTTGATACTCCTAAAAACGCAGGCGGATCATAATACTTGCGGTATATCTCATAATAATAAAGAGATTCTTTTGATCCTAGCCTAACTTTTTCGGTTTCAAGATAAAGTAAAAGCTTGTCTTTAGATACAGAGTCAGAAATAAGATTACTAAAAAAAGATGTCAAACCGGCTGTTCCTGAACCATCTTGCATTGCGGATTTTTCTCTCCAAACAATTGTTTCAGAAATTGTTCTTTCGAAAGCCTTTCTTAGAATCCATTTTCCAAATTTTTTTCCTTTTTCTTCATGTACTTTTAGATCTGTCGATATTGATTTTGCATATTCTACAACCGTATCGTTAAGAAATGGCATTTCAACATCAACATCCATCGAATTACCAATTATCTTGGTAGGAAAATGCATTACTTGCCAAATTCTTTCCAAATCTTGTTGTAATTCTGCATCTGTCATCCTTTGAAAAAAATTATAACCAGCAAAAAGCTCATCAGCACCATCACCTGTAATAATACTAGAATATCCTTTTTCCTTAACCATGTTAATTGTTAAATACATAACAATCGCATTACGGATTTCTATCGGATTAAAGACCTTGAGGATCTTTATTGTCTTATCAATAGCAAATAGCAATTGTTCAATTGATGCTGTTTGTACCTCTAATGGTAATCCAATTTGTTTTGCCACTAATTGTGAGTAAACTAAATCTGTAGAAGGAAAATCCTTTGTAATAGTAATAAACGCCTTTATTTTTTTGTCATTTAGACAAAAAGCCAAAATTGAGCTGTCAAGCCCTCCCGAAAGTGCCATACAATCCGACTTGCAATCACTTACTGCGTCAGAGATGAGTTTTTGAAGGTTTGAACAAATTTCTTGCAACACCCAGATCTGATTTTCACGTTAAAATAAGTTATCTTGACAAATAAGATTACCTTTAAATATTTTATAGAGGCAATTTTGTTATGCTACTTCCTGCAGAAATTGAAACAAAGACACTGATACCTGCCTTACGAGCCATACTTGCAAAAAAGCTCATCGAGGAACACGACATACGTGAAGAGGAAGTTTCTAAACTTTTAGGTGTCACCCAGGCTGCAATAAGCAATTATGTAAGAGGTACTAGAGGAGATCCCATTCTCATAAGCAAGCTTCTTGAGGTAAAAGAAGTATCGGAAATGATTAACGATATTTGTAGTAATCTCGCATCAAATATGGCATACACACCTTCCAGCCTTTCAAAGTTCATTGGTCTGTGCAACTACATAAAATCTAGTTTGCTAATATGCGACATTCATCACAATTTGGAAACAAATATCGACGAAGCAGTATGCAAGGAATGTGAAAATATGTTGCTAAAGGGCCCTGGAACTTCGTTTTAGTTAGTTTTTGTAATTATAATTTTTATAGTAGAAACCAAAGTAATCCCATATCTACCTAGCCCACTTTCACTGTCTACGACAATGTCTCTAATTTTTGAATTCCCCTTCATCATATTTTCTGTTACAATATTAGCTACTGCAACTGCGGTAGGAATTAAATCACCTTTAGCTTTGAGTGTGACTTTACCAGAATTTCCAAGATTTGTTAACACATCAAGTGCACATTCCATGATGTGTTGTTCCCTTATTATCAATACCCTCTCGTCATCTGAAAATGAATTACTATCAAGAAGCTGAGTCCCTTTTTCTATTTCACTCAACAAACTCAATCACATCACCAAAAATTATGCGTTCTATTAAAGTTTTATCGATGATTCATCCATTAATTAAAAAGATCGATTGGGATATTCTGGAAATCCCCATTTGGTAACACTCTTCGTATGGTAATTGGGATAACCCGTTTTTCAAGTTCAGTATAAGCTAGATCAAGTGAAGTTGCAACTTCTTTTGGAATTGATATGAATGGTGGTGCTCCAAGTGATAGTTGTAAAGCTCTCGCACCTAAAATCCTGGCTTTTTCAAAGCGAGTTAGTGTAGGCGGACCTATCATTATCTTACCTTTGCCTGTGGTTTCATATTCTATTGGCACATGAATTGGATCAATTTCGATTATCTCTCTTGCATCAATAATTTTTTGTAGCCTTTCCTGTTCGGCGAGTTCTTCTGGAGTAAGATCACCCTTTTTTGCCTTTTTTTCTTTCTTTACTACTTTTTCTTCCCCTTCCTCAGTCACCTCAGCTTCAACGGTTTCGACAACTCCGATTACAGGCTCTACTTCTTCTGGTTCTAC
>JGI1358J11329_10001739_pt1 | contig 17723 bp, 20 predicted proteins | sample Subgroupgradi54m_FD_11329 | JGI IMG/M metagenome (IMG submission 11329)
TGAAAAATCACCCACTTCGGAGGTGTATTTAGATCCGAAGGATCGCAAGCTTTGCTTAGCTTGACACCTCGGGATTTTTTTAACTTTGTCATCAGGCGAAGGCAAGCTATGCTTATTTAAAACGCTAAAATTCTCAGACTTCTTACAATCCAACTTTTTGTCATGACACTGAGTTTAACCGAAGTGCTAGAATTAATTTATGGACGAGAAATGGGAAATTGAGTTATATGAGAATGCTAGAGGTGAGAAACTAGTTGAAGAGTTTTTTGATTCATTAGAGGTAAAAGCCAGACTAAAAATAAATCATGCAATTGAACTATTAGAAACATTTGGATTAGAAGGTGGATATCCTCATGTTAAAAAGCTAACTGGGAGTGATTTATGGGAATACCGCATTCTTGGATCTGATAGCATCCGTATTCTTTATGTTTCAATAACTGGAAAGATATTTCTCATTTTACATGGTTTTAAGAAAAAGAAGCAGAAAACACCCACTAAAGAAATTAAAATTGCACAAGTTCGCTTACAAGAGTATCTTGCGCGTAAAAAAATAATTGATCATTGACAATATCGCAAATTTGCGATATCATTACTTCATGACTAATTGGGATACATACAAACAAAAATTACTAAAAGACCCTGAATTTAAAAGGCTCTACGTCGAGTCTCAACTTGAGTTTGAGATTGCCAAGGCTATTATTCGAGCGAGGATAAAGAATAAAATAACTCAAAAAGAGTTAGCTGAAAAAATGAACACTACTCAATCTGTGATCTCCCGTGTCGAACAAGGGAGAACAAGTCCTTCTATCTCTTTACTTAAGCGTTTAGCAGCAGCTTTAAATACCACCCTTCAAGTCCAGTTTAAATAATTTAATTGGACAATCTAACTTTTTGTACAACCATTACCAACCGGTGGCGTGAAAGCATGATGCCTTTATCGGTTGAAAATTTTTCAACATACTTTTGTAATGATGCTTTGTCTTTTTCTGAATCAAAATCTTCAAAAATAGGAACACCTTGCAGGAATAAATCTAACTCTTCATAGGAAGGATAGTATTCAAAGGCATAAAAATTCTGGGCAAAAACAACTTTAAAACCAATACCTTGAAGTTCTTTTAAGTCTTCATCCAATCTTGACTTATCCCATTTTCCATACCCTTGACCTCTGCCAAATATCTTCTTTAGTTCTATTGTATCCATCTCGCCTATACTAATCTCAAGATAGTGCCCATTTGTTTTAAGAATTCTTTGATACTCTTTGTAGTAAGAGGGTCCTCTTCTGCAATATGCTACATCAAAAAAAGAATCCTCAAATAAGGTATGCTCTGCGTTTTGAAAAGAATATTCAATATTTCTACTTCTTTCATCCCCATTATGGCTTTGTGCCACCTCCAGATTTTTCTTTGAAATGTCAATCCCATATACTTTTTTGAAATAGGGTGCAACAGAGAGAGTAAACTTACCGTCAGCACATCCAATATCCAGTGCTGTTTTATCTTTTGAGCTCAACCCCAATAGTTTTTCCTTAAAAATCTTTTCAGGATCACCTGCCGGGTATTCACTTACATATTGAGGTTTAATACCATTACCATATCCATAACTACCAAATTTTTTAGCAACCTTGTCATAAAAATTTTGAGCCATAAATAAAGTATAGCAGGGATGTCAGGATTCGGACCTGAAAAAAAGGTTTTGGAGACCTCTATGATACCATTTCATCACATCCCTAGACATGATGTATTATATAACAAGAATGGATATTAGTGCGAAGCGCGAGTTATATTTACTTCCCAATTTTAACTTCAGTATGTTCTGTGGTTTTTCTGCACTTTTTACAAAACTTTTTTAAAGCTAGCTTTTCTTTGATATTCACTGTATTTTTGCTTGCAGTATAATTTTTACTTTTGCAAACAGAACAAGCAAATGCAAATAAATTTCGGTTGCCTTTCTTAGCCATGAGAGGAATTATAATATATAATTGGGGAGATGAAAAGGCCTAAAGTAGTTATTGTAATGCCTGCTTTTAATGCAGAGAGAACCATCCGTGACACATATTTTGAAATCCCTAAATATTTAAGAAAAAATATCATACTGGTTGATGATGGCAGCAGCGATAAAACTGTTAAAGTAGCCAAAAGTTTGGGGATTAAAGTATTTGAGCATACCAACAACTTAGGTTATGGAGCAAATCAGAAAACCTGCTACAAAGAGGCTTTAAAAATGAATCCGGATATTGTTGTGATGTTACATCCTGATTATCAATATGACGCCTCATTGATAGAAGATTTAATTTATCCAATAGCAAAGGATAAGTATGATTTTATGTTTGGAAGCCGTATCAGGAGTAAAAAAGGAGCGCTCTTAGGAGGCATGCCAAGGACCAAATATTATGTTAACAGGGTTGTTTGTTTTCTTGAAAATATCCTTTTGGGAGTAAATTTCACAGAACATTTCTCAGGTTTTCGGGCTTATTCCAGGAAGCTTTTGGAAAAAGTACCGTTCCAGAGTTTTTCCAATGATTTTGTTTTTGACCAGGAAATGACTATTTCAGCACTAAGCCATGGGTTTGAAGTAGGGGAGATTTCAATCCCCACCCGTTATCACCAGAAAGCTTCATCAATTCAATTTCTAAAAGGTACAAAGTTTATTTTGGAAGGGTTTTTAACCTTAGCAATGCTTTTTTTACATAATTTAGGTATTATAAAAGACAAAAGGTTCCCCCCTGCAAAAAATTTTATGATAAATAAATATAATTTTCTAACCTTGAGTGCAATCACATTAATTAATCTAATTTTATATGGAATATTAGATAATCCAATCTTTGAGATAATACTTTTTATTGAAACTATCATTCTGTATTTAAGCTATATTAAAGATAACTTTTTAGCAAAACGCCTTCTTTTTATATTGCTCCTTGCTTCTATATTAATTTCTTTAAGTAATGGTTTTGATAAAAATCTTTTTAAATTAACTCCCCTGGAATCTGATACTTTGGTTTCCAGGCATGAGCATTTTGCACTGGAGCTGGGGAGGTTATACAAAAACAGGATTGGCATAAATTATGCAAATTCTATCAGGCCTGTTCTGGTAAAATTTAACAGAAACCTTTTTTCCAGTTTAAATTTTGAGCTGTTTTTTAATGTCAGGAATATAGTCTCTTTATTTTTTATCCCTTTTTTTCTGCTGGGGATTTATAACCTATCCAGGAAAATAAATAAATTCTTAGTTTTTTACCTGCTGGTTATTTTTATAACAGAAGGGTTTTTAACTCCTGGGGGGAGGTATGGTTATTTATTATATGTGCCTTTTATTAATTTAGTTATTTATTTAGGATATGCTAAAGCTTAAAAAACACCAATTACTTTTTATATTAATTGTTCTTTTGTCAATTTTTTTGCGTTTTTACAAGCTGGGGAGCATCCCGGCAGGATTTCATCATGATGAAGTTTCCCAGGCATACAACAGCTTTGCTATAGGCACAACAGGCCATGATCGCTACGGAGAGTATTTTCCTATACTTTTCCGTTCATTTGGCTCATACCAGCCGCCGGTTTATACATACTTATCTCCCATTCCAATCCTCCTGTTTGGAAATACTGTTTTTGCCGCCCGTTTTCTATCTGCTTTGTCAGGTGTAATTATAGTGATATTTACTTACTTGATTGTACTTGAGCTTACAAAAGAAAAATATAAATACAACCTAAGCTTAATAGCTGCTTTGATAGTTGCTATCTCCCCCTGGGCAATACAATTTTCCCGTAGGGTGGTGGAAGGAAATTTGGGGCTCTCAATTTTCCTTATTTCCTTATTTTTGTTTATCCGCTCCCTGAAGACACCTAAGGTCTTACCCTGGGCAGCATTTATCATGGGGATTTCAACTCAGGCTTATTATAGTGAAAGGATAGCCAGTACAATTTTTATACCCATTTTTCTGGCAGTATTTTGGAAATACTATTTTAAATACAAGAGACTGGTATTTTTTGCCCTGTTTCTTTTTGGATTGACCCAACTTCCTCATCTTTGGATTTTAACAACAGGGGCATATGCGCGTAGGTTTGCCCAAGTAAGTTATTTTAATAATGACCCTGGAGATTTACCCAGGGCTTTGTATTTGATACTGGAATTTACCAAACACTTTTTAAGCTATATTTCTCCCCGTAACCTTTTTTCAGATACAGGAGTTGACCTTGGAAGGGTATCTCCAGATTTAGGGGTGTTTTACAGCTGGTTATTTATACCCTTTTTGGTAGGAATAGTAAATTTTTTAAAGCAGGCAAAGAGTTTGTTTTTCAAACTTTTATTAATGCTTGCTCCTATTTCTTTAGTTTCTGCATCTTTAACAGGTGATGTTTTTTATCCATTGAGGATTTTGGAGTTTTTATGGATTGTGTCTATTGCTATATCTTTAGGGATTTTAGTTATATTAAATGCAGTTAGAAATAAAACCTTAGGATTTGTTATTTTTGGTATTTTGATAATTTATTCATTAATTGCTTTTTATATTTCCCATGCAGTGCTGCTAAAGTATGAAACCCAGGAATATATGGCAGATTCTTATATTAAGCTTAATGAATATTTGAAAAAATATGATGATAAAAAAATAATCATAGACTCTGGGCGTGATTTTGCAATAGGAGTCAGGATTGCTTATTTTAGGAAGTTTGATGCAGGTAAAATGGCAAGTATCTTAAAACCCCAGCTAACTTCAGATTATTATAGCTCTGAGGTTAGCTTGAGAGAGGTTTATAAAATTGATAATATTTTGGTAAGGCCTTTGATTTGGGAAGAGGATCCTTGCCAGAAAAATACAATATTAATTGGGGACAGCTTAGCTATTTCAGAAAAACAGGCAAAAGATCATGATTTAACAGAAGTTTTTGATGTAAAAACATCTGATAAAAAAATAGTCCTTAAGGCATATTCCACAAATCAAGACCTAAACTGTAAGCCTAATCTACTAGGTTCTTGAGCCTGAGATGGGAATTGGACCCATGGCCTCCATCTTACCAAGATGGCGTTCTACCACTGAACTACCCAGGCGTACCATATCATGCGAAGGATACATTTTACCAAATCTGTTAAACTATGGATATGTTCTTTATTGAATATATAATTTTAGCCTCAATTGTATTGGGAATGAATATAATCCCAATCTTTATGCCTCCTACCTGGACTGTTTTGGCTTTTTTTGTAGCCAAGTATAATCTGTTAACTTTTCCAGCTGTTTTAATTGGGGCAACTTTTGCAACTTTGGGAAGATCAATTTTAGCAGCTATTTCTGCTAAATATTTTAGAAGATTTTTATCAGAGGATTCCAGGGAAAATTATTTAACCATTGGAAAATATTTAAATACCCACCAGAAATTTACCATACCTTTAATTATAACTTATGCTTTTTTGCCAATTCCTTCAAATGATGTGTTTATTGCTGCAGGTTTGGCAAAGGTAAATATCAAGCTTTTGGCATTTTCTTTTTTTTCAGGCAGGATAATAAGTTATGCATTTTGGATTGGAGCTACCAGGCACCTGGCAGATAATTTGGAGGATATTTTTAATTCACATTATGGGAATTTGGGGGTAGTAGGGTTGGAACTGATTGGTTTAGTTATCATTTATCTTGTGGGAAAAATCGGCTGGAAAAGGATACTGAAGAAATTAGATAAAACAGCCGGAGCCTCCTAACAGAATCGAACTGTTGTCATATGTTTACAAAACATACGCTCTGCCATTGAGCTAAGGAGGCCAACGGTCTCCTTGCGGCACTTCATGTCTAAAGGAGGCGTTTAGTATATTCTACCAAAAAATTAGGAAAATTTACGAGAGTGGAATGGAAAAGGATAATCCGCCCAAACTGGCGATACTTATCCAAACTTTTTCTAACAAATAATTTCTCCCTACAATTGTCGTTAGCCAGATTTTCTCCTCAGTAATTTGAGGTGGGTGTTCTGCCGTATACCGTAATGGTGTATGGACTGCGAACTCCCGTAAAGTTACAAAACAGTGAAGAAAAATATTCTGGCTTTAAACGTGCAAAGCAGGGATGCCCTTGCGAGCAGTTCCTTTAGGCCATCTACTAAATGTCTTAAAGGTTAATTTAATCTTAATACTTGTAAAGTATCTTTGTCAAGGGGCATTTTAGCCTCAAATTAGTCCCAAAAGCACTTTTGGTACTTGACAAATTTATATGTGTATGTGTATAAGTATGTGTATGTTAAACAGAAGGGCACAGCTACTTTTTGACAAAGATTTATGGAATTTAGTAGTTAAAACTGCTAAATCTCAAAATATTTCTGCGGGAGAGTTTATAAGAAGAGCTATCAGAGGTTATATAGATAAGCAAAAAGAGACACTAAGCAAGGAAGAGCAGACTTCTTTTAAAAGGTTTTTCAAACGTAAGGGTTAGGTGATATACTGTCTTGATGGAAAAAGCTAAAAAACCCCATTTGGTTTTTATTTATCTCACTATTTTTCTAAACATTGTCGGTTTTGGCATGGTTTTTCCCTTACTGCCTTTTTATGCCCAGCATTTTCATGCCTCAGATACAACAGTGGGCCTTTTAGCATCTAGCTTTGCCATTGCCCAGTTTATTCTGTCTCCTATTTGGGGCAGGTTGTCTGATAGGTTTGGCAGAAAACCCATTATTCAAATAGGGCTTTTAGGCATGGGTTTATCCTTTATGCTGTTTGGGTTTGCCCAGAGTTTAACCCTGCTTTTTATAGCCAGGATTTTGCAGGGAGCTTTTTCCGCAGCTTCTATTTCTGTGGCCCAGGCTTATGTGGCTGATGTAACGAGCAAAGAAGACAGGGTCAAGGGGATGGGTAATCTGGGGGCATCCTTGGCAGCAGGGTTTATTTTTGGGCCGGCCCTTGGGGGGATTTTATCTAGCATCAATCTTTCCTTTCCGTTTTTTATATCAGCAATATTAACTTTTATAAACTTTTTATTTGTGCAGTTTTTCCTGCCTGAATCACTTTCCAAAAAAGCGGAAAAAATGATGATTAAAGAAGGGTTTTTGAATTTTAAACACATGTATCTTGGTTTAAAAGGGGAGCTGGGATCGTTTTTTATCCTGGTTTTCCTTTGGTCATTTGCTTTAACCAACAATGAGGTGGCAGTGCCTCTTTTTGGATCAGAACATCTGAATTTGAACGCCTCAGGCATAGGTATATTTTTTTCTGCCATGGGATTGATGAGTGCCTTTATGCAGGCATTTTTGATTTATAAAATCACCAAGCTTTTTGGTGAGCATAAAACAGCAGTTCTCGGGCTGACAGTTATGGCAATAGGCTTATTTTTGATCCCTTTTGCCTTAAATTCCCTGACTTTAGTTATGTTTATGGTTGTGATGGCCCTTGGATCATCCATGTCCAGGCCAACTATTGCCAGTTTGGTTTCCAAAGAGACCAAAGAGGGACAAGGTACTACCATGGGCATTTTCTCCTCATTTGAGAGCCTTGGCAGGGTATTTGGGCCAATGATTGGAGGATGGATGTTTTCTACCTTTGGTTTTCATTCACCCTTCACCTCATCAGCAGTACTAATTTTGATAACCTTAATTTTTGTGGTGCAAATTAAAGGATTTTTTAGAAACTGAAAGTTTCATGAGGCCTCTGGATATGGGCAAGCCAGTGCAAAAGTTATCAGAGGTGATAATCTATCAATCTCAGCCCTGTTTCTTTCAGCAAACCTTTTCCATTCCGGAGTGATTGCTTCAGGTTTAAGCCTTGCATATCTTTCTACTTGATCAATCATTCTCTGATGGAAATCTTCTGAGGAAGCAGTTGTGGCAAATACCAATAAACTACTAGGTAGATGACCATTGATATTTGGTTTTTCAGGCTTCCAAATTGGTAAAAAACTTTTTCCTGATTCTGTTCCCAGTCTTACAAAAAGGGTAAGGAGCCTATGGGAACTTGGCAGAGACATAGGTCTGTATTCATAAGAACCATTATATCTGCCAAGCAGTGTGTGTACTCTTGAGCGTGAACCCCGATCATATTCCTTCATACTCATGCCCCATAATACAACATAAAAGGATTATTAAGCAAAATGATATTAAAAGCCTAAAAAAGAGCTGAAAAATCTAACAAAAAAGCCTAAAATGGTTTGAAGAAGTGATGAATTACCGAAAGGGATCATCATAAATAGCAGCAGGATTAAAAATCCATATCTTTCCAGTTTTTGATATTCTTTGGCTAAATTATATGGCAGTTGAGAAAGTAGAACCTTTGATCCGTCAAGCGGAGGGATAGGGAATAAATTAAACACTCCTAAAACAAGGTTTATTTTTACTGTGAATTGAAGGATAGCCCCAACTAAAAACGGGAAGTTTTGAGGGGTGGCATTTAATAGATGGTAAAGCACTGCTGCCAGGGTTGCTAAGCCGAAATTTGCCAAAATCCCGGCCAGGGAAACCATAAATTCCCCCCTTCTTATATTGGTAAAACTAAGCGGGTTTACAGGTACAGGTTTAGCCCAGCCAAAAAGTATGGGGGAGCCTGTAAATATTAAAAGAGCTGGTAATAAAATGGTTCCAAAAAGATCAATATGAGGGATAGGGTTTAAAGTTAATCTTCCGGCATTTTGGGCAGTATGATCTCCAAATTTTAAGGCTACCAGCCCATGCATAACTTCATGCAAAATTACAGAAAAAAGTAAAACTATTATAGATAGTGCAAAAAACTCAGGCATGTGATATAGTTTACCACATGCTTGCATGTTTAAGGTGTGGAAAAGGAAAAACAATCTCTGCCTATTCAAGGCACAAGAAAGGTTCATCTGGAGCCGGGGGAACTTGGGCTTTGCGTGCCCCAATTCATCAAAGGACCCAAAAACCCAATTTACATTTATATAAAGGGGATAAATACTGCACAAAGTGTTTAAGAATAGTAAAAAGTCCTTTTAAGGGTCAGTCTGCAAAAGAGCAGCCACAATCTCAATTACCAGCTTAACTTTCTTTATCTAAAAGGAGGTTGAGGTAATAACCCGACTGGGTTCATAGTAGTATCTATGAAAGCAATAGCAGGTTTTATTGCCCCTGCAAGTAATTGTTCTCTATCTTTAATAGCTGCAGCTACAGCATCTCCAACAGGATTATTAGGGTCTGTAATTTTAAGACGGGCAACACAAAATCCAGTCACCGCTAAGTCCTGTAATACTAGATTTGTCACCTTAGCCCGGTCTATAACCCCTACTGGAGTGTCATATCTAGGAAGCTCTTTTTCTACATAATAACTAAGATCATCAATATTTATAGAAAAAACTATTAATCCTGGTAGTATAAAATCAAAATTTATGGACATAGGTCTATTTTTACTATCTCCTCTACTTGGTCCTGTTTGAATAAGTCTCATGAAAACATTTTCCCTTGCACCCACACCGCAGCTTCCTGCTAAAGTATCTAATTGGACTAAATCAGCTGCCAAATTATGAGCGGTTAAATTTAAAACAGTTACTCTTCTGTCTTTTTGTTGGACAATGGGTTGTTGGGTGTTAGGTTTTAAAATATCAGGAAGATGGGTAAAATCTAATCTCTCAAGAGCAATACCTCTTTTTCTATTTTCCGAAAGGGCGATAGTAGGTGCCTGATCTGCAATATCGGGTTGCTTCTGGTCAGGGACTAACTGGGGTGAACCACCTACACTGGGAGGAGCAGCTGCTTTGGGAACATTGGGGATATCTAGAATATTATTACCTGCTGCTTGTGGAGAAGCACAAGCGATACCTATTAGGCTATAAGCTTCTATTCCAACTAATGCTACTCTGGCGGCTAATTCAACAGCGCGGCTCATTTATAGGCTGAGTATATCTGGCATTTAACTAAAAAGCAAACTCACTAGGTTTTAATCGAAAATCCGGGTAGCTCGCTTCGCCGAAGCTATAGCGAGGCTAGCCGTTCATGAAATCTTTTTTTGACAAAATCTTTAAGAAGAGTTAGGATTGCAGAATAAAGGTTAAATATGCCTGAAACAGAAGATTATTTAAATAAAGTAGGTAATCTACAGGAGGCTTTAGATCAAGTTCATCCGCCTTTGTCCAATACACAAAGAAAAGGGATTACAACTGCTTTTAAAAGAGTTGCAAGGCATTTTGAAGAAGAGGGAGAATTGTCAGAGGAAGCCTTTAGACCGGTTATAGGTGAAACTGATAATAATGTTACCCACGTTTCTCATAGAGGTTGGGGGGTAAACTAAGGAGAACTGTGTGGAATAACTATCCCAGATAGGTAGGTTGAAAAGGAAAATTTGGATAACCATTTATGAAATCCTTTAAAGATATTGGCTTTTTGCCCTCCATTTGTAATAAATAATTAGATCCTTCGTCGCTTCGCTCCTCAGGATGACGGGGGGACGGTAAGAATTTCACAATTTTTCCGTTCCATTTTGTCCAAACTCCTGGCCAAGGGTGGTAGGCTCTAATCATTTTATCCAAATTTTCTGGAGTGGGTGGGTTATCAATAGGGAAATACCCACTTTCTCTAGTAAGGCGCTCACAGTAAGTGGCTTTAGTATGATCTTGAGGTACTAGTTTTATCTTTCCGGAGACAAAATCTTCTATAATCTGGGGTAAAATCTCTGCTGAGCGCTGAAAACACTTTTTACTCAATGTATCAAAATTATCTATATTGGAAAGCTCTAATTCCTCTTGATAAATAATAGGCCCATGGTCTACTTCCTCATCCATTTTGATAATAGTTATTCCAGTTATTTTATCCCCATTTAATATAGCAGCTTGGATTGGTGAAGGCCCTCTATATTTTGGTAAAAGGGAAGGATGGACATTAATTGCCCCAAATTTTGGCATTTCCAGCTCGCTCTTTGTTAAAATCCTCCCATAAGCTGCAACAACAGCCAAATCAGCCTTTTCCAGTGTATCTACTAAAGTAAAGTGTTTTGTCAGTCCATCCTTAATAGGAAGAACAAAATCAGGTGTACCTAAGAAGATTATATTCATATTGAGATTTCCTCATATGTATCTGATCCTGCTCTGTCCTTGCCGGTATATTTATAAAATTTTCCTTTTTGTTCTAAAACTTTTTGGGTAAATAAAATCCCGTTTAAATGATCCACTTCATGTTGAAAAATCCAGGCCAAAACCCCTGTTAAGCTTTTTGTGATAGTTTTTCCATTCTCATCCTGGTAGCTTACTTTAATATTCAGATGTCTTTTTACCTCACCCCAAACTCCGGGAATAGACAAACACCCTTCAAAATATTTCTTGGTTTTTTTACCCAAAGAGAGGATTTTAGGATTTACAATAGACATAAATTTTTGTCCATCCTTAGCCACAAAAAAGCTTTCTTCAAGTCCAACTTGAGTTGAGGCTAAACCTACCCCTTCAGGATCCTGAAAAGTTTTGGTAAGTTTAATCATCTGCTTTAAAATTTCTTGCAAAGCAGAGTTAATTTTTTTAACTTTCTTTGTTTGTATCCTAAGTCTTGAATCCGGCGCAATAACAATTTGCATAAGAGGATTGTAGCAAATTATTGCTCATTTCGCAGTTTCTTTAATTTCCACATGAACACCTTGCCTTTATTTTTTGCTGAATAATATCCTTTGGTAAAATTTAGGGCTTCTTCAAGTATTTCTCTGGGTTGTTCTTTGGCCAGCTTTATATAAAGGGAGTAGTGTTTGGTGTCATCCAAGGATTCTGCCAGAAAACATCCATAAAATTGAAATTCATGACTTATGTTCTTAGGCCTGTCTTTAAACTTAGTCTCAGATATAATTCTACTTATACTTTTCATCTGGCTGAGGCAGTTGCTTCTTTAAGTTGATCAACTACTTCCAGATAATCCGGTTTTAACAGCAAAGCTTTTTGTAAAACCTTAATCTCGTCTTCTTTTTGACCTTTACTATCCAAGATTAAGGCCTTATTGTAGTAAAGCTTGGGATCAGTTGGAGCTAAAGATATGGCCTGGTTTACTGCATTTAAGGTAGTATCTAAATATTTTTTATCCAAAGTAGAAAGCTCAAAATATGTCCTGATAGCAGTTCTCCAAAAAGAGACATTTTTAGGACTATTAGCTAATACTTTGCTCATTTGAGTTAAGGCTTCATCTTTTAGCTCAGCAGACAGCGTGGCATCAGTTTCTTTTAAGGCTGCTGCTGCTTGTGAGGCAGAAAAAGCTAATTCTGATCTATAAAACGGCTCAGAGGAATTTAGTTCTAAAGCCTGGGAAATTAAATTATATGCCTTGCCAGGGTTTCCTAAGTCAGAGGCTTTTTGACCCTGGTTGAAAAGAGTATCAGCTGTCCAGAGTTTGACCACAGAATATAGTAAATAGACAGTTGCCAAAACCACAATAATTTTGGCAGCTTGGGTATAAGCAGATCTTCTGTAAATTAGATTTAAGAAGTTAGATTTAAGATTTAAGATTTTGGTAGAATCTGTAGCTACAAATACAAGAGCTGGGAACAGATAGAAAAAGATGGCAACAATCACTACTGAAAAAAGGAAGAAATTATATATAAGGTAGGAAACGTATGCTGATAAAAGTAAAACTAATAATAGATTTAAGATTTTAGATTCAAGATTTAAGATTTTTCTAATGCACCACCAAATAAAGCTGCTAATTAGTAGTAAATAAGTTCCAAAGCCCAAAATTCCAGTAGTAGCTAAATAATTTAAATACTCGTTATGGGCCTTGTTGTATAAAAAGTCCCACTCAGAGGTTTTGTTGTGTTCAACTGGCCTGTATTGATAATATGAATAAGCAAAAGTTTCCAAGCCAGATCCTAAAATAGGATTGTGTTTGAAAATATCCAAAGCCCCTTTCCAGACAATAAATCTGATTTGTCCGGATTCTGTGCCACCATTTTCCAGTTGAGTTACTGAAGTGGGTGGAAGGGCAATTGATGGCCTGGGAGGAGCAGCGAATTTGGAAACCAGCCTAAAAGAAGTTAAGGCAGAACCAAAAAGTAAATTAACTGCCAGAAAAGTGACAATAATTATTGTCATCCTGGACTTGATCCAGGATCCATATTTTATAGATTCCTGCTTTCGCAGGAATGACAGGATGATAAATACTACCATTCCTCCAAGAAGTCCCAGTGTTGGGCCTCTGGAATAAGTAAAAGTAAAGGCTAGATAAAAGGTTAAAAGCAGTATATAATATAGAGCATGGATTCTGGTTGTAACTGCTGATAAATAAAAATATAGTGCTGGGAATATTAACATTGTAAGGTAGCTGGCCATCCAGTTAGGCTGGCCAAGGCTGGCAAATACCCTGGCCTGTACATCTTGTATCCAACAAGAAGCATTAAATTCATTCCTTAAAATTACACAAGAAGGAGAAATCCCAAAGTGTTCCAGAATACCCCACAAAGAAATTAAAAATCCTGAAGCTAAACCAAACTTTAAAGTATTTAATACTTTTTCTTTGCTCATATTGGAAACAAAGGCCCAGTAAAGTAATAAATAAGATACTAAAGACAATAAACCACCATTTGATCTTGAGTAATAACCCCATATAGAAGTATGAATATCAATAGAAAATATAGTTGAGAGTATATTTGCCCCCAAAAATAGTAGAAGTGGAATATCCAAGGGAGTTCTTTTAAGGATAAAGGTTTTTTCCTGAATCATTTTATAAACCCAGGTTCCCATAATAATTATGGTGATCCCATAAGTTAAGATCATTTTGTTGTATTCAAAAAGTTCATAATTTTTCGAAGTCCAAAAAAGAGGAGTCAAGAAAAATAAAAGGTAAAAGGAATATGGAATAATTTTTTCTAGTATCACGCATTTATGCTAACAGAAAGTGTTGTGGTAGATCAATCTGTTATGTTAAACTCCAAACATGTTTGGTAAGATTTGGCAATATTTATCTTTTGATATAGGTATAGATTTAGGTACTGTTAATACTTTAGTTTTAGTAAAAGGTAAAGGTATAGTGATCAGGGAACCCACTGTTGTAGCGCTTCATCGGAAAACCAGGCAGGTTTTGGCAATTGGGACAGAGGCCAAAAGAATGCTGGGCAGGACTCCGGCGGCAATTGAAGCTGTCAGGCCGCTGAGGAATGGAGTTATCTCAGATTTTGATACCACAGAGGCTATGCTTAGATATTTTATTCACAAAGTTCACCAGTCTCCTCAAGGCAGCAAATGGGCTTTTCCCAAAATCCCCAGGCCCAGGATTGTGGTGGGTATTCCATCCGGTGTGACAGAGGTAGAAAGAAGGGCAGTGCAGGATGCATGTCTTTCGGCCGGGGCAAGGGAGGCTTACCTTATTGAGGAGCCAATGGCAGCAGCAATAGGGGCAAAATTGCCAGTTGAAGATCCGGAAGGAGTGATGATTGTAGATATTGGTGGAGGTACAACCGAGATTGCAGTCATTTCTTTGGGTGGGATGGTGATAAATAGGTCTTTAAGAGTGGCCGGGGATGAATTGGATGAGGCCATTATAAATTACATGCGCACTAGATATGGCATGCTGATTGGAGAAAGAAGCGCGGAAGAAGCAAAAATTGAAATCGGTTCTGCATATCCGACTGGAAAGGATGATTTGGCAACCGTCATCCGCGGAAGGGATTTGGCAACCGGGTTACCAAAATCTATTAAAATCTCAGCCGCGGAGATTAGGGAAGCACTAACCCCGATTATTTCAGAAATTGTAATGTCAATTCACGAAGTTTTGGAAGAAACTCCACCAGAACTTTTAACAGATATAGTAGAGCGAGGAATATATCTGGCAGGAGGGGGAGCTTTAATTAAGGGTTTGGATAAAAAAATAGCAGAGGAAACCAAACTGCCGGTTTATATTTCAGATGATCCGCTGACAACAGTTGTCAGAGGCTGTGGGGAGGTGTTAAATAATCTGGATTTGCTTTCTAAAGTTAGGGTGACTGGAGGATTAAGATAGAAAGAGCTATACTTTTTTGTGATTGATGATTTAGAAGAATTATTAAAAGTGTTAAAATAACCTTATGTTAAAAGTACCTTTTTTAGAGCGAAGCTCGCAAAAAGGTTCTGGACTTAAAGAACCTTTTTATGATCCAACTAAAAGTTATGATGAAAATTATGACCAGGGGCCGTTTGGATCTTTTGCAGATGGTAAAATTTTTGAGCAAACAGGTGAGCCTGAATATGATTTTTTAGGCCAGAAAGTTTATTTACCTTTTGGGATTCCAGCAGGTCCACTTTTAAATAGTAAGTTTTGTAAGGGTGCTTTTGAAAAAGGATTTGATATTTGTGTTTACAAAACAGTCAGATCTGGGATTTTCCCTTGTCACCCTTTCCCCAATGTTTTGGCAGTAAAAGTCGAAGGGGATTTGACTATGGAAAAAGCCCAAAAACCCATAGTTGCGGACAATAATTACTCTGAGCCTATATCCATTACTAACTCTTTTGGAGTGCCTTCAAAAGAGACAAAAATTTGGCAGGAAGATGTTAAAAAAGCTATTTCATGTGCTGGAAAAGGACAAGTTCTGGTTCTCTCTTTTATGGGTACAGTTAAAGAAGGGCAAACTCCTGAGGAGTTTGTGGCTGATTATGCTCTTGCTGCCAAACAATCAGTAGAAACGGGAGCCAAAGTTTTAGAAACTAACCTTTCCTGCCCGAATATTGGCAATGAAGGATTAGTTTGCTACAACCTGGAAATGACAGAAAGGGTATGCAAAGCAATCCGTGCTGAGATTGGAGATACTCCTTTGATATTGAAAGTTGGATATTACAAGAATGATGAAGATATTAAGAAATTGGTGGAAATCGCGGGAAAATATGCCCAGGCAATTTCTTCCATTAATACAATTCAGGTGGAAGTCCGAGATAAAGAGGGTAATCAGGCATTACCTGGGAAAAATAGATTACGCTCAGGGGTTTGCGGAGCTTCCATAAAATGGGCAGGGTTGGAGATGGTTCGCAGATTGAGAAAGGTTACAGGTTACAGGTTACAGGGTACAGTAAAAATAATCGGAGTAGGTGGAGTAACTAAAGCAAATGATTATTTTGAATATATAGAAGCTGGAGCAGATGCTGTAATGTCTGCCACCGGAGCTATGTGGAATCCTCAGTTAGCCCAGGAAATAAGCAGAGCTTGGCGCTTCGCACTTAAATCTAAAATTTGACATCTTGATGACAAGATGCTAAAGTTTAATTATGCAAACCACAGTCAGGACTACTATCAGAATTAGAAAAGATTTGCTTGATCAATCCCGCCTTTTAGCTTTAAAACAGGGAACCTCTTTGCAGGAAGTGATTAATGATATTTTGCTAAAAGGTTATGATAACCATATTACTGATTTTGATATACATAAGCAGGCTATGGCTAATATAGACAGGTTTAGGGAGGATATCAGAAAAAGGCTAAAGGGTAAAAGTATTAACACCAAAAAATTAATTGAACAGAATAAAAAAGAGCTGGAAAACAGAACCTTAAATATCTTAAGACTTAAGTGAAAAAAACAATAATTATTGATGCGTCAGTTGCTGCTAAGTGGTTACTTCCGGATGAGTATGATCTCAGGGCAGATGTCATTAAAAAGTCGTTTACTGATCGTGAAATTGCAGTTGCAGTATCGAACCTGATCTTTTATGAAATTAATAATTTACTAAACTCAGCTGCCTTAAGTAAAAGAATCAGTGTAAGAGATTCAGCTAATTTTTACGAAAGCCTTCTAAATCTTGATTTTACTATTCATTGGTCAAAAGAATTGTTGATAAAGACATTACAAAAAGCTTTAGATTTAAATATATCTTCCTATGATGCTTCTTATGTTGCATTAGCCCAAAGTTTGCAGATTCCCCTTTATACAGCAGATGAAAAGTTAGTTAAAAAAGTAAATAGCCCACTGGTGAAATCTTTAATAGATTATATATGAATTACCTTTATGTGGGATCCTGAATTGGCAAAAGAGATTAAGAGTAGCTAATGGTATCTACTAGGTAATAGTCCTAATGCTTCATCAATTTTTTGTTGTCTTAAAAGCCTAATAATCTGGATTCCTTTAGTTTCTCTTCTGAAGTGATTCATATACATTAATGCACGTAAGACCACTAAGTATCTGGGATCTTCAGAAAGATGTTCCTGGACATGAATATTTAGAGCTTGTTGCATTTCTGCTGCAAAATCAGAAACCTGTATAATTGTTTGTTGTTCTTTCTGAATAGCTGTAGCTTTGGCATCTTCATTTATAAAATCTCTTCTGCCTTCGATTATAGCCTGAACACGTCTTTCCATATAAGGAAGATGTCTTTGGGCTAACCATAATAAATGATGACCACTCATGTAAGCTACTTCAGGGTCTGTATGTCTATTCCATCCCATTCTTGCTGCTACAAATCCAATTGCAGGGGCAATGGTGTACCTTAAGGCAAAAGTACCAGTCCAAGGTCTGGAATTTCTATCCCTATCTCTTGGTTTAAAATGTACTAATTCCTTTGCAATTTCTTCTAGAGGAGCATTAGGGGTAAGTTGTCTAAGATGGTGGAGTATATCTTCAACTACCCATTTTGGATTAAATTTAAAAGCTTGAGCTTGCTGAAAATCTTCCTCTGCTTGATATTCTTGGGTAGTAACCGTTCTGTTTCCCATTTTGGCCTGGAAATTTGTTTCTGCACCTTTATAAAAAGGGTCTTGGTCTAGTTGTAATCGCTCATTACTGCCATGCAATCTTAATTGATCATCTGATCCAGCCATGACTAATTGGAAATTTCGCTGGAGTTTGGTACGTAGAGCCTGTTTTCTCGCAGCTAATTGTTCAGCAATTCTTCTTTGTCTTTC
>JGI1358J11329_10001742_pt1 | contig 17711 bp, 18 predicted proteins | sample Subgroupgradi54m_FD_11329 | JGI IMG/M metagenome (IMG submission 11329)
ACCGCTGCAGCAAAAAATAAAATGCGCAGCGTAAAAACGAAAACCTAAACCGGACAGATCACTTGCTACGAAAACCGGACAAGATCAAGAGCTATTGACAGAGGGATCTCGCTTTTACGCGGCCCTAATCAGCTCTTGGAGGGTCACCACGAAAGTCGGATAATCCAATTCGCCGAAGCCCTGATAAAGTTGAGCGTCAATGTAAAAGGCAAACGTTTCTTGGGGATTACTCCTTGTCCAAACTGCTGCAACCAGAGCGTCGGCGGCAGCAAGCAAGATGCCGTGGTCAGAAAGGATTCCGCTGCGCCCTGGTTTAGGGAGCACTTGAATGATTCGGTAGCCCCGGCCGCGCATCTGTTGGATCCGCTCCGGCGAGGAAAGTTCAAAGGCCAGCGGCAGCGGTTGGGGTCTGTCCAGTGCTCCCTGCAGGTTCCCTTCTAAGGTCGCGAGATGCATGGCTTTCGTCAAAGCGTTGTCCCCCGAGATGGAACTCGGATCAAAAAAGATTGCCACTCCCTGTTGCTGGGTTTGAGCAATCTCTCGGAAAGCCCGGAGCGACTGCCGCATCCCCTCCGTCGAGCCATAGATTCTCTCCAGCTCCATCCGAACCTGCACCATTTGGTCGGATAGGGTCGCCACGCCGCCCTCCTCTAGCCCGGCGGCTTGGTTAGGGATAGGGGGCAGGAGCTTTGCGATGTTCTTCTCGAATTGGATTTGGAGCCACCCGCCGAGCTGCACGGCTCTCGCTTCTGCATCCACATTTGCCTTGGTGAGGTCAGCGCCGGTCAGCGTGACCGACCCGCGCTGTACCCTATCCACCCGGCCGCGTTTGACCCGCTGCATTATCAGATCCACAGCTTCTGAGACCAAAAGATTTTCCTCCAGGCCGGTAGCGGGGCCGGTTTGATCCGGGCGGAACCGAACGATGAGGGTTCGTGTTTCCTCTTCCGGTTCCAGCTCTGTGATGGCGACCTGCAAAATTCGTTGAGCAGCGGTTCCCTGCCGAAGGAAATATAAAAGCCCTGGCGCGATCTCGTCTATTACATTTAGAGTATCGGAGGAGTCTATTTCCTGCTCTCCTGAGAGATCGATCGGGATCGCAACGTCGGCGATTCCATCGAGGATGAAGTGGAGCTCTGTCAATCTTTCATGTTTTGCCAAGGCCAGGTACATGACAAGCAATCGCCTGATGTACTCGATCGCTTTGTCCTTTGATTTCGGCGGAGGGACTTTCTTACCCAGCGATTCCGGATCAAACGGCTCGAAAGCCGCAGAGATGGAGAGTGTCGATCCTTGAGAGTCACTGTGGATAGCCGTATGAGTGTCGGCAAACCAACCGTATTTTTGCGGAGCCACGCCGACTCTCTGTAGGGCCTGTAGAATTTCGTCAGAAATCCGCTCGGCCGGATCGGACTCTGAAAAAGAAAGGGATTGACGGCCCTGGGGTCTTTGAATCAGGTACGTCGTCAATCGCGTCATGCGCTTCCCGGCGCGCTTCGCGGCGGTAAGATAATAACTGACAAGGTACGCAAGACCTCGAGCATGTTGTTCAGGTGAATAGGGTCCCCACATTGTGCTCTCCTCCGCGCCGGCGGCGGGAGATGGGGTGCCGGCGGCAATCACCTGCGGGCTCTCGTAGCGATTCTCCGGATCGTGGAAATGCAACGTGATGCGCGCCCGCGAGTTGGACGTCGAGATGCCCCGCAGGCTGACCACGTTGCGTGCGGCCAGCTGGACATCGTTCGGCGTCAGGGAGGATCTGTCCAAAAGCTGCCGGAACTCCTCGAGAGTGAATAGGTACAGCTCATCTTCGAACGGCTTATGCTGTCGAGGATTTCTGAAGAGAAGAACGGTAAGACGATCCCGACCGAGGTAAGGATCCTTCTTTCTTCTAATCGCCAATTGGTCGTTCTCCCATTTTCGAAACATGTTGCGGTAGATGCCCTGCAATTGATTACGCCAATCCTGCTGCAAAAGCTCCGAACCTCGGACCGCCACCCGACCAGGTGGGACGACGACAGAAAATTTCGCGGACCCTACGGATTGGTTGGCTGTTTCTGACCGGATGGACCAGAAGACTGGAACAGTCTTCCCTCCTATCTGAACCGGTTCACGGCCCCTCAATTCCAATCGGTCCCCAAACCGAAGTATCCGCTCATTCTCCTCCGTTTCCTCCAATCCTGCGAGCAGACGGGTCTTGAGTTGATTGCGCAGGACAGGGCTCTCTTCCAATCCGGTTTGGCGTAGCGCGAAGGTGGGAGCGGGCAGAGAAAGGGTGAGTATAAGGAAGAGAGCTGGGGCTCTGGGGAGTAGGGAGTAGATTTTCATCGGGTTGCTTAACAGCTTACCTGGTGGGAAGATAAATTTCAAGCTGAATTACTGAGATTGCGTTCTGCTAATTTTCGGAGGAAGATAAAATTCCATGTCGGCCCAATCCCCTTTCTTTAAGGCCCCAACCTTGATGTGTACCGGAGTGGATGGACTGACATTGGGTACGGTGCTGGTGAGAAAACTTCCGTCTGGAGAGGAGGTGAAGAAGCCGGTGATCGGTTTGGGGTCGTCCGGGTTGAGGATCCAGTGGGTTTGCAGGATTCGGGCGTCGAGCGGTCGGTTGTAGTGGTCGTTGACGTAGAGTACGATGCGATTGTCCGATTCCCGCACGAGCTCGTAGTGGTAGATGTCGTTGGCATCGCCGAAGTAGCCGCCGTGGCGGGGGCCATGCACGGCGGTGAGCTCCATGGCAGCGGAAACGGAGAAATCGGTGGCCATGGCCACGAAGAAGCCGATCAAGAGCCCGATCTCGACGACCGCCTCCCCTTTCAACACACGCCCAAGGTGCAGCAGCTCGCCGATGATGTAGAGAATGGTTCCGGCGGCCAGGGCCAGGCAGAAGATCTCGATCGGCTTGCTGACCCACCAGCTTCCGATGGCAGCACCCAGGAATGTAGGCCCGCCGGCGACCAGCCCGGCCAGCCCAAGGAAACCCCAGCTTGCTTTGTGGCCGGAGAGCGGCGCCGCGATCCCGAAACCCTCGGTGGCGTTGTGAAGGGCGAAGCCGATGGCAAGCAGCCACGCCAGTTGGACGGCGCCGGCAGAGTACCCCTGCCCGATCGCCAATCCTTCGCTGAAGTTGTGAAGCCCCAGCCCCACGGCAATCATCAGCGCCAGCTGTTTTGCCCGCTTGCCCGGCGCTTTTTCATCCTTGCCGCTTCCGAGGAACCGCTGTTCAAAAAAAACCAGCCCAAGCAATCCCAGCGAGAATCCGAACACAAACAGCCCCCCGTAGCGTAAGGCGCCGGCAAAACCGGCGCCTGTGGTGACTGCTGTCTCGACCAGACTCTCAATTTGTTCGATTAAGTGACCAGAGATCTCCACCAGCAGAAAGATCAGGATGCCGGTGGAGATGGCGTTCAAGAATGCCTTGGTCTTTGCTGAGATTCGGCTTAAGCGTGCGATCGGGAGTCCCAAGAAAATTGTCCCACCGGCGATCAGTCCCAGAAACAACGGTTTTCCAAAGAGTCCTGTGAACATTAGAATTCAATCTCCACGATGCTTTTTAATTGCAGATCGTCGGCTGCACGGGTTAAACCAATGGCCGGGCCAAATAAAATCCGGCTGTGCGGCGTGAAGCTGGTGGCGATAACCGGCATCAACTGCAGTTGATGGTCCTTTCGATGAATCCCAAACTCCCCCTGGTCCCCAAGGGTCTCTTTTAACTCGAGCCCCAATCGGACCTTTGGGTTCAGAGCGTAACTGACCCCCGCAGTATACGACCACTGCAGGTCTTCGTGCTCGTTGATCTTCCGCTCGGTGATCAGGTTGGCGATGATGTTCCATTGCCCGAAGTCCCGGCTTAAGATCAATTTTCCTTCCAGCTCGTCGCTGGCGGAATCCTGTCGGCCATTGGGATTCTTGTATTCCCCGTAGAGGGCGACGTCCACCGGCAGTTCGCCGCTTTCCAAGAAGCGGTATTTCGCTTCGATCTTCAATGCGTCCCGCTGCCAATCGTCCGTCCGGTTCCACTTGAATACTTCGTAGTAGGCCAACTGCAGGCGATTGGTGATGCCATACTCAACTTCCACCTGATGCAGAGAGTTGTAAGTGGCGCTCTTTCTGGCCTCCGGCATGTTGAAGTCATTGTAAAGCTCTACCTCAAATTCCCCTTTGCGGGTCGTGTAGTATTCCTGGTTGAAGATGTAGTCCCGCATGTGGGCAAAAGCGCGCCCCTCCCCCGTGAACAGGAAAATGGAAACGGCTGCCAGCATGATGAAAATCAGTTGTCGGTTCATTGTTCTCTCTTTTGATGTCGGCTTCCTCTCTGGAAAAGAGTCGGTCAGCTCGAAGGGTTCAAATGGCCGCCGGATTTTTCGGTAGGCCTTTGTGCATGGTTTGTCTGTTGCGGCAGGTGGATCCGCTCCACCCGCTCGATTCGAACGATCTGTCCTTCATGCACAACAATCTGCACATGTCCGTGGCGCAAGTCTTTCAAGGCCTGCTGAATGGTCGGCATCAGCGTGGGTTCAGTCATCCCCGCTTCCCTCGATAGCAGGCCGCGGCCGGGTAATGGCATTCGCACACCAAGCAGGGGGCATCCGGCGCCAGGTGGGCCGGCATGTAGCAGTTGCAGTGCTTGCAGAGGGCCACGTCTCCCTGGGCGAAGCGCATGGCCTGCCCCTGACTATGGGCGCAGCCAAGAGATAGCAACGATAGGACGAGAACGATAAGAACGAGATTGCCACGTCGGCCCTTCGGGCCTCCTCGCAATGATGGGTAAGGAATCATCTCTTTTTCATGCAGGCGCGGCAGCGGCCGAAAATCTCGTGCCGATGCCAGAGGGCCACAAAGCCCTGCCGGCGGATGGCCTCATCCTGAAATCGTTCCATCATCCGGCTCTGGAATTCCGTGATCCGCCCGCATTCGACGCAGATCATGTGGTCATGGTGGGGGCGATCGGCCTTCAGCTCGAACTTTGTTCGCCCATTGGCCGTACTGACTTCAGCAACAAGGCCGCATTCCTGAAGCAGCTTCATGGTCCGGAAAACGGTGGCTCGCCCGATGGTGGGATCCTTTTTCTTGACGATGTCGTAGATCGCCTCTGTTCCCAGGTGTTTGTCGGCCGACATCAGGCACCGGAGGATCTCTTCCCGCTGGCGGGTGAGGTTGAGCCCTTGCCTGCTTAGATGCTCCTGAAAAGTGCGCAGGATCGAGGCCAGCCACTGCTTAAACTGCTGCGGCTGTCTCGCATGTTTCGGGAAAAGGATGACTTCGGCGCCTGTCTGCATTGAAATTGAGATGCAGTCTCATTTTCAATGAACAGGCCGGTTTTGTCAAGAGAAATAAATCAGGACTTTTTAGATTTAGACTTGACCGTGCGGATGGCCACTTCGAGCGTCTGTGTCAGTTTATCCAGCCCGCCCTCTTTCGGGAAGATGCCGGAGATTCCCAGGTCGTTGGCCTTCACGATGACTGGATCTTCAGCGTAAGCGGTGACGAGAATGACCGGGAGCTCTTTGTTGATCTTGCGGATCTGCTTGAGGGTTTGGATCCCATCCTCTTTGGGCATTCTTAAGTCCAGGAAGACCAGATCAATGGAATGGGACTTGATAAGGGCAATCGCCCCTTTCCCATCATGCGAAACCAGGACGTTGTAGCCTTTTGACCGGAGCCAATCTGAGATGGTGTCCACATAGTCCGGCTCATCGTCCACCAGAAGGATTTTGGGACTTGCCATCACCTGCCCTCCTTTGCGGTCAGTGTATCATACTTCACCCGCACCAAGCAGAGTCCCTTGGCCGGCGCGGTGTGGGCGATAACCGATCCCCTGCCCCGAAGAAGATCCCGGACGATGGTCGGCGGATGTTTCCCTTTGCCGATATCCAGCAGCAATCCCGCGATCCGGCGGACCATGTGATAGAGGAAGCCGTCAGCCTCTGCGGTGATCTGAACGACCCCTGCTGTGGAGGTGATGGTGAGGGACCGCAGGTTCCGTTTCGTATCGGCGGCCGATGGACCACTGGATTGAAAGGCCTTGAAGTCGTGCCGGCCTTTCAGGAGCCGAGCGGCGCGGCGCATGGCGGAGAGGTCAAGCGGTGTTGAGACGTGGAGCATCCGTTCCCGATTGGCCATCGGCCGAGTCGGTTTATTCCAGATGGTGTAGCGGTACCGTTTCGCGGCGGCATCGTATTGCGCGTGGAATGCAGCCGGCACGACGTGGATGGAGCGGACCACGACATCGTCCGGCAGAGTGGCATTCAACGCCCGCAGGAGTATGCGGGATGGGATTGGATGGCTGATGCGAACGTGAACGGCCTGGCCCTCGGCGTGGACGCCGGTATCGGTGCGCCCTGCTCCGATCAGTGTGACCTTGGAGCCGGTGATTTTCTGGAAGGCCTCCTCGAGCGTTTGCTGAACAGTCCGCCCGTTTTCTTGCCGCTGCCAGCCGGAAAACCGGCTGCCGTCGTAGGCGAGTGTAAGTTTGAGAGTTCGAGATTGCTTCGTCGCTACGCTCCTCGCAATGACGCGATCAGCAGCTCGGCGATCTGGATCGCGTTGGTGGCGGCCCCTTTGCGGAGGTTGTCCGCCACAACCCAGAAGACAAGCCCGTTGGGGTCGAATGGATCCTGCCGGACCCGGCCGATGAATACCTCATCCCGACCACTTGCCTCGATTGGCATGGGATATTCATCCGGTTCTTCTCTCAGCACGATACCCGGCGATTCTCGCCAGATTTTTTTAGCTTCCTCTGGGGTAACTGGCTGTTCCAACTCGACGTAGACCGATTCTGAGTGGCTGTTCACCACCGGGATCCGGACGGTGGTGGCAGTCACCCGAAGGTTTGGTTCATGCATGATCTTCTGGGTTTCCTTGACCAGCTTCCATTCTTCGCTGGTGTAGCCCATTTCTTGGAACGGGCCGATTTGAGGTATCGTGTTGAAGCCAATTTGTTTTGGAAGAACTTCGGGAGGTGAAATGGTTCTTTTTTCAATTAAACCGGATGTCTCTGCCATCAGCACATCCATGGCCTGCTTACCCGCTCCGGAAGCTGCTTGATAGGTAGAAACGATCACTTTTCGAATAGGAGATCGCTTTTGTAATGGAGCCAAGGCCACCACCATCTGAATGGTGGAGCAGTTCGGATTGGCGATCAATCCCTTGTGCCGGCGGATATCCTCTGGATTCACTTCCGGAACCACGAGCGGCACCTCCGGGTCCATCCGGAAGTCGGAGCCGTTATCAATGCAGATGGCCCCCTGGCGGATCGCTTCCTTGGCATAGGTGACCGCCGCTCCCTTTTCTCCCTCGGTACCGGCGAACAAAACGATCTCCTGCCCTTTGAAGGCTTCCGGCGAGATGGCCTGCACCTGGTAGGAGGTCCCATCCACCTCAATCGTCCGGGCGGACTGGGCCAGAACGGTCAGCTTGGTGACGGGAAACCTCCGCTGCTTCAAGACGCGAAGCAGCTCGACCCCAACGGCGCCGACGCCGACCACGCAGACGTTATACGCGGACTTCTTTTGCATGTAGATAACCCTTCGACGCGTCGTTCATCCTGAGCTCTGAGCTTGTCGAAGAGTCGAAGGATGAACGGCTTGCTCAGGGTGAACGGAGTTTAACGCTTCTACGACGAGATCGCCGACCTCGCTGGTGCTGTAGCCCATCTTGCCGGCGGCCATGCTCTGTAGTTTCGTGGCGGTCACCTGTTGGACCGCCTTCTCCACCATCTCGGCGGCGGCGGTTTCCTTTAAGTGCGCCAACATCATGCCCATTGCGGCGATGGCGGCCAGCGGGTTGATCACGTTCTTGCCGGCGTATTTCGGGGAAGAGCCGCCGATCGGCTCAAACATGGAGACTCCGTTGGGATTGATGTTCCCACCGGCGGCAATCCCCAAGCCGCCCTGGATCATGGCGCCCAGGTCGGTGATGATGTCGCCGAACATGTTGTTGGTCACCACCACGTCGAAAACCTCCGGTGACTTCACCATCCACATGGTCAAGGCATCCACGTGGGTGTAATCCCTCGTCACGTCCGGATATTCTTTGCCCACCTCCTCGAAGACCCGCACCCACAGGTCATGCGCGTAGGTCAAAACGTTGATCTTGGCGCAGAGGGTGAGCTTTTTCTTGGGAGAATTCCGCGTGCGCGTCGTCTCAAAGGCATAGCGGATGCACCGCTCCACCCCTTTGCGGGTGTTGACGTCCAACTGAAAAGCCACCTCATCCTGCGTTCCCTTCTTGAAGTTGCCCCCGATGCCGACGTAAAGCCCTTCGGTGTTTTCACGGACCACCACGAGGTCGATGTCCTCCGGTTTCTTGTCTTTCAGTGGCGTCCAGACGCCGGGGTAGAGTTTCACCGGACGCAGGTTGATGTACTGGTCCAGCTCGAAACGGATCTTCAAAAGAATTTCCCGCTCGAGGATGCCTGGTTTGACATCCGGATGTCCGATGGCCCCCAGGTAAATAGCCGAAACGGTCTTCATCTCCTTGAGGATCGAATCCGGCAGGGTTTCCCCTGTTTTCAAGTAATTTTCTCCGCCGATTTTGTATTCAATCAGTTCGGCATTGAATCCGGCTCGTTCTGAAACCGCCTTCAGGACCTTAATCCCTTCGGCGATCACCTCCGGACCGGTTCCATCTCCTGGAATAATCGCAATGCGATAAGAGCCTGCCATATTTAAGTTCCTACCTTTCCGGTTTCTGGGCTCGAGGCGGAGGCGTACTCTTTCTTCGGGATTCGCCCAGCCAGATAGGCCAGACGGCCGGCTTCCACCGCCAGCCGCATGGCTCGAGCCATTTGAATGGGATTGCGGGCGCCCGCGACCCCGGTGTTCATCAAAACCCCAGCCACTCCCTGCTCCATAGCGACCGCTGCGTCGGAGGCAGTCCCGACACCGGCATCCACGATGACCGGGATCCTCACCGCCTCCAGAATAAATCGGATGTTCAATGGATTCAAGATTCCCTGGCCGGAGCCGATCGGTGCCGCCAGCGGCATGATGCAGACGGCGCCGGCCTCTTCCAATCGTTTGGCGACGATCGGGTCGTCGTTGGTGTACGGCATGACGACGAACCCTTCCTTGACCAGCACCTGGGTGGCCTCCAGCAAAGCGGCGGTGTCCGGCAGCAGGGTCTTCGGATCACCAAGTACCTCCAGCTTGATCAGGTTGGAGAATCCGGCGGCCCGGCCCAATCGGGCCACCCGGATCGCCTCCTCGGCGGTGTAGCAGCCGGCGGTGTTGGGGAGGATCGTGTAGCGCTTGGTGTCCAGGGAGCCCAAGACAGGATCGCCCGTCCGGTTGTTCAAATCCACCCGGCGAACCGCCACCGTCACTAGTTCCGTGCCGGACGCCTCCAGAGCTTCCTGCATCACCTGCGGCGAGGGATACTTGCCGGTTCCCAAGATCAGCCGGGAGCGAAAGCTGTATGGGCCGATTTGAAGGAGATCGCCGGTCATGTCAGCTCCGTCCTTTTGGCGACGACGGTGATTCCAGACTCCGTCACGAAGAAACGCTGGCGGTCCTCCTCGGGATTGTAGCCGATCACCGTCGAGGGCGGGATCTTCACATCCTTATCAATGATCGCCCGCTTGATCTTGGCATGGCGGCCGACGTCGACCCCTTCCATGAGAACCGAATCCGTCACCTCAGCGTAGCTGTTGACCCGCACCTTCGGCGAGAGAACCGAATGGATCACTTTCCCACCGGAGATAATGCAGCCGGGGGATACCAGTGAATCAATCGCCGTCCCCACGCGTGCCGAGTCCTCGCCTCCAGCGAAGACAAATTTTGCCGGCGGGTGCTGCTCCATGAAGGTCCGCAGCGGCCAGTCCCGGTCGTACAGGTTGAAGGTCGGCGCCACATGCACCAGATCCATGTTCGCTTCGTGGTAGGCCTCGATCGTCCCGACGTCCCGCCAGTAGGCCGCCTGCCCTTCCCTCCCTTCCAAGAGGTAAGCAAAAACCTTCCGGCCGTTTTGGATGCAGTTAGGCAGAATGTTTTTGCCGAAGTCATGCTCCGACTCCTGCTTGGCGTCCGCAGTGAGTTCCTCTTCCAGAATCTGACGGCCGAAAAGATAAATGCCCATGGAGGCGTACACGTGCTGCGGGTCGCCCGGGATTGTAGGCGGGGCTGTCGGTTTTTCGAGGAACCGGACGATGCGATTCTGCTCGTCAATCTTTGTGACCCCGAGTGAAGCGGCCTGTTCCGCCGGCATCCGGACCACCCCGACGGTGACTTCCGCGTTGGTCTCGACGTGGGCCGCCATCATGTGGGAATAATCCATCTTGTAGATGTGATCTCCGGCCAGGACCAGGACGTAGGGGGCCCCTTCCATGTCGATGGAGTAGAGATTCTGGTAGACGCTGTCGGCGGTTCCCTCGTACCAATGTTCTTCCACCCGCTGCTGGGGATGGATGATGTCAATGTACTCCCCCAATTCCGCATCGAAGATGTTCCACCCCATCCAGAGATGGCGGACCAGTGAGACCGATTTGTACTGGGTCAGCACGTGGATTTTCCGGATGCCGGAGTTGATGCAGTTGGAAAGGGTGAAATCAATGATTCGGTAAATCCCGCCAAACGGGACGGCCGGTTTGGCCCGATCCCGAGTCAGCGGCATCAGCCGCTCCCCCTTGCCGCCTGCCATGACAAAAGTGATGACGTTCTTCATGGGAAGCTGTCATTATACCGTCGGCCCGGCCATCCTCACAAGGAGCTGCGTGCGTGTAGGATTGCCCGTCATCCTGAGCGGACGTTGGAAGCTGGAAGGGGGGCCTAGCGAAGGATCTTGATTTATGCCGCGCGCCGGCGGATCTGCTCGCCTAAGAATTCCGGCTCAATCTGATCGAGGACATTCTCTTCCAGCCCGACTGCCTGTAAGATCATTCTCAGGGATGTTCCTCCATCTAGTGGAATAATGCTCATGCTGGTGATGAGCAGTTCTCGCAGTTGTTGCTGGAGTTGTCCGGCCAGAAGTGTGCCGAGCACCGACACGCGGTCCGCCTCAGGCAGGGTCATCAGGAACAGGGTCAACTTGGCTAGGTCATACTCCTCCACCACTTGTACCGAAGGATTCTGTCGTCGGAGCTTTTCCAGCCGTTTGGAATCGGCGGCAAAGAAAACAATCCGCCGGGCGAACGCCGGATATTTAACCATTTCCTCCAACCCTGCCCACACCGCCGGCGAGGTCTCCGGCCCCACCACCAGTACGCCGCTTCCCTGTGGGGCATCCGCCAGTTCCGCAATGATGGCATCCCTCGTAGCTTCCTTTAGATCTGCGCCTGCAGGTTGAAGGGCCCCTTGGAGATAGGCCCGGGCCATTTTATCGATAGAAGGCAGTTGCACTGGGGCGTCTCGATCCCTTTTAAATCTTTGTACGTCGGTTGCGGAGGTGATGGTAACACCCCATTGGGAGAGCCATTCCAGCAAGTGATCTTTAGACCGCCCCCAGTCCGATGGGATCGTGATAAAGGACAAGTGCTCCATTTTAATCAGATCCCACTCACGCGGATTGGAAGCGAACCGGGAAATGGCATTCTGGCGGGCCTGTTCGAGCAGGTTCGGGTCGCCATAGGCCATCGGCAAAAACAAAGCGCCGAGATCTGCAAACTCATTTGTGACCGATGGACCTGGAGAATACCAGTTTTCCCAAGAAGGATCTGGGTGCGCTATGGCGGAGTAATTTCGCAGAAGAGTTAGGTCGAACATCTCCGACAAGGCATGCGGCAAGTAGTTGTCGCTTTTGAAGCTGCGTCCTTTCAGGATGTCCGCTGCCCCTTGATAGATCTGCTCTGCTTTGGAGGAATCAAAATGACTTATTCTGGGATCGGGCCCATCGAGAATGAGAATGGCGTAATCGAGATCACTGTCGGCTGCAGCATATCCTTTTAGGGCGCTTCCTGCCGGCATGATAGCGATTCGAACTCGGCTGTTGTTTAAGGAGCGTTGAACGAGTTGCTCAATGGCAGGACCTGCTTCCTTAAGGGCTCGAAGACGTTTCCGGCTTTCCTCGGTAAATCCCGGCCAATTGAGAAGCGACCTCAAGGAGCGTGCATAAGGATTGTCTTTCTGGAATTGCGGTTCATCCAGTTCCTCCAGGCCGGTAGAGGAAAGACGGTCGATGCTCTCCTGGAAAGCGGCCTCATTCTCTGGAATCTGGAGGCCGTGTTTCCGAATAAGCTCTATGACCGGAGCAAGCGTTTCATCCGGAATCTTCTCTACTTCCCGCGCGTAGCGGATGGCGGCCGCGATCGCCAATTGGATCGCCTCCGGGTAAACCTTTGCCTCCAAAGCGCTGATCGCTGCGCCGAATAAGCGATCGTTCTCCTGGAGTTTTCGCATCGGGTCCTGTCCAATCCGCTTGACGGTGTCGTGCAGCTCCGCGTTGCCGAACCGCTGCAGGAGGCCTTGGATGTACTCTTCCAGCATGGGTAAAGGGAAAAGATCAGGATACCGATGGTTGAGGCCCTGGGCGGATTCCCACATCGCCCGCTCGACGAGCCGGGCGATTTTAGGGTTCCGCATCCCTTCCGCTGGGTCGGCAATTCCGAGAGCAGAGCAAAAATAAGCCAGCGCGGCATGCCCCATATTATGGATCAACAGCTTCTTCTCCCGTGCGGCCCGGATGTTTTCCACCAGCCGGAAACCGGAAGGAATGAACTCCGTGTTTTTCAGCTCCCTCTTGTCGACTTCCAAATAATAGGGGCCGCCGCCTTCCACCTGTATGTCCAGAGGATTGTCCGATGCGGTGGCGATGGTCGGTGGGACGGTGATGCTGACGACTGCCCCAACCCATCCGACATCGTTATTCACGTAATCTGCGAAGGATTCCGCCCCAATGAAGTTCACCCTGTTTTCCACATACGCGCGGGTTTGGTCATCCTCCGCCGTTGCCAAGACGGCCTCTTTCAGCGCTTTAATCTGCGGCTGATCCACAGGCAGATTCTCCGCGAAAACGACGTTTAATGTTTGAAGATGATTTGCTTCGATTCTTTTTCGGATGTACCGGTAGGTGACCTCTTTGAGCCGAATGATGTTGTTCGTCCCCACGGAGGTGAAGATCCAATCCGCTCTGGGCCCCTGCGCGGCGATCTTTTCCGTATTGGTAGCAGCGATTCCCCAGAAATTCTTTACGGTCACCGGCTCCCCGGAGCCTACGGGCGTGACGATGTAAGAATCCCTGCTGTTGGCCTCAGCGATCAAGTTGGGATTGATATCCGCGAAGATCAGATCGAAATCATCCGGAACCAACAAAGCGGCGATATGCCCCCGTCCAATGTTCCCCATCCCGATGATCACGGCCCGCCGGGAGCTCGGCGTCTCCGTCCTCCCCAATTCCTCCAGGCCGACGGTGGGTGGTTGTCGGAATCGGGGGGTCCAGGATGGCGACGGATATCTTTGATTGGCGAATGCAGCAAGATCTTCCGAGAGCATGCCCTGCCCCAGCTTATCCGCCGCAGAAGAGGCAAAACGAATGGAAACGGCGCGCACACTCCCTATGGCGTCCGATCGTTGAAGAGTTCCGCGGACTTTCAGCCCTCTGTCCGGCGGTTGTTGCCTCAGTTGATCCTGCAGGTTTTTAACAATTTTTCGGACCTCTGCAGTTTTGAGTGAGGCCGGATTCGGAGGGCGGGGCGGAATTCCAAGAGTGGTATAGCCGACCCGCAGGAAGTCGGATAATTGTCGAACAATGACCTCTGTCACTTTATGTTCGTAGTCGAAATCGGGATCGAATTTGTTCTCAGGAGTAGAAAGGATGAACATCCAAAACCCGGCGATCTGGTAAAAGGTTTGCGCTGGATCCCTGCCGGCCGATTGAAAAGAGGGGATGTGCCTCATTTGTTCCAGGATCAGTTCATAGTTTCTATACCAGAAATTACCCTCCAGGGAGTTCGGATCGTTAAAAAAGCTTTCGGCTGTGGTTTCTGGACAGTCGTCTAGAGAAGACAGGAGAGCCATGCTTTCCGCCTGCCATCTTCGAAGGAGCATAGAAAGAGTTTGTCTTGCGGGGAGTTTTTCTGGACTCAGGCGAAGCGTTCTTTTTAAGATGTCGCCCAGTTTTTTAGCTCGTGCGAATAATTCTTGGGGTACTTTGGGGGTTGCGGCCCCGTGTGCAATTTTCAAGGAGATTTCAGCCAACTCAGCTGGTTTTCCGAGAAGCTGAGGCCAGTCTCCCGTGTCCACAATGGATCCCATGGCTTGAATATGGCGGTCGAACTCTTCTTCAAGTCCGGCCCGCAGATTTTCTTCCAGGCCGCTCCGGTGCAGTCCTTCTTCCAGGCCGGATTGGAGAGAGGGGTTTTCGATGGTTTGGCGAAGGGTGTCTGGGTTGGGAGCGGTATAAAAGGATTGGGACTGGCCGAATGTAAAGGCCAGCAGAGTTCCCAGCGCGATGTGTGGAGAATGTTTTCGGGTTAAAAACATATGGTGTACCTTGTCCTTGCTTTTGACAAAAGTTTACATGAATTGAATAGAAAGAAGCAAGGATGATATATAGATTTGTATTCCTGCTAACGTTCTTTCGGGAGGAGGGGTTCTAGGGAATCAAGAAGATGCGGGATGTCTATTTCGAGAGTATTCCAAACTTCCTCGATGTCTGCCATGTCATACTCATGAATGAGGTTATCGCGCATGCCGGCCATGGCTTTCCAAGGGATCGTGGGATACTGTTGACGGAATGAATCAGAGAGCCGTTTAGTCGCCTCTCCCATGATCAGCAATTGATGGAGGACGGCAGATTGCGTTTTTGGATCGTTGAGGAAAGAGGTTCGGTCCGCATCAGCCTTGAAGTTAAGGGCTGATCGCGCAGCTTTGGCGATGTCCAAGAGGATGGCGTTGTCGTCAGGAGGCGACATAGCAGGGTTTCGCGCTTGCTAGGATGGCATCACGCCGAATCCAATTGGTGCTTCTTTCAACGGCTTTTCTGTTAACCAGATCCACCCGTCGCCCAAGCAGCCCGGAGAGTTCTTCTTCCATTCGAACGTGATCGAAGAGGCCCCAAGGGGTTTCCGGTAGAAAAGAAACCAGAACATCCACATCGCTGTCCGGTCGAAAATCTTCTCTCAGAACGGAACCGAAGAAATCCATCTCCTTAATTTTCCAACGCCGGCAGAACGCGGCAATTTGTCCTTGGTTGATCGCTATCTTCAAAGTAAAGCCCTCTCCTCTTGGAGATAAGCGTACCATTTGGATTCTTGATAGACAAGGGGCCGAGGATCAGCTAGGGAAGCGGAGGCGGCGGTTGAGCCCGTAGTAGCCGCAGCAGCGCAGCCAGATGCCGAGGGGATGAGCGACGTTGGCGTGCATGGTGATCCGACGAAGGGCCCAGCGGTCGATCGGAAAGTGCCGGAAGCCGCGGTTGGTGGTGCAGGCCGCTCGGTACCCCGCTTCCCGGACCGCCTGCGCAATTTCTCGTGAGAAGCCGCCGGCTGGGTAGCTGAAAAGATCAGCAGCCAAGCCCATCTCCTGCAATTTCTTTCTTGATTCGGTCAGCTCCGTGCGTACGCGGTCCATCGGCAGCTTGGGAAGATAGGCGTGATGTGCGGCGTGGCTTCCGAAAACAATCCCATCTTTTGTCATCTGACGGATCTGGCCTTCGCCAAGTGATCCGGCCCGGCCGATGTTGTCTGTGATTATGAAAATCGTGGCCGGGATTTTGTACCGAGCGAGGATCGGATACGCGCAGGTGAAATTATCCTCGGTGCCGTCGTCAAAGGTGACCGCCACTTCACGCCGGTCCAGCGGTCGATTTTTCTCAAGCCGACGGACAAGATCAAGGAGAGTCATTGGTTTCCATCGTTTTGCCAGGATCGCCATCTGTTTCTCGAAGATCTCCGGCGGTATCGTCGGGCTGTCAAAGCCCAGCGTGGGATGAACCCTGTGGTAAGCCAGAATTGGTGGATACCAGAGGTTCATTCGCTGTTCTCGTGGGCGATCTTCAAATAGGGAATGAGCAGCAGGCACAGCAGGGTCGCTATTCCCGAGATGATCACCAACCAGTTATAGCCGACCAAGTCGTACAGCTTGCCCCCGACGATCCCGGATAAGAAAGTTCCGAGGTTCAAGACCGACATGATGAGAGCGAAAGTCGTCGCTTCCTTTCCTTTGGGGCAGATCCTCGCGCAGAAGTCCATGACGATCAGCTGAGTCGCCATGCTGGCGATCCCGAACAGAACCGTGTAAGCCAGGATGCTCGTTTTGGTCAGATAGAGATAGGCGAAGGTGGAAACGGCGCTCACGACTGTGCTGATGAAGAGCCACTTCTTCAGATCGATCCGCTTGCTGACCCTCCAGTACCAAACGGCCCCTAAGATCGAAAACGCGGAGCCCAACGTCCCTAAGAAGCCCATGTAGAGCTTCGTGAAATGAAGCTCATCCCTCATCTTGAAGGAGACGGGAACCCCGAACGATGGGGAGAACCACAGGAGGAACAGGAACAGCATCGCCAGAAGCAGCTGTCTGTCCTTCAGCACTTCTTTCATCGACAGCTGTTGCACGGAACTTACAGCCTGTTTCTCGTCATAAAAAAAGGAGAGACAAGCGACCAAGGCAGGAAAGATGGCAACCAACTTGAAGCCGAGGTGGTAGTCGAAGTGCTCCGCGATGTACCCTCCGGCCAACCCGGTGATGACAGTCGCCAAGGTGAGAAATCCCCACTGGACGGCCTGTATCCTTCCCGTGAGCCCAAGCCGCTGGCCCTCTTCCACCATAATGCCGTCCACGGCAACATCCTTGATTGCTCCTCCTAAGGAATCCAAGATAAGAACGGCGTACAAGAGCATAAGAGGCAAGACGGGAGTGATCCCGATGAATGTGGCCGTGGCCGCGCTCAGCAATCCGCTCATCACCATGTAGGATTTCCGGCGGTAGCCCCACAAAGGAAAGGTATCCGAGATCCATCCATACAGGGGTTTGATCATCCAAGGGATGGTTGTTACCGATCCAAGGTACATCACGGTTGAAGCGGACAGTCCCAAAGTTTCCTTCAGGTAGAAAAAGAGCGGCTGGCCGGCCAAGCCCCCGATCCCCTGGCTGAAGTAGACCAGGGCCGACATGGCGTAAATTAAAACAAGGTTCCGGTCTTTATTTTTGCTGGGTCGCTGGCTTTGTTTCAGCGGGCTGTATTCCCTGCTTTTGTGCTGGTGCGGTTTTGGCATGCTCCATCAGCGACCGTCCACGCTGCACGGACCCGACCGCCAAGCTCAACGAGGTCAGCATGAAGATGGTGGCGCAGATGGTGGTGGCTCGGGTGAGGTAGACGGCGCCGCGCGTTCCGAAAAGCGATTGGGCAGCGCCGCCGCCGAAGGTGTCGGAGAGTCCTCCGCCCCGCCCTGCCTGGAGCAGGATGACGGCAATCAGGACAAAAGAGACAAAGACATGAACGACTAAGATCAGCGCGTAGAGCATGGGGATCCTTTCGCATGGAGTGTGGATTCGATGATCGACACAAAGGCCGCCAGGTCGAGGCTGGCTCCACCGACCAGGGCACCGTCTACATCCGGCTGGACCATCAGCTCGCCGGCATTATCCGGCTTCACCGATCCGCCGTACTGGATTCGGATCGCTTCTGCTGTCGTTTTTTTAAAGCGCTGGGTAAGCCACGACCGGATCTGGGCGTGGACCTCCTGGGCCTGCGCCGGGGTGGCGTTGCGCCCGGTGCCGATGGCCCAGACCGGCTCGTAGGCGATGGCCAATTGTGCGGTTGCTTGAGCGGGCTCG